>Ga0208668_1000366_pt1 | contig 12103 bp, 11 predicted proteins | sample 18_taG_FD_184093 | JGI IMG/M metagenome (GOLD analysis project Ga0208668, IMG submission 184093) | Marine viral communities from the Subarctic Pacific Ocean - 18_ETSP_OMZAT15316 metaG (SPAdes) (version 2) | ecosystem: Environmental > Aquatic > Marine > Oceanic | place: Pacific Ocean | collected...
ATGAAAGAATGAGGTCAGGCCACGGATTTCGTAATTATGATTGGAATGTTGGAATATCTGTTCCTCTTGATTTTAAGTTTGGTAAAAAGAGATAATATATGCCACCTGATGATTGGATGAAAAAGTATACTGGTTATTTAAAAGATGTTGAGGGTAGTGTGACTAAAAAAGATGTCAGTTCTGGTGAAAAGAAACATGTGCCTTATCAGGATGTATCTGGTAATTGGACTATTGGATATGGAAAATTGATTAGTAAAAATGATCTTGGAGAAAAAGGAAGACTTGAGACGAAAAAGGTTAGTTGGAGTAAGAAACCGATAAATATTTGGGTTGGAGGAACATCTTGGAGTGAAGTAGAGGCTGAAAAAGCTCTTAAAGATTCAGCCGAATTATCATTAAATCAGGCTGAGAGATATGCTGTGAATAGAGGATTTGATTGGGGTAAGATATCCGATAGGCAGAAACATGGTCTTGCAGATTTCATGTATAACCTTGGACCTACTAAAATGAATGCTGGTACTTTTAAAAATACAATTGGAATGTATCTTAGTGGTAAGGATGTGGTGACAAAGGGTTTTCATAAAAGGTATTCTGGAAAAGTCGAATTGGAAGATCGGAATAAAAAATGGAAAGAATTGTTTGGAGGGTTACCTGAAGATGTGGCTATGGGGAATATGTTACAACAAGATAATCCTTTAGGAGTAAAATAATGGCTAGATTAAGTAATAAGAAGAAAGCTGAATCAGTTAGAGAACTGTGGCAGAAAGCTGCATCTAATGAAAGGCAAAAATGGAGAAGTATTAATCAAAGGGGATATGACTTTTATCTTAATGACCAGTTAACAGCTCAGGAAAAAGATGATTTACAAGAAGCTGGGATGCCTGATTTTATTATTAATAGGATAACTCCTGCTGTTGAGATGATGAAGTTCTTTGTAACTGCAAATAGCCCGAGGTGGCAGGCTGTAGGAACTGAAGGTTCTGATGTTGATATAGCGGCTGTTCACTCTGATATAGCTTCTTATTGTTGGTATATATCAAATGGTAAGTCTCTATTTTCACAAGTAGTTCAAGATTCCTTTACTAAAGGTATTGGATATATGATGGTTGATATTGATGCTGATAAAGATAGAGGTATGGGAGAAGTTGTTTTTAAACGTATTGAACCTTTTGATGTATATGTTGATCCTATGAGTCGTGATTTTCTATTTAGGGACGCGTCTTATATTGTAGTAAAGAAAGATTTACCTAAGAATCATTTAATCAATCTACTCCCAGATCATAAAGCTAAGATAAAGAAATCTTCAGGGTCAGTTAACCAATTTGGTTCTGCTAGTTTAAGGGATATTGCGTCATCTGAAAGTGTTCAGTTTGAAGATATGGGTTCAAGAGCTTATTTATCTGATGGTAAAGATGATGATATAATAGATTTTTATGAATTGTATTCAAGAGAAAAACTACCATTTTATAATATATTTATGAAAGTTCCTCCAAGTCCTGAGGAAATGGATCGTATCAATGGTATGGTCGAGGAAAGAATGGACTCTATTGTAAAAGAATTAACTGTTGCAGCCGAGGAAAAAGAACTTGGGATTAGAATGGCCTTAGATAATGGTGAGATTATTGAGTCGAGGGCTATGCTTGAATTAGAGAAACTTCAGAAAGAAACTCAGCAAGCAATAGAATCTCAGCAAGCAGCTATGGAAGCTCAGGTTACTGAGGAAGTATCTAAAGTTGAGAATAAGGTTGTTAGTGAGGATGAGTATAAAACTCTTATAAATAATGAAGATTTTGCAGCTGCGGTTGTTGATTTAGTAAAATTTCATGATACAAGAGTAAAGGTTACTTGTGTTGTAGGGGATACTTTATTGTATGAGCATTATTTAGCTAATACTGATTATCCAATAGTTCCATTTCCATATACTTATACAGGAACTCCATATGCTATGAGTGCAGTTACTCCTCTTGTAGGTAAACAGCAAGAAATAAATAAATCTCATCAGATAATGCTTCATAATGCTAATTTAAGTTCTAATCTAAGATGGCTTTATGAGGAAGGATCAGTACCTGAGGATGAATGGGAGAAATATTCATCTTCACCAGGTGCTTTATTAAAATTTAGACAAGGATTTACTCCTCCAACTCCAGTACAACCTTTGCCTCTTAACTCAGCTTTCTTTAGTATAACTCAACAGGGAAAACAAGATATAGAATATATATCAGGAATACCAGGGGCTATGCAAGGTGTAGAATCTGAAAAGCATGAAACATATAGAGGAATGCTCGCTTTAGATGAGTATGGTACTAGGAGAATAAAAGCTTGGAGTCAGACTATAATGGAACCTGCGTTAGAACATTTAGGTAAAATCTTTATGGAAACAGCTCAGAATACATATACGGCTCACAAAGTATTTAGGATAGTTCAGCCTGAAGCAGGCGGACATGGTGAAAAGAATATTGAAATTAACGTTCCTATATATAATGATTTTGGTGATGTAATGAATAGGTGGAATGACTATGCTTCAAGTAAATTTGATGTAAGATATGTTGGAGGTTCTACACAACCAGTTAACAGATGGGCCTTGATTGAAGAATACTTTAGGTGGTTCCAATCAGGTCTTATTGATGATATAGCAATGTTAGCTGAAACAGATATAAGAAATAAAGAGCAGATTATACGTAGGAAAAGTGTATATGCTCAACTTAAGCAGCAACTAGAGGAAATTACTGAAGAGCTGAAAGATCGTGATGGTACTATTGAGACACTGTCAAGACAAGTTGTCCAAGCTGGAATAAAAGATAAAGTTAGAACAGCTGATACTGAAGTGAGGAAAGATGTACTTGAGACTGAAGCTCAGCAAAAGTATTTACGTAGCTTAATGAAAAATGAATCAAAAACAACAGAAAATACTAGTTGAAAGGTATAACTAAACGCAGTTAAATTAATGGAGGTACATTATGGCACTGCAACAAGAGCAAAACGATAACCTGTTAGAAGATAACAGCTCCGAAACTCAAGAAATGTCTTCATCTGAATTCTTTAATGAGTTAGATAGACAAGTCAATGGTGCTGTACTAGACAGTGTTGGGGAGACCGTCCAACGCGACAGCGTAACGGCTAGCGATAGCCCTCGCGAAGAATCAGTCGATAAACAAGGTCACAATTACGAAAAAAGGTATAAGGATTCAAGCAGAGAGGCCACGAAGCTGAAAGGCAGACTGGATGAACTTGAGCCTTATACGCCTATCTTAGATGACATGAGAGAAGACCCTAATTTAATATCTCATATTAAGGGATATTATGAGGGCGGAGGTTCAACACCTGGAAATCTCAAGGAAAGACTAGGACTAGACGAAGACTTCGTCTTTGATTATGACGAAGCTGTTGATAATCCCGATTCTGACTCAGGGAAGTTATTGAATTCCACCATTGATGGTGTAGTACAAAAACGTCTTGGTCAGTTTGCCGAGAAGTCAAAAGAAGAAAGTCAACGCATTTCTGCGGAACAGGACTTTCGTAGTAGACATCAACTAAGCGATGATCAGTTTCAACAAGTTGTGCAATTTGCACAATCGAGGCCTCTAACTTACGATGATATTTATTACTTGATGAATAAAGGCAAGAAGGATAATAAAATAGCTCAGAATACAAAAGGCGAGATGATGGATCAAATGAAGAAAGTTCGTGAAAAACCTTCTTCAGCAGCTTCATCAGGCTCTAGTGGTAGTTCATCTCCTGGGTCGAATGACGACCGAGTGTTTAACTCACTCATAGATATAGATAAGGAAATGGAACAGGCTTTTAGTTTATAATAATTAAAAGTCTTAATTGTTAACTTAAAGGTAAATAAATGTCTGATATTTTTACACTTGGAACCTATTCTGATGTTGCGTCTTGGTCTGATGGTACATCTAAAGATACTGGTGATCTTAGGCGAAGGTATAATTTTGGAGACCGTGTCTCTGAATTAGCCATCGCACAGGACCCTTTCTTTAGATTCGTATCTAAAATAGCTAAGAAGCCAACTGACGATCCAGAGTTCAAGTTTACTGAAAGACGACCTTCTTACCATAAACGTTATGCTTACGTCTCAGGTTGGATCGAAAATGATAATACAGATGTATTAGGTGGCACCGGTGGTGACGCTGATTTTACTATGTATAATGATGGTGGCACTCCTGCCGCTGCTGCAGCTGGAGATATTTTCAAGGTTTATATGTCAACTGACTATGAATCTGCTGGGAATATGCAAAACGTTCAGGGACAATCAACAGGCAAAATCGACGTTGGTGCCTCAGGTACAAGACCCGCTTTCTTCTTACCAGATCAGGTAATTAGAGTGCCGTTGTCAAGTACTGATGGTGGTGGAGCTTCGGCTGCCGCTGCTGGAGGATATATCCTTGGTCGAATTAAAACTGTAACAGGTTCTCTTACTAAAGATAGTAGGGAATGTGTACTGTTAGAGTGCGAAGTTGTAAAAGCAGCCGCAAGTGGTTATGTCTACTTAGCTGGCTGGACTAGTGACGACGTCGGCTGGGGTAAAGCCACAGACGATGCAGCTGTTCACGACCAAAGCATTTCTGATACATTAGAACTATTTAGAACTTACGTTGTAGGTAGTGCTCATGGCCAAGGTACTGGATACCCTGAAACTTGGAAAGATCAACCTTTTACGACTGGTTTTGGCCTGACTCAGATTTTCAAAACTGCTATAGCTATGGATAACACGACTCGTGCTACCGTACTAAAGTATGAACCGAATGAGTTCGCTCGAATTTGGCGTGAAAAGCTGATTGAACACAAGTGGGATATTGAAACTGCTTTATTATTTGGCTCACAAGCCTCTGTAAGCGATGTTCAATATACTCAAGGAGCAATTGATTTCGTTTCCAGTTATGGAAATGTTTTCTCATTGACACATGCTACTAAGACTCAAGATGATTTTCTTGATGATTTAAGCAAATTCCTTGATCCTCGTTACAACAATGCTAACGCTACTGTATTCTTCTGTGATACTGCAACTTATAATTGGTTGCATAAGCTCAGTGGATATATGGCTAACAATCTTGGTATGATTGGACCTGGAAATTCAGCTCCTGATGATGCTGGTTACGGTAGAGCTAATATGGCTTTAACTGGTAAAACCAAAGCATTTGGTGTTGATATTAACGTTATTAGTACTCCTTATGGTGACATGAGAGTTGTACGTAATATTCACTTAGATAAGTCCTCGATTAAACTTATTGGAGTCAACATGAGATACTGTGCATACAGACCTCTTGTTGGTAACGGTTTAAATCGTGATACTTCTATCTATGTTGGAGTTCAAACGCTTGAGAATAGTGGCGTTGACCGCAGAGTTGACCTAATCCAGACTGAAGCTGGGATGGAATGGCAAATGCCTGAAGCCCACGCTTATTGGTCTTAATAGGAGCTATAGATAATGGCTAATCCTATGTATGGTCAAAACAAAGCGGACAATGCGATTGATCGTGGGAAAAGTAGTGCTATCATATTGGATGCTGCAACAACGTTGACTGCATCTCAATCAGGTACTACTGTTCTTATGAACGTTGCAAACGTTGAGCTAACGTTGCCTTCTGCTGAAGCTGGGCTACAATTTAGAGTTATAATTGGCATCGACGCTACAGCTGGAATGACAGTGGTAGCCGCTAGTGGAGAGTGTTTCTTTGGTCAAGTCAGGGTGATTTCAACCACTGAAGACCAATCAGAAATTCAAGACGTCCCCTATGCGACTGCTGTTGCAACCCCAGGTAGCTATGATAACTTTGACTTTGTAAGTAATAGCGCGACTCTTGGCGGAACATCTGGTGACTACGTTGTGTTTACAGCTGTTGACGATAAAGCTTGGTGTGCAAGTTGTGTATTAACAACTGTTCATGCAAACCCAGCTAGTGTTGCAGTGATTAACGCAGGTTAGTGAAGTTCGTTAAAATCTGAAAATCGTGAGGTAATAGCACGGTATAAAGATTCAAGTATAGGGAGGCTCGATACTTCCCTATACTACTATTTTAAATACTTGTCAGGGGGAGAAACTGCTTTTATTTTCCTCCTTTTTTATGAAGGTGGTTACTCTTCCCTGACTTTTGAACTGGAATAAATATGGCAACAACAGACATATCAACTGAAATAGTATCAATCACAGGTGTAGCTGCTCACGGAGCTTCTGATGAGTTCATTGTATCTGCACAGAAGTTTGTAGTGGCAAGTGTCCCTAAAGAATTATTACCATTTGCGGTGAATAGGTCTTCGTCATCTAATGATGGAAGTGCAATTCCTATTGAAAATGATTCTATTATAGATGTTCAAAGAAATGAATATAGTTGTAAGCAAATATCATTATCTGAGTCCAAATGGGCAAATGATACTACAAGTTTAAAGAAATCCACAGCTATAAGTCCTGTCTATTGGGTTAAGAATGATGGAGTTCAGATAGCCCCTGATACAGATGGAAGTAATCTTGGGTATGTATTTTATGTTAATTATGCTGAAGTAGATGATGATAGTGATTTAAGAAATGCAGTTATATATTATTCATCTTTTAAAGAATTTGAAAGGTTAGCATCTGCTCAAGATTCGGATATAACAACAGCTCTTACGGCTATCAATACTGAACTAGATGAGACTCAAGCTGTATGTGATAAGATAGACGCTGATTTAGTTCTTGCGAAAGCAGAAGTTGTTCTCGCTAAAACTGAAGCAGCTGAACTTGCAACTCAGACTGATAACAGCAGCACTTTTAATACTGCTTTAGCTGCTATAGCTACTGAGTTAAATAAAGTTGATAATATTATAGATTTAGCAAATGATGAATTCGATGAGGTCGCTGTTGAAGTGAGTGCTACTGCTACATCTCCTATATCATTGGCTAGGACAGCAGTTCCGTCTATTATTGGTGTGAGTGATTTAAGCATAGCGGCAGTTCCTCCTGATGTACCTACAATTTCGGCTTCTACTGTAAGTTTTAGTACTACGGCTCCATCTTATACTTCCCCAACTACAACTATTAGTGGGACAGGATGGTCAACTGCTTATCCTGATGAATATTCTGCTATCAATACAGCATTAGCAGCTATAACTACGGAAGTTGGGTTAGCTAAGGTAGAAGTTGCTGAGATAGTTTCACAAACAGATAATTCAAGTAATTTTGAGACCGCTTGTGATGCTATGGCTACAGAATTAAATAAAGTTGATAATATTATTGTAGAAGCAAGTGCTGAGTTTGATAAAGCTGACAATGTAATTGTTGAAGGAAGTGTCGAAATTGATAAATCTAGTGCATTATTAGATTTAGGCGAAACAGATAGTGAAGGAGCTGTTAATACTGCTATTGTGTTATTACTAGCTGCAGTGGCTGAAGCAGAAACTGCATCTGGAAAGTTTGAATCAGCAGCAACTGACTCACAATTTGATACTAATAAAACATGGACTGCGGCTGATTCACATTTAACAGAAGTTAAAGCTGCTCTTGATAGAGCAAAAGCTTATGTAGATGGAGATGAGCCTTCGTCTACCACAGATGCTTATGGAGCATTGACAAATGAAGATATAGAATTAGTTCAAGCTGCGTTGTCTATTGCAGCGATTGAAATGCAAAGAGCTCAAGCTTATGTTCAAGAATGGGTATCAGTCGGAGATATGAGAGTAAAACATGTGAACTCTGCGTTAGCTGAAGCTGATGGTCAGTTAAAATCTATTCAAACTCATTTACAACAAGCACAAACAAAAAGAGAAGAATCTCAGGCAAGATTAACAGCTGGAGGTGCATATTTACAAGAAGCTAATTCAATAATAGCTCAGGGAAGTGCTTATATTCAAGAAGCTCAAGCTTATATAGCTCAGGCTGGTGGATATGCTGCTGAGGTTAATGCTAGAGGTGGATTTACTAATGCAAAATATAAAGCTGTTCAAGGTTATTTAGAAACTGCGAATGGATATGCTAATGAGGTCCAGGCTTTATTAGGTCAAACTCCAATGAAAGTTTCAGAGTACCAAGCTAAATTACAAGATGCTTTAAATGAGTTCAATGATGACAATGCAGAATATCAAGCTCAGTTGCAAGTATCTATACAGAATGCTCAATTAGAGGATTCTGAAGAAAGCAAGAAACTTCAGAAGTATGGGGCTGAGTTGCAACAGTATCAATCTGAGGTAGCTGCAGAGGTACAGGAATACCAGCAAAATTTAGACCAGAAATTAAAAGAGTTTGATTCAAGTATTAAATTACAGCAATCTTATTATCAGGAAGCTGAATCTCGCGTAAATGCTGGTAATTCGTATTTGCAGGAAGCTCAGGGTAGAATTGCACAATCACAGGGATATGCATCAGAAGTAGGAGCAAGAGTGGGTTTTAGTTCTGCAAAAACTCAGGCGGTTCAAGGTCATATAAGTACGGCCCAAAGTTATGTGGCTACAGCTCAAGGATTTGGAAATGAAATTCAGGCTAAAATAGTAATTGCACAGGGATACGCTGCAGAGATGGCATCAAGACTTAGTAATAAATCTGTTCATTCACAATCTGCTGATAGATATTATAAGATGGCTCATCAAGAAGTTGTAGTTTATATTCAAAATAATTCAAAAATGATTGCAGCCACTATGGCTTCAAGACAAGCAGGGGCTCAAGCATAATGACAGTATTAGAATTAATGGAACGGGCTGGAACTAACGAAACTACATTATCTATTGCATGGGTAAAAGATGCTATTCACTTAATACAATCTAACTCTAAAGAAAGATTGAAAGTGAGTAAGTATGATGTTATAAAATCTGTAGATAGTGATGATAATAGGTATTTACTCCCTGCTGATATGATCGCTTTAGAATCAATTAGTATAAAAGACACAAGTGATAGTAAATATAAAAAGATTAAAAGAATTATTAGCCAACCTGGGTATATGGTTGAGGATACATCTCCATAATGAGTAGTTATGTAGATAGAGAATGGTTTTACTACCTTAAAGGTAGGAATATTCACTTATATAAACTTTTAGGTGGTTCTTCAAGTGAACGTATAACTCAATCTGGTGTAATTAAGACTCTCGATAGAGAGCTTATGTATCCTAATGAGGATATTGCCGATGGGTTAAGAATAGAATATACTGCTCTTAATGAGCCTTATATATCTGAAGCATTAGAAACAACTACTGGATATGCAAGCGGAACTGGCATTTCATTTGGTGATGGCACAGCCGTTATAAGTGATTCTGATTCTGGATTTGCCGCTACTGGTAAAGCATTTGCTCAAGGAGATAAGATTAGGATACAAGGTTCAGCAAGCAACGACGGTGATTATACATTATCATCAAGCGGGACTGTTAATGCTAGTACTCTTACTGTTACTGGAGATACTTTTACATTAGAAACTGCATCTGAAAGAATTACAATTACTCAGATATCATTAGAAGATTCATCACCTAGTGAGACTTCACATCCTAACTTAAATAGAATGTTGTCACTTGCTTGTGTTGATTATTTAAAAGCAATGATAGCTGATAAAAGAGGTGATATTCAATTAAAGGAATATTATATGAAGGAGTTTTGGAAGAAGGTTGGGGATAATGCAAGTAATAAGCGTAAAATATCAATGACATATCCTGTAAGTCCATATGCGGTAAGATAATGGTATGGCAGATAGAATAATATATAAGAATCATTGTGTACCACAGGAAAAGTTAGCATTTGCTGGCGGAGATAGGTGGTATCAAGATAGTGATTGTGGAAGAAAATTAACAGGTATTGCTGAGTCTAAATCTACATCTATTAATACTCCAGTAACAGGAACCTTTTCTAGTACAATTAGTCTGTCAAGCGTAAAGTTTGTCCATGTAAAGAATACAGATACATCTGGTAGTGATTATTTACTTGTTAATGTTGGAAGCATGGGTGCATTAATTAAATTACTCCCAGGAGAATCATTTTCAAGTGATGTAGGCAGTACTGCTTCAGATAGTACTACAGTTGCTATCACTGCAAGTGGTACTCCAGATTATGAATACATAAAGGGAGCATAGGTATGCCAAGCCCAGCAACAGCAAGAAGAGTAGTATTTAGTACACATGTAAGTCCTCAAGAGAGTTTGTCTTTAGAGGAAAATACATCTGGTGAACTCACCAAATATAAAATCGAGGGTGGAGCTGGAAGAACATATGGTGGCAAGGGCACGGTTACTACAACAGCTGATCAGTGGGGTGAAGCATGGACCTCTATGAATCATCCCCTACAATATTGGCAAGATATGGGTAGTAACTGGGAAGATGAGGGAGTAGGATGGACTGGAACTCAAACTATAAGCGGTGCGACTTCTTTAAATGTGGATACAGCTTCAGCAAGTGCTCCAGTACTCTTTTTATATATAAGAAATTTAGGAACTGCTTCCGACCAAAGTTTAAAAGTAAGTTTAGATGGAACAAATTACAAGGTATGCATTCCTCCAAAAGGAAGTTTATCACTTAGAGGTGACGGGACTACTCTTCAGATGGAAGATGTTAAGGTAAATAAAGTCACAAGTAATACAACAATAGAATTTATAATAGCAAAATAATAATTCATTGAATATTCAGTTATACAGTAGTAAATTATGATTAGAAATTTAACCAAAATGCCCATGAGAGTTCATACGCTCGGTAAGGCATAGTGAGGAGAAACAAGATATGAAGTATTCGGTAGCAGAAGCAAATAACCTTCAGATAGGTCAGGGAGGGTACGATATTGTCAGCAATGCGACTGTTAGTTCACACACTTATATAGCTATTACAATGTTAGTTGGTACTGAAGTTATTGGAGACAATACTGCGAGTGGGACTGTAACTGCAACAGTAGTTGATTCTAGTATAGGTGATGACCTTTCAAGTTTAGAAGTTCCAGAAGGATGTACAATATATGGTCGATGGTCATCCGTTACGATCGGGGCTAACGATACAGCAATAGTGTATAGGGGTTAGATATGGCTACAGATTTAAGAGGTTATACACCGTTTGAGTTATTTAATAAAGTATTAAATACTGATAATAATTCTTTACAAGTAGATATAGTAGATGCTACTGGGGTCACTGTCACTGTTGATAGTGAGTTCCCAGCAGCTGGGGCTTTATCAGACGACGCAGCTAATCCAACTACTACTTCAGTTGGCTCATTCTTAATGGGCTATGATAGTGGTAATAGCAACTGGAACAGAGTTGAAGTAGATGATGATGGTAATTTACAAGTAGACGTAGTTAGTACTAGTGCTGATAATTCTATTGTTACACTTGGAGACGATACTTACACGGAAGCAAGTTCTAAAGGAACTGCTATAGGAGGTGTTCGTAATGATATACTTGCATCACTTGCTGATACTGATAATGAATGGGCACCGTTACAATTTAATTCATCAGGAGCTTTATATATTGATGTAGCTAATGGTGGAGTATTAGAGAGTGCAGTTGATGGACTAGAAGGTTTATTAACTACTATTGATGCTGATACTGGTTCGATTAAGACTGCTATTGAAATTGTAGATGATTGGGATGAGTCTGATAGAGCTGCAGTTAATATTATACCCAGTCAGGTTGGGGTAGCCGCAGGGGCAGGTGCTGTAAATGCACTGACTCAAAGAGTAATATTAGCTTCTGATGATCCAGCGGTTATTGATTTAGCTGCTATTGAAGTCCTACTTACTGGTATGGATTCTGATACTGATGCTATAAAAACTGCAACTCAGATTATAGATAATGCAGTCCATGTAGACGATGATGGATTTACATTAGGAACTCATAGTGGTATGATGATGATGGGATTTGCTGGTACACAATCAGTGGATGCTGACGATGCTGGTGCTATCGCTATGGATACAGATGGTGCAATTCATATTGCAGATGGTGGAAATGTAATTAGTGTTGACGATGGTGGTTCTACTATTTCTATTGATGATGGTGGATCAACTATATCAATAGATGATGGGTCTGGTTCACTCACAGTGGATGGTGCTGTAACTGCGACCATATCAGCTGAAGGAACTGATGGGGCTGCTGGCCCAGCTAAAACATTATCAGTTGGTGGTACTGAATCAGGTGGAAATATACAAGAATTAAGAGTTGATTCT
>Ga0208668_1000371_pt1 | contig 12059 bp, 13 predicted proteins | sample 18_taG_FD_184093 | JGI IMG/M metagenome (GOLD analysis project Ga0208668, IMG submission 184093) | Marine viral communities from the Subarctic Pacific Ocean - 18_ETSP_OMZAT15316 metaG (SPAdes) (version 2) | ecosystem: Environmental > Aquatic > Marine > Oceanic | place: Pacific Ocean | collected...
AATCCCCAATAAGGAGGAGAGGTAACACAGGTATTAACTGATTGCTCTGGCAGTTGGTTTAACATTTCCAAGCAGTTGCCATTGATTACCTTAATGCTCATTCTCTTCTTCTTCTTCTTTCTCTTCTTCTTTGTCAGCTTCTTCTGCTCGCTTGGGCAATCTCCCACGCAGAGCTTCCCACATAAAAAGATCAAACTCTTCTTCCAAACTTGTCTTTTTTAACTGATATTTAACCATCACCTGATACCAATAATCTTTTCAATAGCTGGTCGGTTCCACACAAAATTCAAGTGACACATTGCATCATACTTAGTAAAGCCAAAATTAAACTCACCTATGTTGTAGTTGTAATTCCTTAGATGATCTCTTTGTCTTGCTGTGGATGTATCGTTCAGCCATTGTTTTGATTTCCTGACACTACTGTTGTTCTCATTGGCTCTCAAAAAATCATCGGCAACTGCTAAGGCATTCACCTTTTCTCCAATTGCCAAAACTCTAGCCTTGTTCCTGCCCTTCCTGCCGATTGCTGCGTAATGTTTACCAGAGCTAAATACACCAACCCAAGCATCAAAGCCCGATGCCATCAGCGCTTTACCTGTGCCAAATAAATCAACCCATCTAAATGGAGATTTTTCAAACAGGTCAACTTCGGTCAGGATAAACTTGACAAGCTCTCCATGCTTGTTGATGGTGGCAAACTCAAAACCACAGATCGGACATACCCTACATGCAGCGGGCACAATTGCACCACAGTCTGGACAATCTTTTGTCGGGGCTTCACCTTCGATAGCCAGCTTTCCTATCAGGTCAGGCGTATCTTCCAAAGTTCCATGGAGCAACACCGAGATACCAAAGTCCATGACGATACAATCTGTTTTTATAATGTCTGGATATTCTTCTGGATCAATAATTCTTAAACCACGACCAATCATCTGCACCATAGTTGACTTGTAAGAACAAGGTCTCAACAGGATAACGCAACTGACTGGTGGACAGTCAAAGCCTTCGGTCAGCACCGCAACATTGACCAACACCCTTATCTCTCCTCTTTCAAGAGCTAACAACAACGATTCCCTTTTCTTGCTGGGGGTTTCGCTTGTTACCATGTCTGCCAATATTCCCTGTTCCTTAAACTCATGCAATACTTCTTCCGCATGTCTTATGGTTGAGCAAAAGACCAAGGTAGTCCTGTCTCCAGCTTTCTTTTTCCATTCCTCAACAACCCTTTGGTTGATGACACGCTTGTTCATAATTCTTTCAACCTCATTCATGTCATAGTCAAGGGCTGTTTTTCTCACTCCCTGCAATTCATCATTGACCCCAAGATCAATGACAAATGTTTTTGGCTTAACTAAAAAGCCCAAGGCAATAAGCTGGGCAATGTCTATCTGGTGGGCAACATTATTAAAAATATCAATGAGCCCTTTTTTGTCTCCACGATTCGGTGTTGCGGTAAAGCCAGCAACCCTGACATCTGGGTTCAGGTGTTTTGCGCGGGATATTATCTTTCGGTAAGTGGGAGCTGTCGTGTGATGAGCTTCATCAACGACCAACAGATCTGGAGCCACCATAGCTTCTAAGTTCTTTGAACGCTGTAATGTTTGCACCATCGCAAACTGTATCTCAGAATCCCAGTCCTTGATTTTTGAGTTGACGACAGAGGTATCAAGGCTTGGGTTTATCGCATGGAACTTATCCATGTTCTGATTAACCAGTTCATCTCTATGTTGCAAAACCAACGCTCTTCCACCATTAAGGGTTTCCCCAATCAACGATGAAAGCATTATGGTTTTTCCAGAGCCTGTTGGCGCGACCACTAGAGTATTTTTATACTCCTCTAGGTGTCGTTTGGCATCTTCTACTGCTTCTTTTTGGTAAGGTCTGAGTAACACATTTCTCCCCTTCTCTTAGTGTTACCGAGCCCAGTCTGGAACATTTACATCTTGTTTTTCTTTGGCGGGCTTAGTCTCAACACTTGGAGCAGTCACTGTTGCTGTTACTGTAGCTGAACCATGACCCAAATAAAGATTGGAAGTGGAAGCGATAACGCTACCAAGTGTATTCTTGTCTGGATACCCATCTGTTCCTTTCTCTATTTTGACCTTCGCTGTAAACTCAAGACCATTAAGATCATCAAAGCTCTGTAAAACTCTTTTGGCTTTTGCATCTTCCGATGTATCTTTGGGATCAATTCCCTTGGCTGACTCAACAATAGCTCGCAATGTAGCCTTGCTGATGTTGGCGCTCATTGATTCGCCCTTTTCGTTTTTCTTGCCACCTACCAAAACCAACACCTGCCAAAACTTTCTTCTGGCATATTTTCCTTCGGTAACAACAAACTCACAGCTTAGATAAAGATTCTTCGACGCTGCTTCCGTAAGCCAACCGCCTTCGCCTTCTCCACCTGGTCTAACCAGCATGGACACTTTGGCTATCGTGCCATCTGGGATAAGCTCGTAATCTCCTGTGGAGATTTCTGCATCATTCAAATTAATTTCAGTCATTTTCTTTTTCCTCTTGTGGTAAATTATGATTTAAGGTTTTTTCGCTCAATGGTGTGCTTCTCTGCGTAACCATCTTTTGCATAAGTCTCCCCAAATGGGGTTCTTCAATTGTCTGTAACCTACCTGAACGATCCTTGGCTGGATAGCCATAGGGGTTCAATGTAGTACAAACAAAAGCTCGGTAAGGCTCGTTGTTGCCATCTTCCATGACTGCCATGGTAATTATTTCATCAACGATGCCTGGTAATTCCCTGCTGGTTTTGGCTCCTTCCATCTGCAACCCATAGGTTGTGCGATTGAAGTCATCGGTTTTTTCTTCCAAAATACCAACAAAGATTACATTCTTGTTTCTTATATGTTGCAACTGGGTCAACCAAGCAATCATTTCCCTGCCATGCATTCCATACACAGCTCTGGTGTCTATCTTGCCACTTCTGGTGCTTATGTTTTCTTCTTGGTTCTGACACCAAGAAAAACACAATCTCGCTGCAATTGTGATCGAGTCAACAAAAATTGTTTTGTATTTTTCCAGATCAAGCAACTTGTAGCTTTCCTTTAAAGCCTGATAATGTGCTTCTGAGTAAGGCATAGTGTTTTTCAATGAGGGGTTTGGACCACCAAACATACAAGCAAAGTCACGACTTTGTTGCCACGTTTTAGGTCTAATCATGTCACCAGACCAGCCTTCTATTGACAGTGTGCCAGCTTCCAAGTCCATCATCAGGGTTTCATCTGCTGGCAATGTCCAGAGCAAGCTGGTTTTACCAACTCCTGATACTCCAGCTACTACTATTTTTAATCCTACATCTTCGGACAGCCTTTCATCGACTGAGATAATACTAAGTTCATTCATAATGTTTCCTTTTTGTTTTCTATTTTATATGTGGGTTTTCTTGGCATCACAGTGCGCGCTGCCAAAAGTTTTTCCTTGATTTCGTTTGAACAAGAGAGATATTTTCTCTCATTAATACGAAAGGTTGCCTTAACTAAATCCTTAGCAACTTGCGTAGGGATCTGGTCAAGAGCCTCAATTAATTTATTCTGATCCCAAGTAACTTCCTTGCCGACGCTTCTGGTTATTCTATATTCATTATCAAAAAGGGAAACCTGTCCTGTGTCGCGTCCACTATCTACCAACATGCTCTGCATGGTGACACCAAACTTGTGGTCTATGGCAGCCTGTAATTTAATTCTGCGTTCAGAGTTTATTTTGTTAAACTCATCGAGCTTGGAATCCAAGAAGGCTAATTCTTCTATGCTTAAATTTGAAAGATCTTCTGTGCTGAGCCAGTCAAGATTGTTGAGAGTGCCTGAATTATTTTTTTTGCTTTTCACTTTTAGCTTGTTTCCTTTCGCTTTTTTATGTTATCTTTACGATATTTACATGAAAGCCTAACACAATGATTACACCTATGCAAATAAGAATGGCGCGAGCTGGATTAAATATTTCAATTCAAAGATTACAAAGCCTGTCAGGGGTAAACGCTTCAACTATTTCCTATATAGAAAGGGAAAGAAGATCACCACTGTATAGAACAATGATGAGATTGCAGGATGCTCTAGAAAAACAAGGCGTTACTTTTGTTGAAGGTGGCGCACAGATTTAACAACCTGTATTTCGATAGGATATAAAGACTCAACGAGCTTTTTCTTCAGCTTGAAAACAGCAGTCTCCACTCCTTTAACATCTTCAATAACTTCACTACCATCTTCATCAGTGTATCTGAAGTCTGCAATGTAGGTACATATCTTTTTGCCATTGACGACACAGGGAAATTTTGGCTGGAGCTCCAGGTTCTTTACTCTGTTAGCTCTTTCCAACGATTTTAAAAAGCCATATCTGTTCGCTTCTTTCTTGGATGCAAACCTTATGCCATCCACTGTAGTTGCGATAGCTCCATACTTATGCCTTCTTTTTGATCTGAAACGCATTTATCTACTATAATATAAAGCAACATGTTTTATTAGGAGATTTGAATGCCAGTTAAAAAAGTCAAAGGCGGTTATAGGTGGGGTAGCAAAGGGAAAGTTTACAAAACAAAAAAAGCTGCCCAACGACAAGGAAGGGCAGCTTATGCTTCTGGTTATAAGGGTAGGAAAAAATAGAGCCCTTTATTCAAGCTCAGTTATTTCTTTTTCCATTTCAGTTTCTAGCTCAGCAATTTCTTCTAAATAACTTTTGGCTTTTTCTTGCTTGAGAACTATCTCATTTTGTTTTTCGTAATCTATCAGAATTTTCCAGTTTTCAATTTTCAATACTTTGGCTAGAGAAACCATTTGTTTTTCGGACAATCTTTTTGATTTTGTCTTAGGGGTGGCAGACAGCAACGCATAATAAATAGCGGGCTCTCCATAAGGCTTGCTTTCTTGTCTTAGTCCAGAGAGCCTAACCAATTCTCTTTTGCTCTTAATAAATGGATGCATCTTGACAATTTTGGAAAGTAACTCGGTGTTCACTATATAACCGAGATCTTCTTTTACCTTATGTTGCTCAAGAAAATTGTTAATCTCATCAAGGGTTATCATATCTCTATAGTCTCTCTTTTTTGCTAGAGCCAAAACTCCTTCGTTCTTCATTTTTGTTCTTTCGTCCATGAGAGCAACAACATCTTTATCCTGTTCAACTGTTGGAGCGTCGGGTTTTTCTGCTTTCATTCTTTCCCCTGTTTTTGAAACATCAAATGGTATGTTTTTCTTTTTGTTCATAACGCAACTCCTGTATCGTCAATGACTGGAGCGACAGCCTTCATTATTGTTCTTTTCCATCGGTGCTCTTTTGGCTTTGTCCATTCCAGACTGCAATTGTCGATAACCAAATCGAGCTCCGCATCATAAACCATTTCATGGTCGGTGACTTCAACCAAGAAGAAACGAGCATTGAAACGCTCTTCTGGCATTTTCCAGAGATCAATCTTTGGACTTATAAATCTTGTGCTTGTGCTGCTCCATCCATTATCATGTTCACTAAATGTCTTAAAGCCAACAGCTCCTGTTTTTTCATTTTTCACAACTTCGTACTCGCCATTCTCGACTCGGCTGTTAATTATTTCTTTATCGACCTTGACCCTTTCAATGTATTCCTTAATGCGACCCAAGGTAAAACGACCCCAGATGGTGGACACATAGTTAATATCGAGACCGAGCTCTTTCCCGATCAAGACAGCTTCATGCTTGGTAAGTCCTTTTATTACTCTCTTCCTTCCGAAAGCGTTGTGCAGGGTTTCCGCACAAAAACCATACATCTCTTCGTAATCAACTCCCATGACAGTAGCCAAGGCATAGGGAACGCACCAAGTTGTGCCACCTTTCAGGCTCTTTTCTGGGACGTATCCAATTTTTGTTTTCTTATTTTTCATATCCACATTTACAGTCTAGCAGGTTTTCAACTCATATCAACCCTTTTATAGTCTTTTTTACATTTATCTTTTGTGTAAATAATATTAAAAAACATTAATAAGGGGTTGCTATTAGTGCATAATTAGTTATACTTTAAATGTGGATAGTAAATTTAATAATGAAAACAAAATGAAAAACTTTAAATACTACAAAGCAACATCGACCCACCCACATGGGTATCACAAATTCACCGAAGATGGCACACTTGTTTCCATTTCAAAAACCGATGGTTTCACCGCCTTATTCAGAACAAAAGATACAACCGAAGTTTCGGCTGGTGAGTATGGTGTTTCCAAGGAAGTAGCAAAAAGAAGATTAGAGAATGGTAGGGGCAGCACTCCATCATTAGAATTTTCAAAAAACGGGAAACTTCATAAAACTGTTAATCTGGGAATGCCATTAATAAAAATGCTTGAAGTAACAGAGATCACCGAAAAAGAATTTTATGAAGGCGAAAAGAGTTTTAGTTCTAATTATAGACACACAAAAAGGGGGTGAATAATGTATGCAGCTAGTCATTTAATACCCACAGAGAATATTAAAGGTCTTGAAACAAAGATCAAAAGATTAGCAAAAAGAAAAGGCTTGGGTAAGATTGAAAAAGGAATTGAATGTAGCATTCACAACGAAGTTCTTGAGCCATACGAAGTTTGGGACAAATGGACTGAAAAAGCGGTTACTCGCTATCGTAGCTATACTTGGTTTACTATCATGGGCGAGACTCCAAAGCTGGAAGGCTGGGAGTTGGTTGCTAAATACGACTTTGAAAGAACTGCCGAGGGCAAGAGCGTTTGTTTTGCTCACGCTGTTCCTGGTATGGCTATCCCTGAAAAATATCGTGATATTAATTCTCCATTCTGTGAACACTGCAATGTAGATCGCAAAAGAAACAATGTTTTCTTGCTCAAGCATGAAAATGGCGACCACAAAGTTATAGCTCGCACTTGTATTAAAGATTTCCTTGGACACACCAGCCCTGAAGAATTAATCAGATGGGCGAGCTTTATAAAATCACTTGATGAATCAACAGGAACAGGGGGCGGTTCTTATATGTGTGGTGAGCATGGTGATCCGCTTTATACTGGATTGACTGAAACAATGTCTTGGGCTCTTGCGATAAGCGACAAAAAAGGCTGGGTGAGCGTAGGAAGATGCAACTTTGAAAAAGAAACACCAACTTCTTATGATGTCACTATCGCATTGACTGATCCAAAGCTCGCTGGTTTTAACGATTGTGAAAAAGAATACCGAGAAGAATTGCTTAAAATGTGTCCTGTAACTGACGAACATTTTGAGACCGCAGAAAAAGTAATTGAGTTAATAAAAGAAAGAGCCAAAAGCGACAACAGCGATTATATTTACAAACTAAATAAAATTGTTAATGCTGGTCATGTTTCCAGAAAAAATCGTGCTTTATTTGTGAGTGGATTAACTGTTTTGTTGGGAGAGAAAATAAAAAAAGAAAGAGAAGAGCGCAGAAAGAAAGAAGCTGAAAGAAAAGCTAAAATGCCAGATGTTGAAAAAGGTCGTTATGAAATTTTTGGAGAAATAAAAAAGATAACTATTAAAACTACTAATTATGGTTATCATCCTAAAGACACTTATAAAATCACAATAGAAGATAAAGAAGGTCGAAAATATTGGGGATCATTGCCTTCCAAGATTGAAGACAAGATTGAATTTCCAGACAAAGAATTTATAGAAGTTTACTGTGGCAGAGAATGGTACAACTGGACTGATGGATTAAAAGGAAGAACAATCTCCTTGACAGGAACAGTCAGTGTCAGCGACAGAGACTCAAAATTTGGGTTTTACAAACGACCTTTCAAAGCTAAGTTGTTAGACTAGCCCAGCCAGCTTCCTCATTTCAAACTCTTTGAGAGCATCAGAACCAGCCATCATCGGCTGGTTTTGTTGTATCAGGGGTAAGGATCCAGCCACTGGAGCCATGCTGGATGCTGGAGATGGTGGTGGCATGTTCATTGTTGTTTCCACTGGTGGTGGTGGCTCTGTTGCTTGAGCTTCTTCTCCTGTAAAAAATTCGTATCCTTCTTCTGCGACTTCAGCGCCACCTCTCAGTAGAGATTGTGGTATTACATAATTTAAAATGCCTTTATGTTGTAGCACTTCTTGTAAAGTTTTAAGTTTATCAGGATCAAACAGCGCTTGGATTAACTGATCTTCATAACTTCCCAATTGTTTCAATTGTCTGTTGCTTAATGCGGTGTTGCTATACAAGCCACCTGTTATTCTTTCCAAAGTATTTTTTAAAGCCAGCCCAAGCCTTCCAGCGTCGGCTGACAAATCTGATATTATTTCTTCACCTGTTCTTATTAATGGTTGTGTTGGCGATCCAGATCTTGGGATCCTTGACGATGCTCTGGTTATCTCCAATATCTTGTTGAGCGCTTCCACTTCTTGTGGCTCAAACATTGCATTGATGACTTTCTGCCCTCTTTGGTTCATTAATTTGTTGGCAAATGACGCTTGACCACCGCCAATTTCAGCTCCAATTGCTTGTCTCAAAGAGTCATCAAGCTGTCCTTTCAGCCAAAAAGACTTGATATTCTGCCAAGCTACAGGATCAACTGCCTGCAAAACCCTTTTTGATCTTTGTGCAGAATTTGCTGACAGCTTTGGATCAAACAATGCCTTCCAAGCATTAACAGCTTGTTTGTCGGTTCCGACTTTTGCCAAGTTGCCAATCAAGCTATTCTCAATTCTAAGCGCTGGCGCTCTGGTTGGATCAAAAACTTCCCTAGCAAAACTATAATCTCCATGCACATTATCCAACAGTTCGGTTAAGTTGTTTTTAACTTTAGTCACTTCTTTCATTAAATTTCTTTGGTTGCCACCCTGTAATTTATCCAACACGTTTCCGAGCTCAGTTGTCCGTAAATTATGCAGGGTTTCAAAATCGGTGATTGGATTTCCATTTACATCAAAAAATTGTTTTTTGATGGCAGCCAATTTTTTATTGACAGCAGAGCCTGGGTTTCCATATTTGCCACTGGCAATCATGTCATCTATTTGATTGATAAAAGGAGCTATATCAACATCATCTGCTGTTTTAAAAACTGTTTCATATATTTTTCCAGCCCTTGTTTTGCGCTTTTGTTTCATAATATCAAGGGCTTTTTTGGACGCTCTCGTAATAGCTTCCTGTGGGTCAGCAACCTTTCCCGCTGCAAGCAACTCGTCAGCAAAATTATAAACCATGTCTGTGACATCTTGAGATCGACTTCGATAAAAGTTCACCACTTCAGTGCCTGGTTGCCTACTCAGATAATACTGTATATCATTTCCAGCTTTCCAAAGCTCATCTGCTTCCGCAGAAGTTAATTTAACGCCTCTTTCTGTTGCTTCCTTTTGTAGTTGAGCTGGGCTTTCAGCTCTTTTGAGTATTTCTTCCAGTATTTTTCCCCTACCAGTAAACTTGTCGATTACCATTTTCATTGACTTACCACCAAATGGGATCATTCCCCACCGACCACTGACTTCAAGATCCTTCAATATTTGTTCCAAATCTTGCGGATCTCCATTTAATACTAATTGATTGATGAGCTCCCTTGCTCCATACATTGTTGCTCCAGAAAGTTTTGTTCCTGCATAGCCACCAATCATTTCCAATAACAATGTAACCCCAGCCTTTGCTATTGGGCTTGGTATAAATTGAGCGCCTCTTTGAGCTACCTTGGTTCCAGCTTTAATGCCAGCTAAACCGCCAAATATTTCGCTTCCCAATTGACCTGCTGGGATCAGGTTTTGACCCAGTTGCCTGTCTATCCAATCACCAAAATTTTCATCTGTGCCAGATCCTGTAGCATATCTTTTTTCATCTGTCTCTGGATCAAAATAATAAATTCCTTCTGAGTCACGATCATAGCCATGAACATCCCTTGGATTTTCTGTTTCTGGAAACATTCTTCCAGCGATAACATCAAGCTCCATGTCTGGATCAAACAAAAGCCCTGTAACAACATGTCTTCTAAAAAGATCGCGGTCTTCTTTCTCCAGCTCCGCAATTTTTTTTTGTAATTCTGCTAATCGATCTTCTACCATTGTTATTGTCTCAGCTCAGTTATACGAGCTACGATTGCTTCCATAGCTTCTTTGTCATTTGTTCTGTTTGCTAGAGCAAAAAGCTCATCTTCGCTGGTCATGGTTGTAAGATCAGGCATATTGCTCATTGTTATATTTCCTGTGCTTTTTGAAGAAGTGGACAAGAGGGCGTTTTCTCTATTAAGCAATTCTTGTCTTCCTCTTGTTTGTTCCGCAGTCAACCGATTGTATGTTTCTAAATCAACACCACCAAGACCTTGTTTTATTGCTTCAAGCTGGTTTTCCCACTCTTGGTTCCATAATCTGTTCTTAAAGTTTCCATCTTCTTCTTGCTCATTTTGAAAATTCATTTTGTTTTCTCTAAAGAGCTTTTTGAGATAGGCTGGATTGTTGAGTTGTGCTTTTTCTGCTCTCGGTAGATTTGGATTGGACAATTTATCGATAACATTCGTCAAAATATTAGTGACCGAATCAGCATAAGCTATTTCCAAGTTTTCCTTTCTTCTCATCAAAGCCAAAAGGATTTGGTTTCCCTGTTTGCTTGCAAGAAGAGTTGGTGAAGCTCTTTCAAAAGCAGCCATTTCTCTTTCTGAAATAGCACCTTTTGTTTGTTGAATTTTTTGTAACACAAACGCCATGGTAAGTGATTCTATGGCTTGTTTTGGACCAAGCTCACCATATTCTTCATTCATTTTTCTGACAAGGCTATCAGCGCCCATTTGTTTACCAAGAGCTTGCACACTGGTTAGGAACCTAGAAGCTGGTCCCAATCCAGCTTCTGGAATGTCGGTGAGCAAGGATGAAAATTGATCGATAAGCTGTAGGTTTCCTTCAGCTAGGGAGCTGTCTGATTCTGCTATTGCTCCATCCCAAACATTATTGGCAAGTCTTTTTATGCCACCTTCTGAGCCATCTGCCATATTTACATTAAAGTTAGTGCCACCTTTCTGTGGTTTAAAACCACCTTTGGCTGCTTGTTCGTATCCGAGTATTGAGCTACCCTCACCCATTACAGGCATTTTTTCATTTACAGTTACAATATTTCCTTCATTATCAGTCCAAGGTTTCATATCCACATCAAGACCTTTCAGTTGAAGATCTCTGCTAAATTGTGCTTCTGCTGCTTTTCTGGCTGATACAGTGCTATAGGCAGATAATGCAATTTGTTTTTCAAGGGCTTCTTTCTCTTTCCTACCAGCAGTGAGTGTTGGCAATGCTTTCATTCCAGCTTCGCCAATTGCAGAAAACGCTCCAGACATGCCAGAACCAGACTTGTTAGACATCAGACTGGCTCCGAGAGCCATCAGGAAGTCAGCCATTTCGGGTCGCATTTTGCCTTCATCGTCATCAATACCCAACACCTGTGCCAAAACATCCTTTTCTTGTTCCACTTCTTTCGCAAAAGAAAGATCAATATCAGACCCCAATGCGCCCAACATAGCGCTCAAATCTCCTGTTTCCAGAGCTTCCAATAATCTTTTTAATTCTGCGTCAATGACCTGTGTTTGTTCATCCTGCTGTACTTGCTCTTGCGCTTGCGCTTGCTGTTGCCCACCAACATCAAGTCCCATTTGACCAATATCTGTTCCTTGAGGAATTATTGATGTGCCACCCATGTTTGGAACGACACCACCACTTGGATCCATCATTGATGTAAAGCTGGTATTAAGACCGCTTGGTGCGCCCATGTTCATCGGTACCTGCGGTTGCATCGGTCCTCGCGGTTGCATACTGTGGATGCCCATGTCAATTTCACCCATAGGCGGAGATCCAAACTGTCTCCTGACAGGGAGTAACCCACTGGTAATGCCTACACCACTAGCATTCCTGCGCGGTGCTCGTCGCATCATGGGTCGGTTTAATATTGATCTACTGATCGCCATTGTTTGTTAAAAAGCGTAACCACTGCCAAAGCCAAGAGGGTTAGATTTGTTTTGTGCCCATGGGTTCATAACCGCACCAGCACTGATGATTGCTCCCAATCCTTGGGCAAATGGATTTGCACTCGGCTGGGTCGTTGTTGCCATGCTGGTCTGACCGCTTGGAACACCCGCTAAAATATCACCAAAATATTGTGGTCTTTTAAAGGGTTCACCC
>Ga0208668_1000379_pt1 | contig 11996 bp, 18 predicted proteins | sample 18_taG_FD_184093 | JGI IMG/M metagenome (GOLD analysis project Ga0208668, IMG submission 184093) | Marine viral communities from the Subarctic Pacific Ocean - 18_ETSP_OMZAT15316 metaG (SPAdes) (version 2) | ecosystem: Environmental > Aquatic > Marine > Oceanic | place: Pacific Ocean | collected...
ATTGCGTCCGCACCAAGTGAAGGCTTACCTTTGAGCGAGTAAGATTGAGTTTGCACTTTACCCATATCACCGCCGAAGTGATGACCAAAAGCGGCATGACATTTGAGAAGGTCGCGGGGGTTACGCTCATCAAGAAGAGTGGCGATCTCTTTGGCTTCATCAAGATTAGCGGGCACGTAGATTGATTTATATATAGTGTTCATGTCAGTTTCCTTTGTCAGTTTATTATTTGATATTCATGTCAAGAAGATCGGGGAGTTCTCGATAAGATCGGGCCGCTTTAAGACTTCGCTCCCAGTCTGTCGAGTGATGATCACACCAGGCTCTTACTTCATTATATCGGGCGGGATAAGATGAGCTTGTCAGCTGGTGGACTTGATAGGGTGAGAGTGTATCAATAACTCTGTTTGCACATTCATCGGCGGGCAAGTAACCGCCAAATTCTTTCAAGAGCGCCATTGCTGTGATAACGAATATGAATAAACAAACGCCAATGGATAGGTCTTGTGCAATTTGTTCATCTGGTATCATGTCAGTTCCTTTAGTGCTTCATTGTCTAGTTGTCTGTTAAGTTCATCTTCATATTGATCAACGTCATCTTGATCATCATTGTCAGCTTGATAAGTGTCTTGTTTAGCTTTCTCTCTTAAGTAATCCATCCATGTATCGATACTTTCAAACTTCATCAGTGAGTCTCTTTACTTTTATTAGTTTAACAATCTCTCTCTTTTGTTCAGTGGTAGCTTGTTCAAGACAAAGCAATACTTTGTAAACAAGCATAAAGGTTGTATCGAGTTCTTTGGCGATGTGATGGCAAAGCTCATTAATCACCTGATCAAAGACTTCATCCTGGCCAGTAAAATCACTTGGGGTAAATACTTCTTCACTGTAAAGCGTATTAGCACACACCGCTAGTCTCGCCGCCAGCTCATCACTCGGAGTCTCTTTATTGTTTATGATCTTACTTAAGTATACAGGATGACAAGCGCTCATATCAGCAAGCGCTGATAGCTTCACTCTTGTTTTTAGTTTCTTCTTCATCACTGGTCTCATGTCAGTTCCTTAGTAAGTGCTTTAAGTTTTATTTTTGCTTTTAAAGAGCTTGGCTTTGTGGAGTTTATAATGCTCTTGTCTCTAGTGTTCTATGTATCGCTTCAATCGCAATGATTAAAGTGTCTCGATCTTCTGTAGTGAATGAAAAGAAGTAGCAATTATTTGATGGGTCATATTCAAACACCTTATCGCAGCCAGTAAGGCGAAACGGGGCGACGTCGAAAAGGTCGAGCAATCGATCGAAGTGTCTTACAAGTTGTTTATTTGAGTATCGTTTAATCGTTGAAGTTTTAAGTCGTCTCATGTCAGTTCTCCTTATTTTACTAGTTGTAAAAGATGCTCTTTATTTATCATGTTGATGATGTAAACAGTTCCTTGTTCGTCTTCACTTTCGGCTGCAAGATAGCCAGCTTTCTTCGCTGCTTTCGCTTGTAGGCCCTGTAGAGTCCAATCAAACTCAGCTACCCACTCACCATCAAAATCATCTTCAAGATTATCCCAAATGATCTCATGTGCTGTAAGAAGATCACTGGCGAAGTCTTCACCAATGCTCATATCAAGATACCTGTCTGCAAGCTCAACAATCTCAGAAACGATCTCATCATCATCAAGACTGTTAACGTGTATTACATCATCATCATTAAGCTCAAGCGCATAAGTACACTTCACGTTATTCATTGCATACTCATCAACACTGAAGAAAAGAGCGCCGCCAAATGGGCCTCTGTTTTCTTTGATCTCTGTAATCTCTTCAGGTGATGTGTGATAAATAGTAGTCATATCAGTTCTCCTTATGTCAGTTGCTATATATGAGTTCTACTACTCTCTTAAACTTATGTCAAGAAAACTTAGCATTAAATATAATAAATATTATTATTGTTAAATATAATAAACAAGAGTACAACTTGTACACCTCTATATATAAAGGAGAACTGACATGAATGAGGGACAACTAACAGATAAGGTCATGGAGCGGCGTGACTTGCCGCCAATGGCCAAGGTGATCATGAGAGCAATCATAAGGCGGGTTGATTGGAAGACCTGGACAAGTAAAGAAGGTCACAAAGTCGTATCAACTAGAGAGCTCGCTCTTAAGTGTGGCACTACTAAGAAGACAGTCATTGCAAACATGGCTCGACTTGAGAAGGCTGGATTGATTCAGCGTGACTTCTTTAAGGCGAAACCAACACAAGCGCCACCTGTTCGAGTAATGGTTGATAACATCTCAAACTATAATGGAGGTGTAGAAAGTACACCACAGGGGGGTGTAGAAAGTATACCACCTAGTGGTGTAGAAAGTACACCGCCTGAGGTGAAGAAAGTACACCAGGGTGATATAGAAAGTATACCACCTAGAGGTGTAGAAAGTATACCACTATCAATAAAGGACAATAGTAATACAATAATTAATACAATAAATTATACTACTGCTATTAACCCATCACTAGGAAGTGAGTGGGGTGTCAGCTCTAAAGAACTTTGGGGAGATGAGCTTGTTAATGGATTGAGTATTGTATCGAGTAAAGGAAAGAGCAAATGAAGCGTTTAGGAGATGAAGTTGAAAAGATCACACACTATCTGACAGAGCTTAAAAAAGTCAGAAATCAAATACCAGTCACTCAAAAGCAAAAAAGGAAATATGAAGACTTCCGCCATTTGAATCACTCTAACCTTGAAGAGCATGATTGGGTACTGTCACAAACTGCATACTTTAAAACAAAAGAAGTTCCATATTGTGGTCGATGTGGAGAAGGCTTTATCTATTCAGTTGATGAGAATAGAAATAGAACAGCTAAAGTTTGTGACTATTGTGAGCGACCAAGAAGACGTTTAAAGCGTTTAAATGATTTACAGCTTCCGAAAGATGCCGAGGGCATGCACTTAGATCTTTATGAATGGGACAGTCAAGAGCAGTTTGAAAGAGTCAATGCTTTGGTCGAGTGGATGAACCTTACCAAGGAAGAGCGAGACAAAGCAGTTTCTCCAAGTCTTTATCTTTGGGGTTCCCCTGGCAATGGTAAAACATCGATACTGTATGCGCTCGCAAAATATGCAACGTTTAATGATCACAAAGTACACTTCACTTCACATACTCAGTTGATTGATCGAATCAAACGAACATTCAATGGCAAAGATGACAATCCGCTTGAGCAGTGGTTGAACCAGATCAATCTTCTCCTCTTTGATGAGTTCGGCGGTATTGGTGGAAGGGCCAATATGACAGACTGGTTTAAAAGTATCACCGTCGATATTATACAAAGAATATATGAGAGATGGGCAGCGGGAGAACTCGCTATTGTCATGACAACTAATCTGACTCCTGAAGAGCTATTCACTAAAGCACTCGATCAAAACAGAGCAAGCGCATCAAGGCTTCAAGCAATGTTTAAGCGACCTGTTCACATGGAAGGCCATGACAGAAGAGCAGACAAAAAAGAGCTGACTTATTGGGGAGTGAGATAGATGAATATCTATAAATAGTATTCTTTCACTTTTCAGTAGACTCTTAACTTTAAACGCTATAAAGTCACTGTCTCTTTACTGAGCATTACCTTAGTCCATTTATTCTTTAATGCTTTGTTTCTATCAATGGACTAAGGTTCTCTTATCCTATTGACTCTTAAACTCACTTTAGTTTAATGTACATCAATAGAAAGGATTCATTCATATGTTAGAAAAGAAGCTCCCAAGACGACAACAAACAACAGTCTATTTGGATGATGAGGACGCTCAAATCATCACTGAAATTATGACCAACTACAACTTGAGTATGAATCAAGCAATTAGAACCTGCATTAAACACGCTCTTGAAATGTATAGCGCTGATAACAATGTGAACAATGATCTCACGTTGCCCGCTAGAATATTCGCTGGCGCTAAGAAAGCGGTCTATAAGCATGATATACAGAAGCGAGTAGAGAACGGATATTGTAGATAACCAATGGAAGGCCAAGACTGTATAATAAAGATCAACCAATCCATCAGAGATCAATTAGCTGTACTTGCTGAACGTCATAAGCGACCATCAAGCGATATCGTCCGCCTACTATTGGAGTATAGTCTTGAAAAGTACCGAAGATCTAAAGAAGGAAATAAAGCAGGCGTTGATTTACTTCGACTTTTGGAACTCTCAGAGACATCTCCCAACAGCTGCACAGAGTGCTGATTACTTTTCAACTAGACTTAAACGATTAAGGGTGGAACTCAATGGCAAGCATCAACTCAATCACACTGGTGGGGAAAGTGGTCGGACATCCAAAACCACATCAGACTAAATACTCGAAATACCTAGAGGTGCAACTACAGACTGAAGACACTTGGCAAACAGGCCAAGAATACAAGGTTGTCACCGAGGTTCACACAGTGCGCTTGTATGGCAAGCTAGCTGAGAGAACTGTTGAAGAGCTTGAACCAAATGACAAGATCTATGTTGAGGGCTCAATCAAGACAATCGAGAAAATGAAACACGTTAATGTGAGAACTTTTCGACTAATGGCGAAGCGGTCACCAGGTGACTTACTACCACCTGATGTAACCATCGAGCCACGAGGCAAATGGAACTAATACTGATAAACTGACAAAGGAAAACTGACATGATTAAAATGGAAGACAAGAACGTAATCGCAGGACTTGAGCGAACTTACCGAACAATGAACCCCGCTCAATATGTAAGAGAGATCTATCAAAACAGCGTTGAGGCAGGTGCTCAAAATGTACGCTTTACATATGACAAGCTAGCACAGCGAACCAATGGCATATACAAAGCTATTGGATTAGATGATGGCCCTGGTATTCCAAAAGATAAAATATTGGAACTCATCAACAATAAGAACAGCTCATCAAAGAAGGTTGGCGGAGAAGAAGATAACTTTGGGGTAGGCTTAAAAGTCTCAGCACTCCCAAGAAACCAATATGGCTTGATTGTCTTATGCCAAACTAAAGAGCATCCAAGAGGCTTTATGATATGGATGGCCTATGATCAAAGCGAAGATGGAGAAAAGAGCGCTGGTGTTAAAGGACTAACAAGTGATGAATGTTGGCGCAGTCATTTAGATGAAGACGCTGAACTGTTTATTGACCATGTGGTAGACTTTCAAGAGGTAATAGATCGCCAATATGGATCTTATGTGGTTGATGGGGTTGATTGGCTGAAGTGGTGGAGCGTCAACAGGCTTCATAAAAAGCACCTCACTGGTACAGCTGTGATCATGCTTGGCAATCATCCACAAGAAAACACTCTTGAACATTTGCAAACCAAAGGCGCAGTTTTTTTAAGGTCAAGATATTTAACTTTTGACAATGTTCGGCCCAGTCTCCCAAAAGCTGATGGGCGACACCAAGTTGAGGGCCAAGTGTCAACCTATAGAATAAATAATCCTATACAGGCACTATTTAAAAAGACTGTGCAAAGCTGGCAGCTTAAACATAAAGAGTGGACTCTTTTGGTTTTTTTAAGAGAAACAGAAGCAGTAAAAAATACAAATAGCGCTAACAAGACGCCGCTTATATATCAAAGGTTTATTGAGGCTACTGTTTATAAGAATGAACTTTATGGTGACTTTGACACGCTCACACCACAATCAAGAGCGGCCTCAAGTAGATCATGGGGCCTTTGGTCAAAGAAGGTATCAAAGAGAATCACGCTATTGATTCAGCCACCAGCATACACGACAGAGACAAAGTGTGGTGTTTATCCAAATGAGGCAAGATCAACCTTATCTTGGAAAGATTCAGAAGAAGCGCAACCAACCACAACGCTTCCAATGGATGAGCTAAAAGCTTTCTTTCAGAAGAATATGCCTGAAGAGATCAAAGATCTTTTGCTCGAAGTGGCGATTGAAGACCTAACAAATATTACAAAATCAAAGTCCGCTGAAGACTATGACAAATGGTTGAAGATTCCAAAAGATGGCCGAAAGATCAAAGCAGGTAATGGCTTATTAATTTCACATTCATCAGGCGATCAACTTGGTGGTGACTCTATTAATGATCTATTCAATACTAAGTCAGATCAAAAGTCTGTTGGCCCTAACCCTAACCCTAACCCTAACCCTAACCCGCCAAAGCCACCACTAACCAAAGAGGAACTTGAACAGAAAGAAGCAAAGCGAAAAGCAAGAAAAGCACAAGAAGCAAAACGAAAAGAGTCTCCAACAGTACGCTTTATCAGACAAACTCATGAAGACGCTGAAGGGCGTTTTAAGTTAAATGGTATTTGGCAAGCGGCCTTTTATCAACCTCCAAGTGCAAGCGGTGAGCAAGGTAATATTCTTTGGGTAAATAAAGATCATGATTTGTTTCGTGGGTATATTACCGCCGCTTATGATGAGCTAGTGAAAAGAAAGACTCCAATGCCAAAGACCGCTATCACTGAGCACGTTGTAAAACCTTTTTGGGAAGAGTACGCACCTTGCGCAATTCAACACGCCAAAGGTCTTCCAAGCTCTAAGAAAGACAAAGACACGTTCTCACCAGAGCGTTTAACTTGGCTCTTTCTTGGATCAGTTCACTTCCTGTTTCCTAAGCTTCGTGAGTATTATAAGAAGTATTCTAGGCTTGAAGATGCAATTACAGGATAATCAACATGAGACCAACAGCCAATAAAGGACAATTAATGACTGATGATGAATTACAAGCGTTTGTTTTAGATCTACACCACCGGAGCTTCAGCATTGATGACATAGCACTTCAGATCACCAAAGAGCTTGGAATGGTATTAAAGATGGATGATGTGGAGAACATCTTGCAGTCTGCTATTATGGCAGAAATGACAGGAATACGCGCGCGCGAAGAGCTTGTCTTGAAGTCACTTTGTGAGATTAAGAAGCGACTAGTTGAGCGGGATAACTCACCACTTCAGAAAGAAAGTGAAGCGCTTTATCAAACAATCCATTCCGTGATTGGGGAATTTTATGGCTGGAAAGAAACCGAGTAAGAAGCTAGGCAGAAAGCCAAAGAGCCAAGTAGTGAGAGAAACACTCTTGGAAAATCTGCGGACAGGTATGACCGTTGAAGCTGCTTATACTCAAGCGGGAGTATCACAAAGAACTTATTTTCGATGGATGGAAGATGATGAAAAGTGGACTGAAGAAGTGGCGGCAGCTATTCGCTTTAGTGAGGCAGTTCTACTTTCAAAGCTCGACCGTTGCGCTGAAGAAAAGTCGGATTGGCGTGCTTATGCTTGGAGACTATCAAGGCGCTTTCCTAAGAGCTATGGTGACCAAAAGCAAGTTGATCTCAATGTGACTAAACAATCCGATGGATCAGCTGAAGTACTATCAATGATGAAGCAGATTGAAGCGCTACATACCAAAAATGAAACAACCTCACCACTAACAGGAGAGAGCGATGAGGTTGATCCTAGTTAAACTGACATGAATAACTGTTAAAGGTGTAACACACCGCCAAAGGACAATCAATGTGGATCATCCCAAAGAACTTACACACCTCTCTCTATGTACAGGATATGGAGGGATTGACCTTGGACTCAAGCGAGTTATCGATAATGTGCGAACAATCGCTTATGTGGAGATCGAAGCTTTCCAATGTGCGAACCTGGTCTCAAAGATGGAAAAGGGTTGGTTGGATGCAGCACCTATTTGGACGGATCTTAAAACCTTCCCATGGTCAAGCTTTTGTGGAAAAGTGGACATTCTCAGTGGGGGCTTCCCTTGTCAACCTTTCTCAAGTGCAGGCCGAAGAAGTGGAGATGAAGACCCCCGCCACCTTTGGCCATACATCAAACGAGGGATTCAACAGTGTGGACCATCCGTTGTTTTCCTGGAAAACGTTGAAGGACTCATCACCTCAAGACTTCAAAGCGACCAATGGGGCGATCCAAAAAAGACCCCTGTTTTGTTACATGTCCTTCGTGAGCTGGAGCGACTGGGTTACACAGCAACGGCAGGCTTATTTTCAGCGAGTGAGGTGGGAGCGTCACACCAGAGAAAAAGACTTTTCATTATGGGCTGTCAAAAAGATATTGATAGATCAAGATTTAACTGGAGAAAGTTGCCTTGTATGCGATTTACAGCAGGCCCAAATCAAAAACAATTTAGATATGAACCAACCAGAACACAAAAGATGGGCCACCCCCCTAGTGGGAGACGCCAATTCGACACATTTAAAAATAGCAGGTATAAAAAAAAGGCAGATAGAACAACGACAGATAAGCCTGTCAATGAAAGTCTCATTACTACAGAACACCCATGCACCACCGATAAACCCAAGATGGGTCGATTGTCTCATGGGTCTGCCGATAGGTTGGACCTGTCCATCATTTATGGAACTTGCGACAGTAGTCACGATGAATTGCGCAGTCTTGGGAATGGAGTCGTACCAGCCACAGCCAGCAAAGCGTTTAAAACACTCTTCAATACTTTGGCCAACTCCAACAGCAAAACAAAGAGGCGATAGATTAAAACATTATTTAGCCCGCTGTAAAAAGTTTATGAGCGAGAATAAGCCTTATTTTGCTCCCACTTTACAAGTACAAGTAGAGGCCGAAGAAAAAGGTATAGATATAAAACAAGAGCTTGAAAAGTTAAAACATGACTGACATCAAGCTAAATGAACTCCAACTAAATATCATCAGCGCTATATCAAGAAGAGATACGATAATAGCGGCAAGGTGTGGATGGGGTAGCGGGAAGACTTCAGCGCTTGTATTCTCCATCTTGCTTCTATCCAAGACAAGACCTGGCACGTCTTCACTATTAGTCACCGATACTACTCCAAGATATAACTCTGTTTTAATGCCAGAGATGGAGAAGTGGTTAGCCCCTCTTGGGTGGACTTACAACCACACGCTTAAGAAGTGGACAGACACAAACAACGGTTCAAGCGTTTGGTGCCGGTCGTATTATCGACCAGGTACAAGGGAAGCAACTCACAATCCACTTGAAGGATTGAATGTGACAAGCGGAGTATGCTTGATTGATGAATGTCAAACGCTGAATCAAGAGGTAGCTCACAAAGCACTTGGTCGATTAAGAGCAGGGCCAAGCCCTATCTTGATCCTAGTTGGTCTACCTGTGGTTGATGCTTGGTGGGTCAATATGTCAGAGAAGCAGGGAATAGCGCCACTCTTCTTCTCAAGCTATGTCAACCAAGACAATCTCGCTGATGAATGGTTTGAAGCAACCAAGATGCTTCCACCTGATGAGCGAGAAGCTATGATCATGAACAAGCCAAAGCCACCGAGCGGATTGATCTATTCCGAGTTTACAGAAGCTAGCCATGTCATCGATGGTTGGAGTTATAGAGAAAGTATGACTGGTCGGATTGCCATTGATTGGGGATTCAGAAAACCAAGTGTATTGATCATTTGCTATGATGAGCAACTTGAAGCGTCCGTCATTTGTCATGAGATCAATCCAAGAGAAGTCACCACCGACCAACTCACCACTTTAATACTAGCCATAGCTTGGCCAAGGTCACAGCGAGACAAAGCGCCTGGCCCTAGGATATGGCTAGATGTTGGAGTGGCTGACAAGGCGGGCAAAGCTCGCAATGATCAAACGGGGCATTCAACTTTTAAGGTGATGAGACAAGACCCACCAAGAGGCCTTGGACTTCCTTTGAGATATGCTCTTGATCCTGTCAAGATTGATGTACTCAACGGTATTCAAAGATTAAAGCGAGCGTTTAATGAGAAGCGGTATTTGCTCACCAAGACGCTATGGGATAAAGGCGAAAGATCAGCGGGCAATAGTTTAAGAAAAGCACTTCTCTCTTATGGATGGGATAACAAAGAGCAGCCTAAGAAGGATGGCCGAGAAGACCCGCTTGATGCTCTCCGATATGACTGCATAACTTTTAACTGGAATGATAGCGCAGTAGATAAGAAGTACACACCACGCCGCCAAGGTGGCGGTAATAGAAAAGTCAAAGTTGGCGGATCAAAAGCAAGGAACTTTTAATGATACATCATGGCGACAGTTAAACCGCTCGACCTTATGCGCTATCTATGCCGATTAATTACGCCGCCCGACGGTACTATCCTCGAACCTTTCGCAGGCAGTGGGACGACCTTATGCGCCGCCGCTCTCGAAGGTTTTACTTCAATCGGTATCGAGAGAGAAACGGAATATATCGAGATCATAAAAGCTCGGTTAAAGCACTGGTCAGGTGGCAAGCATGACTACGCTGACAAGGTTAAAGCCAAGCCTTCGAGCGGTGAACAGCTTAACCTTTTCAGTTGAACTTGATAGCGTTGTGACCTAGACTCTCTAAGCCACCGAGGGGATAGCCATTTTTGAAACACTTGGAGTATAAAACCAAGGTGGCATTAAATAAAACTGTCACGCTTGCTCATGTTTTACAAAGTGGATCAGCTGAGTCAAAGAGATCAGTAGAACAGTTTAAAGAGTAAGCGTAACCTTATTAAGCTATACCGTTAAATTATACTGAACAAGCTTTTATTGATAAAATTGCTTCTTAGTGCTTATATTGTTATAGAGCACCTATACCATTAAGGGAGCACTTAATGAATCAAGACCGCAAATATGAGCGTTCTCCAAAACACATGAGAGCACTATCCCCACGATTCACCACCAAGGGTATCACAGGAACTCAAATAAGCGGTGGTGTGATCACAGGTAAAGAGAAGAACGCTTCTCTCACTGGTTTAAGTTGGGTTGAAGAAGCTGAAGAGATGCTTAGAACTGACCCGATTGTGAGACGCTCTTGGCATATGTTGAGACAAACTCTATTGAGTGCTAGTTGGCGATTCATGCCTGGCATTGAGAATGATCCTGTCGCTGATGAGCTCGCTCGATATGCCAATGAAGCGTTTGGTTTCGATGGTTATAGCGGACAGATGACCATATCTTGGGAAGATCAACTTTGCTATCTATTCGAGTTTATCCCATTAGGCTATCGATACGCTGAAGAGATTTACAAAGTCGGGCCCGACAGCCAAGGCAAGATTAAAGTGTGGCTTGATAGCTATGCAGACAGAGAGCCAAGTGCTCATAGTCGATGGTTGAGTCGAGACAGTCAACGTCTTGATGGTGTTATACAAAACACAGTCGGTACAACTTACACTCCCGAGCCAATACCAGCTAATAAACTGCTACTATTAACGCTCAATAAGACAGGTTCAAACTTTGAAGGTGTTGGAATGTTGAGGCCTGTTTGGTGGTGGTGGCGAACTAAACAGCGAGTGAGTAACTTAATGTGTGTTGGTCTTGATAGATGGGCAGTACCGACTCCAAAAGTCAAAGTTGATCGCTCGCAAGCTGAACAGCTAGGGCTAAGTGATGGCGATATTGATGCTATGATTGATGATGCCGAGGCTCAAGCTCAAAGCTTTATTAGTGCAGAGCAATCTTATCTTGTAGAGAATGGAGCAGTCTCTTTTGATACTTATGCAGCTCAACCGAACTTATACGCAAGCGGGCCACTTGAGATCATCACCAAGTGTGACTCACAGATCTCAGCTTCATTCTTAACTCAGTTCGCAGATCTTGGAAACACTGAGACAGGATCAAGAAGCGTTGGTGAGATACATCTAAGCGTCTTTAGAAGAGCGGCGATTAATCTATGTGACCTAGTCGCTACTCAAGTCAGTGGAGTTGATAGAAGAGGCGGAGGCACTATTGGCCGTTTGATCCGTTGGAACTATGGCTTAGTTGATCCATCCAAACTTCCAAAGCTAACACATACAGGTCTTGATACTGATGATCTAGCTGAATCACTCGGAATGTTACCAGGTCTAGTTCAAGCGGGGTTACTCACTCCCGATGATGAACTTGAGCGAGCAATAAGAGAACGGCTTGGAGCGGGTGACTTACCGGAAGATGCTCAACGTTCAGCACTTGAGCGGACTAGTTCAATCGGTAGCGGTGGCGCTATGTCTTCATTGACTGAACAACTTATCAAAAGGAGGCGAGCAAATGGCAAAGATTAGAGTTAAGCGCAAGAAGCAAAAGGCAAAACCA
>Ga0208668_1000382_pt1 | contig 11979 bp, 20 predicted proteins | sample 18_taG_FD_184093 | JGI IMG/M metagenome (GOLD analysis project Ga0208668, IMG submission 184093) | Marine viral communities from the Subarctic Pacific Ocean - 18_ETSP_OMZAT15316 metaG (SPAdes) (version 2) | ecosystem: Environmental > Aquatic > Marine > Oceanic | place: Pacific Ocean | collected...
AGAAGCTTTTGATGGAGCTTATAGAGCTTACCTAGAAGGGTTGGAGAAACAAGATGACTAAATTAGAAGAGCTAAAGAAAGCTTATGATGAAGCTTATGAAGCTTACGATGAAGCTCGTAAAGCTTATGATAAAGCTTTTGATGGAGCTCGTGAAGCTTATAATGAAGCTCGTGAAGAAGCTTTTGATGGAGCTTATAGAGCTTACCTAGAAGGGTTGGAGAAACAAGATGACTAAATTAGAAGAGCTAAAGAAAGCTTATGATGAAGCTTATGAAGCTTATTATGAAGCTTGTAGTGAAGCTTATAATGAAGCTTGTAATGAAGCTCGTAAAGCTTATGATAAAGCTTTTGATGGAGCTCGTGAAGCTTATGAAGCTTATGAAGAAGAATTGGAGAAACAAGATGACTAAATTAGAAGAGCTAAAGAAAGCTTATGATGAAGCTTATGGAGCTTATAATGAAGCTCGTAAAGCTTATGGAGCTTATAATGAAGCTTATGACGAAGCTCGTAAAGCTTATGAAACTTATGAAGCTTTTGATGAAGCTTATGAAGCTTATGACGCTTTTGATGAAGCTTATGAAGCTTATGACGAAGCTCGTAAAGCTTATGAAGAAGAGTGGGAGAAGCAGAATGACTAAAGTAACAGTAAAGAGCAATGGATGTAAAGAAGGTATTACAGGTAAACTAGTAAAGAGTGATTTAGACGGTTTCTGTATTAGTACACCTTCAGCAACACAAATTAAACGACACAACAGCAAACCAGTACAGTACACGTTTGTTGGCCATAAAGTTCAATAACAGGAGATAGAACAATGTCATTAGAAGCACTAGCAGCATTCGCTGTAAACAATAACCACGCGGTAAACAAGAAAGTTCCTCTACATGAGCTACCAGTAATTGAAGCCCGTAAACTTGTAAAGATTAAAGATGGTAACCGTAAGCCAGCACCAGACGGCTCACAAGCACTAACCCTAGTCCTAGGACGAAGGACAATTAGCCTTGATACAATATCTAAAGGCGCTACACGAGTAAACGCTACAGTAGACTTAATAGACACATTCACCAACGTGCTACAAACAGCAGTTGATAATGGAGACTTTGACAAAGCTATTGCAGAAGTACAGGAAGCAGCAGCACCAACACCACTGTTAAACCCAGTTAGTGAAGGTGTTATCCAGAACAATACACAAGGCACATTAAGCCTTAACAAGAGTATCCCTCAGTCAGAAACCGTAGTTAGCTCAGACGCTATCGAAGGACTAGATTTTGGTGACTTGGAGTAAGTAATGTTTGGTAAGCAAGACCCTGTAGTCACTGACAAAGATGTTGGTGACTACGTAAAAGAATTACACGACAATGGACAACCATTAAAAGACATTCTCGCAGAGGTGCACGATGAAGGAATGGTTAGAAATAGCAAAAGACCTACCTTTAGGACACAAGGCAAGAATTCCTTGTACGCAATGCGGTACAAACGATAAAAGCTTAATAGTGAATCATGGTAGTAAATCATATAACGCATACTGTTTTAGGTGTGGTGATAACCCGTTCGAGATGAAAGGGGAGTTATCCCTAGCAGAACTTGCCCGAATTAAGGAGTTAAACAATCATGCCATTAGCAAAAGATTACCGCTTTCATTACCCGAGGACTATACCACAGACATACCGCTTGCCGGAAGACTTTGGTTGTACTCAGGAGGACTCACCGAATCAGTATGGCGAGAGTATGGTATCGGCTATTCAGCCACTCTTGAAAGAGTTATATTACCTGTATACAAAAACAATACCAGTAAAGAGCTGGTGTGGTATCAATGTAGAGCAATACACAAGGGACAATCCCCTAAATACATACAACCCAGTGACGCAAGAGATACTGTGCTATTTGAATCAGCCGGTAAAGAGACTGATACGAGATGTGTCATTGTTGAAGACATTCTATCAGCAATTAGGGTTGGTAAAACCAGAAAAGCGTTCAGCTTACTTGGAACCAAAATTACGACACCACAAGCAAACACTCTCAGCAAGTTTAAAGAAGTTACAACGTGGCTTGACTCAGACAAAGCTGGGGTCACAGGAGCATATAGTATTAGGAAAGCTCTACAACTTGTTACAGAAGTGCGGAATATAGTAACAGCAGAAGACCCTAAGAAACTAAGTGATAAAGAGATTGGGGAACTACTAACCAACAATAAGGGGTAGATAAATGATAGATTTAGTTTTAACATTAAGGTCCACTAATAAAAAGCGCATCTATCTATCCTCGGAAAACGTTATTTCTGTACAAGAGAGGCGCGTGGAGGGTATGGATTTTAGACAGGTGAGAATGAGCGACGGCAACGACTATGCTGTATCTGAATCATTAGTTGAGATACTTAAGAGAATCAACAAGAATGAGTAGGTGAATGCTTTTTAACAAAGCAGAGCTGTACCGATAACTGATTTTTTACAAAGGGGAGTGGATTTAGTGATGTATTGGAATTATACGTACAAGACACCTACGCCCTCTGTGGAAAAACAAGTGATTACTAGGAGACTATAATGACAAACAAAATAGCACCACATGAAGGTAATGAACTAGATATGTTAGCGGATGGTAGTAAAGTATTCGCTGTACTAGAAGAAGGTAAGCATGACGATTTACTACAAGAAGCAATATTCGGTAATCATATACCTAGCATCGTAACAGAATGGTTTGATAGCACTGAATTAATGTTATTCCACTACACTCTAGGTAGAGTGAACAAAGAAATGTATTGTATGTTACGAGACAATCGAGAGTATTACATACTTATGTTCGGTAAAGAAGACTACCAACGTAAAATGGGTAAAGTATTTGGTTACTCAGACGAAGATATCGAAGCTTTTATTAGTAACCCGCCTGACTGCAACTGCGAGAAATGTGGAGGATAATATGAGTGTAGGTAATTGGAGAGACCACATACTAGTTAAATGTGCTATATGTGAAAAACTAATGGGTCACCACATAGAATGCTCTAAAGCTGTATGCAACACATGTAAAGGAAATTTAAATGATAGACCTAGCATTACTAAGAATCATAAAGCACAAAGAACAATTCGACAAAGTAGTGCGATTCATCCCTAACTCAGCAATAGACAAACGTACTAAAGCTGTAGTAACGGACATTAAAAGATACTTTGACGACAACCCAGAAGAGACACAACTAAGTATGCCAGCTTTTAGAAGCTTGTTCTTTACTGTGTACCACAAGGGAATGAAAGACGAAACTATAGATTTCTACAATAAGTTACTGGAACGAATGGAACAGGACGAGAGCGAATCTATTACAAAGAATATTATCAACCAGCTACTAGAGCTAGAATACGCTACAGCACTTGCTAACCGTGTAAGCTCCTATGAGGCTGGTGACGACATTAACATTATTACCGAGGTAGATACACTAACTGAAAGAGTTAAGGACACCTTGGAACGCTCAGAAGGATTTGAATACATATCCTTTGATGCAGATGCAGTAGAAATCACTAACGATGATGAAGGCTACAAATGGCCACTAGAGTGTATGAATACAGTCTATAGAAATATCAAAGGTGGCGACCAGTATATTATTGCTGCAAGGCCAGGACTTGGTAAGACTACCTTCATTACACACCTTAACTACTCAATGGCACAAGATATGCCAGAGAACAAAATAATAGTGTGGTTTAACAATGAATCAAGAAAAGAAAGAATTATGCAACGCTCTATCCAGTCAGCCATCGGTTGTACAAATAAAGAACTTTATGAAATACATGCCGCAGGAGACTTACGAGAGCGATACGCTAAGAGTATGGGTAATGCTGAACGAGTTAGAGTTTACGACATCCACGGTAAAAGCAATCATCACATCGAGGAAATACTTGAGTCAATCGGAGTGGATAACGTTGGTGCTATCGTATTTGACATGCTCGACAATGTTCGTTCTTCCAGTAGTAAAGAACTACGAGAAGACCAAAGACTTGAGCGGTTGTATCAGTGGGCAAGAGAACTTGGCGTTAAATACAATTGCCCAACTTTCCCAACGAGTCAAGTATCGAATGAGGGTGCAGGAGAGCTATTCCCAACAGAGAATATGCTAAAGGACTCTAAAACAGGTAAACAAGGCGCTTGTGACGGTATTGTAGTACTAGGTTGGAATGACGACCCTACAACACCTAACAACAGAGGCGTAGGTATGCCGAAAACTAAATCAAAACGAGAGGGTCAACAGAATCTACGTGAAGTAGTACTGTTTGATGCAGATAGGGGCAGATATGTCGGATAAAGTAGATTGGTCAATAGCACCAGATGGTGCAACACATTACACAGGCACATACTATAAAGTAGCGTTCGGTAAACGGGTGTATGCACATACAGGCAACTACTGGGTAAAGAGTGAGTTTATCACTAACGAGACTTTATGTAGGTACGAGGCAGAACAAAACCCTTCAATTAGGAGTAGATTATTATGCAAACTAAAGGTCACAGTGAATCGCATGGCGGCTTACGTGGGCATTCTATAGGACCACTTTACCCATTTATGGTAATAGGTCTAGGAATGTCTGACTGGGCAGTACAGCACCCCAACGGTGCAATCAGTAAGAAATACAAAGAAATAGACAAAGCCTACATGTTAGCAACAGTCTTGAAAGAAGACTTACAGGATGGAATTTATGAAGCTCCTAATTATAGGTCACGGTAGACACGGTAAAGACACGGCAGCAGAAATGCTACACAAAAGCCATGGGTTATCTTTCCAGTCGTCTTCAGAAGCATGTAACAATGAGTTTATATTCGACAAGTTAAAGGATAAGTACAATTATAGTACTCCCGAAGACAGTTACAAAGATAGACATAACCATAGAGAAGAATGGTTTAAGTTGGTTACTGAATACAATAGAGAAGACCCTACTAGACTTGCTAGGCTTATACTCAGTACATCTGATATATACGTAGGTCTACGTTCGCGTAGAGAATACGAGGCATGTGTAAAAGCTAAGTTATTCGACCATATATTATGGATAGATGCTAGTAAAAGATTACCACCAGAAAGCGCGAACTCGAATGAACTGACTGCTAAAGATGCAGATACAGTAATTTATAACAATACTACTGGCCCACAACATTTGTTCGACAGGCTACTAGTTTGGTGGTTAGTGGATACATAAAGGAGAAATTTATGACAGTTATTAATGGGTACAAGATAGAACCATGTGCTGATTTAAGATGTGCTAATTTAAGAGGTGCTCAATTAGGATATACTAATTTAAGAGATGCTGATTTAAGATATACTAATTTAAGAGGTGCTGATTTAAGATATACTAATTTAAGAGATGCTGATTTAAGATATACTAATTTAAAAGATGCTGATTTAAGAGAAGCTGATTTAAAAGGTGCTAATTTAAAAGGTGCTAATTTAAGATATGCTAATTTAAGCTGTGCTGATTTAAGCTGTACTAATTTAAGAGAAGCTGATTTAAGATATGCTAATTTAAGATATGCTATAGGAGATGGAACCCACATCAGAACGATGCAGACAAAACGGTACACAGTCGTTTGTACAGAAGATACTATTGCCATAGGTTGCCAGAAACACTCAGTAAAAGAATGGGAAGAGTTTTCAGATGCACAGATAATTACTATGGATGGTATAGACGCATTAGAGTGGTGGAATAAATACAAAGACATTGTAATAACTCTAGCGAGGGATTGGAGTGGCAGACATAGAAAATAAAAGAAAAGAGTTGTTCGCAAAAGCAAAAGCTGGTGACGAACGTGCTCGAAGAGAACTTAATAAATTAAACTACGACGAGCAAATTCGTTTACAAAACACTAGGAAGTAGAATGACTAAAATTAACAAATGTAAAACAAAAGGTGTACCTAAAGTACTGATATTTGATATCGAGACAGCACCATTAGATGTATACGCTTGGTCTTTATGGGACAAGTTCACACCACTATCATTCCTTAAGGAAGATTGGTTTATACTCAGTTGGGCGGCTAGGTGGCTTGGTTCATCTAAGAGCGCTACTATGTACGAAGACATGGAAGGTAGAGTAGATACACGAGACGACTCTGCACTATTAGAGAATATTTGGTTACTATTAGACGAAGCAGATGTAGTAGTGACACAGAACGGTATTAAATTTGATGCACGTAAACTAAATGCTAGATTCTTAGCCAACGGTTACCAAAAGCCATCACCATACCGCCACATAGATACATTACGTATCGCTAAGAAAGAGTTCGGATTCACAAGCAACAAGCTAGAATACATGACCGATAGATTCTGTACTAAGTACAAGAAACTTAAGCATGGTAACTTCGCTGGTATGAGCCTATGGTTAGAATGCCTACAGGAAAACCCAAAAGCTTGGAAAGAAATGAAGAAGTATAATAAATACGACACACTCAGTCTAGAAGAGTTATACATGCTCGTCCGTGGTTGGGATAGTAAACACCCTAACTTTGCATTATATAACGATGCAGAAGAAGCGCAGTGTAATACGTGTGGTAGTACTAAACTAGAAGAGAATGGATTTGCTTACACTAACTCAAGTAAATTCCAAAGATATCGCTGTACTAACTGTGGTAAGCCAGATTTACGCGGTAAAATTAACCTATTAACTAAAGAGAAGAGACAGACACTAATGATGAACGTCTTGTAGGAGTCAACATGAAATTCACAAAATACTTACTAGTATTAATATTAAATACTATTGTATTAACTAGCCAAGCTAAAGATATAGTAGTAGGGACCATTGAACATGGTGTAACAGCCAATAACATTTGTCCTACCTTAGAAGACGGTGACACACTGACAGTCAGAAGTGCTGGTGGTAGTGTACCCGAAGCAAGGAAGCTAGTAGCATGTTTACGTAAGAAAGACGTAACAGTACGTATTAAAGCAGCATACAGTGCCGCTACCTTTATAGTATTAGGTAGTAACCGAGTATGCTTGTACCCACAGGCTAGAGTAGGCTTCCATTCACCACATAGTATAGACGGTGGTGGAGATAGAGTAACGCTAGGGGTAAATGAACTACGTAGGTATTTTGCAATGATTGGACAAGATATGTTGAGACAAGGTTACTCGACAGAAGACACGTTATTTATTATAGGTTTAACATTTATGACACCATCTACTAAAATGTCTGTGATACCAAACGGTATACTAACAAACATGTTAAAAGGTAGATTTGTAGGAGTATGCAATGCGTAGAACAAAGAACTTCAACCCAGAGGTAGATACAAAACTACTATCACAAGATGATAAAGAACACCAGTTAGCAGTAGCTACGTTCATAGTGCTAGAAGATGTACGTAACCACTTTGGAGAGAGTGTTATAATAACCTCAGCAGTACGGACACCAGAACATAACAAGGATGTGGGTGGTAGTGTAAGTTCTTACCACCTCCCAGCCCAAGGTGCGTGTGCAGCAGACATCGTAGTAGTGGGAGTAGAACCCACAGAAGTGCAAGCTTATTTAAAAAGTAGACCTTATGCCAATTTACTTGGTATAGGTAGTTATCGAACATTCACCCACGTAGACACACGAGGGTATAGAGCAAGGTGGTGATATGAAATACTTAACATTTGATTTAGAAACCCAAAACCACACGCTAAATAAGCGTAAAGCATCACCTTTTGACCCTAGAAATTACATAGTGCAGATAGGTTGGTCGGTAAACGGTGGACCTATGAACGAGAAGTACTATACAGAGTGCCATAGAGACCCTGTATTACCTTGCTTAGACGATATAGATGTCTTGGTAGGGTTCCATATTAAGTTCGACCTACTATGGGTATGGGACGAACCAGAACTAAAGAAATTCCTTAAACGAGGTGGACGTATCTATTGTGGGCAATACATGGAGTATCTATTGGGTGGAATGACCCAAGACGTACAGATGTGCTCAATGAACCAGATAGCTGAAAGTTATGGTGGAGGTTGTAAAATAGATGCAGTAAAAGAGATGTGGGAAGACGGTGCTTTAACATCAGAGATTCCCCGAGACCTACTAACTGACTATCTTATTGGAGATGGTAAAGATATTGTAGGTGACGTACAGAACACATGGTTAATATTCCTTGGCCAAATGAAACGAGCCAAGAACGAAATGGCAGAAGAATTCCTTACTATGTATAACTTTCGTATGGACGGATACTTAGCTACCTGTGAGATGGAATTTAACGGTATGTATGCCGATAAAGAGCTAGGGGAAGAGTTACGAGAGGATTTAGTCAAACGACTAGACATAGCAATGAATAAATTAAACGAGTTCATACCTGAATTACCAGAGGAACTAAAGTTTAATTGGGGTAGTCCACAGCATAAGTCATGCTTGATATTTGGGGGAACTGTTAAGTACTCTAAATGGACAGCACATCACGACGAGGATGGACTGCCCCTATATTCACAGAAGAAGGAACACTGGCCATTATTCACTATAGATAATAAAACAGTAACAAGAGACCCAATGGATTGTAAGTTAGCAGGAGAGCTATTCGTTATTGAAGTACCAGAAGGGACACAAGATGCCGTACAGAATAAAGATAAGTATTATGTTGTACAGAACAGATTTAAAGGCGGGAAGAATGCAGGTAAAGGAAGAACTAAAATCGTTAGTGTCGATGACACAACCAAACCGAAAGGCGCTAAAAAGGATTATTTCTTTACTTTTGATGGCTACACTCAGCCTAAGCCCCACTGGAAAGGGGAGGCTACAGATGCCTTTGATAACCCTATGTACTCAACAGCGGCAGATATCATCGAAGACCTTGGTAACAGGGGATTGGACTTCACTGACGCTTTACTAGAAAGGACTAAGATAGCTAAGGATTTAAGTAGCTACTATTGGACAGAGGATAAGAACGGTAATCGTAAAGGTATGCTAACACTGGTTAATGATAGTAACATCATACACCATAAGCTAAACCTAACGAGTACAGTAACATCACGTATGTCAAGTAGTGACCCTAACCTACAAACACTACCTAGAGCCGATAAAGATGGTGCAGGTGTGGCCAAATCAGAAGTTAAACGTATGTTTAAGTCTAGGTTCGGTGATAAGGGTAAAATGAGTGAAGTAGATTACAGTCAGCTAGAAGTAGTAATACAAGGTGTCCTATCAAGAGATAAGAACCTAATGAAAGATTTAAATAATAAAGTAGACTTTCATTGTAAGAGACTAGCTATGAAACTTGGTAAAAGTTACGGAAACGTGTGGGACGCACATCATAACCAACAAGATGCAGAGATTGGGAAGGGACGTACTCAGGCTAAGATTATCTCATTCCAACGAGCATACGGAGCAGGAGCACCTAAAGTTGCAGAATCTACAGGTATGTCAAAAGAAGAAGTTGAAGCGTTCATTGAGGCAGAGAAGAAACTCTATCCAGCCGTTGAAGAATTCGACAAGAAACTAGAAATAGAACTCAACAATAACAGAATACAAACAGATAAGAGATTATTTGTACAAGGTATAGCATTCAAGCAAGGTGAGACACACTGGGACAGTCCAACAGGGACACGCTACATTTGGCGAGAACACGAAACACCAGAATTCATGCACAGACATGGTAAGTATGTAGGATTCTCACCCACAGAACGTAAGAACTACCCAGTTCAAGGTTTTGGTGGAGAGATTATGCAAACTATGCTTGGAAAGCTATTCAGATATTTCATAACTAACGACAACTTCGGTGGTAAGGCTCTACTAGTTAACTCAGTACACGATTGTGTACAAATAGATGGCCACGACGACTGTATAGAAGATGTCACACGAGGCGTTAGAGAGATACTAGAGACAGTACCAGAAGTATTCAACACAGCATACCCAGATTTAAATGTCGAAGTACCTTTCCCAGCGGAAGCAGAGATTGGTAGAGATTTATTCGACATGAATATATTACATTAATAAGGAGACATTATGTCAGCATTAGACTTTGCAGCGTTAGGCGCAGCAGCAACAACATCAGAAGATTTAACAGTAGACCAAAGCTTTAAGCGCGAGTTACCTCGTACTGGTGTAGCATTATTACGATTAAAGGATTATATTGAGTTCGGTAGACAGGAATCTAGCAACCCAGCATACAAACCAGCAATTAAAGTTATGCTTACTTTCGAGCTAAATCACCCAGACCATTTAATTGAAATTGATGGTAAGAAAGTACCACAGCTAATCCAAGTTCGTATGAACAAGGGTAGTACCTCTAAGTCAGGTTACAAGAAGCTATTCAAAGTAATGAATAAAGCATGTGGCAACAAGTTCAAGCATTTTGTAGAAATGATTGGTACACCATACTTAGGTGAAATCTTCCACAATACATCCGGGGAAGGTGAAAAGGCTAGAACATACGCTAACCTAGACTTTGAAGGAGCTTACTCATTGAAAGCACCTCTACAGGTAGACGCATTGACTGGTCAAGCTACCGCTATCCAAGTAGCAGAGCTAGACGGTACACCTAAAGTATTCCTATGGGAGAACGAATCGTTATCAGACGACATGGTTAAATCTATGTGGGATTCAATCTATATTGACGGTACTTACGAGAAAGACGGTAAAGAAATCTCTAAGAACTGGATTCAGAACACAATCATGGAAGCACTGGACTTTGAAGGTTCAACTACTCAGGCATTGACCCAAGAGCACATTAGCTTGGATGAAGTAGCCGAAGAAGGACCTTCTATCGAAGATTTACCAGTACTATAATGGACTACGCTGCGATTGGTAAATTGGCAGCGGAATCAGACTCAGTAGTGCGGCCCGTAGTAGCGGGTCGTATACTACAATATGACACAGATTTCGGGTGCTATGAGTGTGCTCACTTAGACGACACAGTGGAACAAAACTTCCGTCAACTAAAGAAGCATATAGAAGTTAAACGAGCCTTAGCAGGGGCAGAACGTGTAAACGCTCATGTAACGCTAGGACTTAAAGGCGGTCGTAATGAGATAGCGACAGTAAAGCCGTATCAAGAACAACGAGTTGGTAAAAACGCTGATATTAAAGAGCGAGTACGCTTATTAAGAAGCCTTTTAGCTAACTATAAAACAAACACTGTAACCCCCGTAGCTAATATGTATACAGAAGCAGATGATTCTTTATCTATCTACCAGTTAGAGGATATAGAGAACTCAGTCCTCATGTCTGGTGACAAAGATTTACATATGGTGGCAGGTATGCACTGTGACCAGAAAACTGGACGCATGTACAAGGTAGAGGGATTCGGGGAGACATCTACTAAAGAAGTAGGTAATGTTAAGCCTAAGTTATGCGGTACAGGGACCAGTTGGTTCTGGCATCAATTACTTATGGGCGATACAGCAGATAACATCCCGGGACTACCTAAACTTAGTGGACCACTATGCAACAGGTACATCCCATTAAAGAAGCATAACCCCAAAAGGAAAGCAATAGCGTGTGGGCCTGCTAAAGCAGAGGCAATACTAAAGGGTGTAACTAACGATAAAAACGCAATGGACAGAGTTCTAGAAGCGTATCAGGGATTCTACCCTGACAATGCTCGTGAGATGCTTGTTGAGCAGGCATTCTTATTATGGATGCGGAGAACCAACAAAATAAACGATTGTGTACTATTCTTAAATGAAGTGGGTCTTAAGTGTACCTTTTCAGCAAAACAGATGAAAGCATTACAAAAATACAAAGAGTTATGCTTAATACAGAAAGAGCAAGGAGATTTTTAATGAAGTTCTATGTACCAATTAATGAGGCTGAACCAGTAACAGGTGAGGCCGGTAACGGTTCAGTGACTATCCATGTAGTAGATACAGGTTCGGATGTTGCTAGAACTAATAAGCGGAAGCTACGAGAGTACTTTTTAGAAATGGGTGTAAAATCCAGTGAACTAAAGAAAGTATTTAAGGCTATGAAATTTACAGGAAGTAGGTTAGGCAGATAATGAACACACCAGAGACAACTTGTCCAACATGGGACTGTGGGTGGTGCTATAGCTC
>Ga0208668_1000390_pt1 | contig 11931 bp, 9 predicted proteins | sample 18_taG_FD_184093 | JGI IMG/M metagenome (GOLD analysis project Ga0208668, IMG submission 184093) | Marine viral communities from the Subarctic Pacific Ocean - 18_ETSP_OMZAT15316 metaG (SPAdes) (version 2) | ecosystem: Environmental > Aquatic > Marine > Oceanic | place: Pacific Ocean | collected...
CAGCCATGCGGAGTTTGTACCCCATATCCTGAAGTTCCAGACACAACTGATAGAACTGCATCTCTGGCGTGTCGTGCTGACCCAACACGAAATGGATCAACTGGTAGCGGCTGCGGGGCTGCTGAATCTCTGCGATTGCTTCAGAAATGTTCATTAGAGATCTCCACTATTTGCCATACCCGCGCCACCCTGCCGTTCTGATGACAACCCCGTACTTAGCGTGGTTCGACCGTCGTCAGAGAAAGCCCACTTGTCTACAACGTCGCTGCTCCCTCCACCACCTATATAGCCCGCTGTGCCCGAGTTTGCCATCGCTCCGGGGCCATTCCGATACACAGATAACCCCGCACTTAGCGTGGTTCGCGAGTCGTCAGAAAAAGCAAACTTGTCTACATCGCTGCCGCTCCCGATGCGACCAACATATCCAGCGGTTCCCGAATCAGCCATACCAGCGTGACTTGATGACTCTACAGATAGCCCTGTCCCCAACGTGGTACGCGAATCATCAGAAAACGCGAACTTGTCTACTGTGTCAGCGCCTAATGATTGCCCACCCATAACATATCCAGCGGTTCCCGAGTTGGCGAACGCGGCGGTGCTGCGTCTTGCTACAGATAGCCCTGTCCCTAACGTGGTACGAGAGTCATCGGAAAAAGCCACCTTGTCTACGGTGTCAACATCGGAACCATCGGTGCCACCGCCTACATATCCAGCGGTTCCCGAGTTGGCCATACCAGCGTGAGCGCGACGAGAAGATGATAACCCTGTACCCAGCGTTGTGCGACTGTCATCGGAGAAGGCGTACTTGTCTACTGTGGTTACATAACTAGCAGAGTTACCACCGCCAAAATAGCCAGCGGTTCCCGAGTTGGCGAACGCTGCTAGTTCATATCTAACTGATGACAACCCTGTACCTAACGTGGTTCGTGAATCGTCGGAAAAAGCAAACTTATCTATGGTGTCAGTTTTTGGATTCCCCCCACCACCAAAGTAGCCTGCGCCTGTATCACCACCAACGGAACTAGCGAAAATCCCGTGATCGACAGGACGAATAACCATTAGGCCAACGCGCCGATAAGCGACCAAGCATCAGTAGCGGTCTTGATCAGCGTCGCAGCAGCGTACTGACCGTCGATGTCCTTGTTGTCGTCCTTCGAGTTGATGTCCACCCCGGACCCTTCGGCCAGCGTCACAGTACCCGACCCAATAGCCTGAACGATGATCTGAGTACCAGTTGCATAAGCAACAGACGAGTTGGGCGGCACCGTGAGCGTCTGCGTCGAGCCGTTCGATGAAGTAACCATCTTCCCAGCATCGGCCAGAACGAACGTGTACGTCGTACCTGTCTGGGCGTTGATCTGAAGCGGAGCAACAACCCCAGTCTCAACAGTCAACGTCCCACTAATAGTAGGACTCGTAGTCCACGCAGTAGTAGACGCACCCGACCCAACCAGAACAGCATTCGCAGCAGCATTGGAATCAGTCAAACCAAGTTTCGTTTCCAACGCAACAACCGCGCCGTTGACATTCACATGCTGAGTGTCATGCTCCTTACCGCTGTCATCCAGGTCGTCAGTTGACGCAATGTCTGTCCGAAGCTGGGAACCTACGGTATCAAGAGCAGCGGGATACGCAGTAGCCATCAGTCAGCCTCCTACGGCGTCAAGTCGATAGTCCAAATACCTGATGCGTTCCAAGTGATCTGGAACGTACCAGCCGAACTCGCATAGTCGGCACCGAAGTCCACCAAACAAATCAGAGGATCGTTGGTCAGCGTGTCATCGTAAATGACCGCCGCACGCGCCGACGAGATCGTCGCCGTAGTCCACGATGTGTCAGCGGCATCAAACTTCAACGTCCCCGAAGCGTTCCCCAGGGTGATAGACGCAAGCGCCGCCCCACCAGCCGAATAGCCCGAACCGGAAACCTCGTTTCCAGACAGGTCAGACCAATGGTCGTGAGTCTCAAAGTTGGGTGTCGATGAGTTAGTAATCATCGCACACTTGAAAGTATCCGACCCGGTGTCCACCGCCATCTGTGTTGAATCGAGAATATCTCGGAAGGTGAGAACGAACAGGCCCGAAGCTGTTACTGCCATCTACTCGTCACCTCCTACGGCAACTTTTAGTTCAACCGACTCGGGAACAACCTTAGCGTCTAAACGCCCATCCCAATGCTCGGTTTGGACCCCGCCGAACTGGCCGTCGGAATCTCTACGAATCTTCGTGGTTTTAGAAGTGCCACGGCGAACCAGGAAACCAACAGAAGAATACTTGCCCATCAGTAACGGACCTTACGCGGCTTACGCCGTTTCATCTGCTTCTTCGATTTCGTCTTGTTCGGCACAGCATCATCCTAGTGGTTGGCGGGGACCGAAGCATCTGCGCCCCGCTCCGGCCCCCGTCAACGACTATTACCGGGACTAGCTGTTGGCCCCGATAGTGGAGGTTGTCTCGATCCTGCGGATCGCAGCCTCACGGAAGCGGCCGTAACCGCACATGGCGTACCAGCCAACCGGCTGGAAGCGACGCAGGCTGTCGGTCACAGGACCGAACACCACCGACGGGTCAGCCCCGTACATGGTGGAGTAAGCCTTCGCCATCGCCTGCTGGCCGATGATAACGCTGCCGTAGGCATCGTTGGTGGTCGAACCACCGTCGGCAACCAGGAGGGCACGGGGGGTTTCGATCATCGTAACGCCGTCAAACGTCCCGATAACACCCTTCCGAACCTTGTCAGCTTCCTGACGGATCTGGAACGAACGCAGGTCGGCTACACCGGTCTGCCCGATGAAGTCGTAAGCCACATCCGGGTGACAGAATCCGACGTAGTAGCCGTCGTTGAAGGTTGGAACAGCAGCGGTGCGAAGCGCCGCGACTTCCTCCCTGACAGCCGACGATGTGAAGTTGTTGCTGGTGAGCAACGCTCCACGACTTGACTGCCCGACATGTGTGACATTGCTGCCGGCGTAGAGCAGGTCTGCGACGACCTGATCCAGAGAATCGGCTGCGTTGTATCCGACGATGTTCGCCGCGTCGGAATCGACGTTGAAAAACGACTGGCCTCGAAGGGCAGCCGTCGTCACCACAGCGTTGCCGTACTCTGCGAGAGACACCGTGACGGTGCTGTCGGAGAGGGCAACTGCGGTGACATCTGAAGTCTCGGTGAGCGCCGTTTTGGCCTGCGAAAGATCAGCGTAAATAGTGAACGTCACCCCGGACCCGCGATGGGTCTGACGGGTGGCCTTCACCGTCGCGTAGTTCTCATGCAGGGTGTTAGCCCTGAGAGCGAAATACGCTAGCTGTTCAAACGCTACCTGGTCGGACGCGACCGATGACTTTTGCGTGTAAGCCATCTTGTTTGTTTGTCCTTAGGGAACAGGAGGCCCCTAATCTTGAACGTCGAACTCGTATCCGTGAGAACGCATCAAAGCCTTTAGTTCGACTTCGCTGGTCGTGGCACGAATCTGCTCGTTCAGGTCCGGTGGAATCACCGGCTGTGCCTGAACCCCCGCATCAGCGATTCTCTGCTGGGCCGCTAGCTCCTGGTGGAGTGTGACCGCCTCACCCGTACCGGGTGCTGCAACCACTTCTGGCGTCCCAAACTGCTGGGCTTGCCCACCTTCGGTGAGAAACCCTGCTTCGACCGCTGCGGCCCGGATTGACTCCGGGTCGGTTTCACCGTCGTACCCCTTTACGAAGTATGCCTGGCGAGTGTCATTCGGGTTGATTCCTGCCGACCGGAACGCTTCTGTCCGCTCGAACCCTTGGATCTTGGCGTTTGCTTCGGCCAGTTGGCTTTCCGCTGTGTTCGCCTTGTCTTCAAGAGTTCGCCGCCAGTTGCGTTTCGGCTGACCGTCCTCATCTAGTTCAACGACTTCGGATTCGGTTGCCTCAGCCATCTATGTCCGCTCCCTTCGGGTTCACACCAACCCGGGAGGCGGGCTGGTGGCCGAGACACAGATAGCTCTCACTCGTAGGCGGCCAGATGCGTCTACGATAACCATAGCAGACGATTTGGATGTGGGGTCAGGTGGCTGTTCCTAGCCCGGTGTAGCCGCCTCTAGTCATCGCCGGGCCGCCTCTTTGGGCGAACGCTGCGAGGCGTCGCTGCCGGCGTGCTTCGATGCGTCGAGCCGCCTGCGGATCAGTACCGAACTCCGCTCCAACGAGTTCTTCCGGGGTGATGTCACCACCGAGGGGAGCGGCGAAAGTACCGACCTGCCCGTCCATTCTGGCCGTCACCACTCCTGGCCGGCCGGTCGCCGGGTCAACATCGAGGCGTTCGGACGCGGTTTCCTCAGCCAGCGTGGACGGCGCTATTGTCTGGAACCCCCGACGAGCCGCTGTTTCAGTAACCCCTGACGCACGCAGACGTTCAGCGGTTTGTTGGGAAACAGAACCGAACCCAGTTTCGACGGCTATCCCGCCGATCCGGGCCGCTCCTAACTTTTCCCGTTCTTCAAAGATGTTTGTGGATCTCTCCGGGTCCAAATAATAGGCAGCCAAATCGCTGTCCGTGATCCCATAGTAGTCGCTGAGAGCTTGCCGCACTTCGGAGGTGGTTTGTTCCACGACCTCGAAAGCGGTGGCGACCCGTTGGGTGAACTCTGTGGTGGAAACGTCCCCGCCGATTAGCGCCCCGAAGTCAGACGGGTCGTCGTAGAACCGTTCCGGCATGTCATACGCTTGTAATGTTTGAGCGTAGGAGCGTTCCAGTTCGACATAAGCAGCTTCGCTGATGGCCCGACCAGCCGCGGACAGGGCAGCCATCCCGGGGAACCTCGTCTTGTACGGCTCCGACTGTCTAACCCGTGCCCACACGGCATCATCATCCCCGGTGGCTATCCACAGGTTGATGAGATCCAGGTTCGGGTCGTCTAACAGTCCTTCCAGGCCGTAGGTGCTGAGAGTGTCGCGGAGGATTTCGCTGGCGTTCCGTTCTCCCAACGAGGGGGCACCCTCGCTGCCGCCAACGGTGACGACAGCCCCGGTGTCCCGGTTTCGGATTTCGGTCTTGCCGCTGTCGAGGAAGTATTGGATGTCACCGTCGTACCCGGTGAGCATTTTTGCTTCTTCAAGAGTGATCTCGTAGGTTTCTGCGACCCGGGCTGGTGTGACCCGGTGTTCGAGAATGTTGTACCGGATTTCTTCGATCATTCCCCACGGGTCGGCGTCGTTCCGAATGGCGTTGATCCAACCGTTGACCTCGTTGACGGTCAGGTTCCCTTCCCCGCCGGGGAGGTCACCGAACGTGGCAGCCAGTTCAATGGTTTGGGCAAGAACCTCATAAGGGGACATGCCCGGGGAGGGTGCTGCGGCACGGGCTAGTTCTGCGAGTCCTTCGGTGCCGCCACCGGCCGGAACGTCCACATAGCCTGCCGTCTGAGCGGCAGCCAGATTGGCTTCTATGGAGGCATCTATGTCAAACTCGGGGGCGGTTTCCATGTTGAAAGTAGCGTCCGCGCCAACCTGGCCGACAACGCCGCTGCCTGACAGCCCCAACGCCTTGACATGCTCACCCATCCCGGCGATGTCCTCACCGGTTATGCCGTATTCGTCGGCAACCGCCTGCCGGTCGTACAGGAACGTGGAGGCGAGCGACAGGGCCGTCGCCCGCTCCAACAGGTCGGCAGGGTCCATGCCCTCGGCGTCCGTGGTGATATTCGTATTCACCCGCATCGGTTCACGGGGAGTGCCATCAGGGTTGATCGGCACACCCTCAGGGTCGAACCTGGCGGCCAACTCCGGGCTGAGTCCCGGCCCCGTAGCACTAGTGATACCAAAGAAATCTTGGACCCCGCCTACCCGTGTGCCGGTGAACGGGTCTTTCCAACCCCCGCCGTGAGACATGATGTATTCAGGATGGAACGCTGCCCCGGCGACAGCCAGGTCAACCAGTTCCTCCGGGTCGGCAGAAGTCTGCCCTTGGAAAATCGGAGCGAAGATCGCGCCGCTCGCATCGGTAGCCATCAGCCCAACCCCCCGAACTTTTTAGTAATAAAGTCAGCGAACGACTGAGCGCCCGACTGGGCGTGGGATGTCCGCTCCCACAACGGCCGGGTTTTCGGATCGGTTCGGATGTATTCACCCAGGTCAGAAATCGTCATCATGCCTTGCGCCCCGCCGGAACCGTAGAGGATCGGTGAGTATTTCGGGTCGTTGAGAAAGTCGATTGCGTTGGTGTCCAACAAGTCGAGTTGACGACCGATTTCCTCCCGGTACGGGGACAGGATTTCTTTCACCGTGAACCCTTTTCCGATCCGGTCTGAGAGCAGCGGGAACGCTGATTGTGCCAGCCGGGAGAACTCTGCGTCCATGCTCGCAGTAGTCTCGTCGCCCAACGTCAGTCGTTCAGCCCACGCGTCCCGATCATCTTCGTGTAACAGATGGCTGACCATCCAGTTGTCAGCGGCAGCGTCTACAACCCGGTAGTTGTCTTCGACAATCCCGCCGGCCTGACCTGGCTCCCAGTTGGCTTCCAGAAGCATGTTCTGGTTCGCCTGATAGTCGGTCCATTCTTCGATGTAATAATCGCGGGCCATCACCCGCAAACGCTGTTCATCTATGATGAGGCCGAGACTGGTGGCTTTGCGTCTTAGAGCGTCAGCCTTTTTGTCTATCTTCACTCTGGCTGCTGCCGGGTCGGTCGATTCGAGCATTTGCAGGCCACGCGCCCGGGGGACCGTTTCGATCCACCAAGTTGTCGTAGCCAACTCTTGTTCGAGCTTGGTCAGATCCCAGCCTTCTGCTGCGGCCTGACGGAGTAGTTCTGCCACATCGAACAAGGCGTCGTTCGGGTCGGTGGTCAGGAACCTCGCCCCGTAGCCGAACTCGGCGGCGAACACATTTACGTCAACCGGTTCGGCAGGCACTTCGACGGCGGCAGGCACTTCGACGGCGGCAGGCACTTCGACCTCGTACTTGCCCGGCCCCCCGCGGCCAGCCGGGCCACCTAGACTGCCGGCCATATCAGTCGGCGTGGGTAGAGGTTCCTCATCCTCAACCGCAGTAGCCATCAGCCGTTGTGCTTGCCCAACCTCCGGCGCATCGGGTTCAGCAGGTTCCTCATCCTCAACCGCTGCCATCGTAGACACATCCGGTTCAACCTTGACAGGTGTGACAGGAGTGGCAGCAACAAAGCCGTCGCGCTCATCCCCCTCTGGGAAGTCTTCTTCCGAATACTTGCCTAACCCTTTTACCCACCCCGCCGGATCAGCGTTGAGGGCATCCAAGTTCTGTTGCGCCACAACCAAATCCGCTTGTGCTTCATCCAACCCGGCCTGCGCTGTTGGAACATCCTCAGCAGGAATGTTGTCCTTGATCCAATCGTTTACGGCCCCTAAGCGTTCATAAATAATGAAGGTTTCAGCCGCGTCACCCGGCGGGACATCCCATTCACCGGTAACCGAGTTGAAAATAGTGTTACTAATATCCAGGTCATACCCGGCGGCTCGGATCAGTTCAACCAACCGGTCGTAGGCGTCCCTGGCCTCATCGCCCGTGTTGACATCTCGAACGTCAAGCTTCGCGTTACGCCCAAACTGTTGAAGCATGGCAGCTATGTGCTGCTCTAGCGCACGTTGGTGTGCGACCGCGGTTGCCGCCGTGTCGTGTCTGCCAACGGCGTCTACGAAAGCTTCGTCGGCTTCGTTCAGGATTTCTTCTAAACGCTCCCGTTCTTCTTGAACAGCGTCTTCAATGGTGAATACGTCAATGCTCATCCGATTGCTCCTGCGACAATCTTCTGGAACATGCTCATCGTTTCCGACATGCTCCGACCGGCCGCCTCATCAGGCGACGTAGACCGGAACCGGGCCTCAACATCAGACACACCAGGGGTTGAAGCCTTGGCGGTTTCCAGACGACGGAACACACCGACCGCCATCTGCTTTTCGGACGCCGAAGCGTTCCGGCCGAACACCCGCTGGGCGGCCGTGTCGGCATACGCCCCGATCTGGTCTTCCGTGTACCGTTTGGCAACCGGTTCTTCTTCCGGTTCGAGAACGGGCATGGCTCCTGCGGGGAGGGCTTCTTCGGAAAGCGGGTCTACGCCTCGGACGGCGAAATGTCTTACCGCTGCGTCTAAAGCGTTCTGCTGGCGCAACGGGTTGTCGATGTAACCGAGTTGCGTGTCAGTCACCGTGTCAGGGTTCACGCCGAAGAATCCGTTGACGAACAGCCTTTCGTGGACTGCCCGCTGCTGGTCTTCGCTCATGGCGAAATACGTTTCGTACACATCACGAACAACCATGTCAGGGACTTCAATCGTTTCAGTCATCGTGACCGGCCCGCCTGAGAACCCTGTTTTGGTTTCACGGATTTCTTCACGCGTGGTGATAACCATGTGCGGGTCCAACCCGCTGGGCACCGCAGCGTCGATACGATCCTCAACCTGATTACCGCCCCCAGTCAACGGGGCGATACCAAACTGGCTGAGAATGGCGTCAAGGTCGTCGCTCACGCCGCCGCCCTCATTTCCCCCCGCTGCACCTTCGGCCAAGTGTCAGACGACAACGGATCAAACTCCAACCATCGCCACACCAAATCCGAAAACGTCGGGTTCTCCAACATCTGATCCATTACCGCCTGCCACGCCACTTTCAAATCCTGGTTCGATGTCGCATCCAACGACGACGCCCCCCCGGCGATCTTACGGGCTGACAGTTCCCCGGTGAACGCATCCCTGACCCGCAAGTATTCTCCGAGCAACCGAATGTCGTCCCGGCCGGAAAGCCGCTCGTCTGCGACAATCGCCCGCATCCCTCCGATCCGGGTCGGCCATTTCGTCAAATCCGGGTCCAAATATTCGTCGTACCACAACGGGTACTTCTCACCGATCTTTTCCACCAACAACTGTTTAGCCCTCAACAAATCCGACGCGGCGGCGAGCCGCAGGTTCGGCAAGCCACGGGAACGCATCTCACTGAAAATAGCGTCGCTGATACGCCCATACTCCTGCCACCCTTCCCGCACGCGGCTGTCCGTCAAGATTTCTTCCAACGACAGTCTTTCACGCCGTTTCACCCCGGACCCCGGGGAAGTGTCCTCACGCAACTGCTTCTCGTACACCGCTGAGGAAAACTTTGCCGCACCGCCGCCTTCGATCCCCAAGATCAGACTACCAACCTCCGGGTGGCGGCGAATCAGGTCGATGTATTCGGCCCGGATTTCCTCGGCTTCTATCGTCGCCGGCAGCCCCTCGTTGTTCTTCGAGAACCGGGCTGACAGGGCGAAGAACCCGTCCACGCCTTCGTCGGCCAGGTATTGAATGAACTCGTCGTCAGCGGTTTTCGGGTTGGCGGCCTTCAACTCCCGGTAGTGGTCAATGTACGGCTGGTACGGGGAGTGGAACCCGACTGATGCCGGGGAGAACGCCGATGCGACAGCCCGCAGGAACATAAAGTTCCTGGTGTCGGTTTTGATTTCGGATAGGAACTCTGCGACCTGCTGGCCGTCACCGAAGTCAATCGGGTCACGTTCACCGTCGGCCATGTCGGCCATCCGTGTGAGCATGATCGACGCGGCAGCCGACTCGTAGGAGCGGTCTTCACGCAAAGCAGAAGTGACACGACGCAGCCACGCCGGTTGGAACGCCTGGAACGTCTGTTCCATCATCCCTTCCCCACGGATCGGCCCGTAGGGGAGGACCAGCTTGAAAGCGTCTTCGAGTTTCGGGTCGGCGGTGACAATCGCTGAGATCGGTAACTGGGCGAGAGGGCCAACGCCGGGGACGATCTGTGTGACCATGTTCAACGAGTCGGCGCGGAACCGGATGATTCCCTGGTCGTCTATGGCTTTGCTGAACACGCCTTTGCCGATGGCTTCGGTGGCGAGTTGAGGGAGCCGGAACTGGAAGTACCGTTCCTCGTTCACTTCGACTGTTTGGAAGAAACCCCCCATGTCGATGTCGGCGTACAGCGCCGCTCTGGCCCTGGCGACGAACGCCGGGTTGTCGATGGCGAGGCCCGCCCAGCGGGTCAGCACTTCCTGGTAGGCGTTGAAGAACGGCATGATGTTTCGCATCATGTCCGAGAACTCTGATCGTTCTGCGAGGTCGTAGAGCAGGTCGCGGGTTTCGTTCAACGCTTTGCGGCGTGCAGAGCTTTCAAGGCCACGGAGGGCTTCTTCGGTTAGTTCGTATTCGCCGCTGGTTTTCTTGAACTTCCCGATGGCGTCTTCCATGTATTGCTCGTAGACCCGTTTGAAATACGGGTTACGGGAGAGAGTGTCGGTGGGGGTGGTCATAAGCCGGTCGAAGGTGCGGTCTACGAGGCGTTTGGTGCGTTGCCCCAACTTGTTTTCGGTCAACAGGAGTGCTTCTTGGCCGTGAACTTCCCCAACGAACTGTTGCCAAGGCGTTTCTTCCCCGACCGCCGTCTTTTTCACATCTTCAAGACGGACCCGCTTCCCGTTGGCGACCTTTCTCCGCAGCATCCGTCCACCGTGGGTGTTGTTCGACAGCATCCGGTCGGCCACCCGGGTCACGTTCTGCGCCCATGCTTCAATAGCGTCAGGGATCGGGGCACCGGTCGCCGGGTCCACCAGATCGTCACGGAACCTGGAAGCAGCACGTTCAAGGAACTTGACCCCATCGGGTTCCTCGGTCAGCCATTCGGTCAGCGCCCGGGCGCGGGCATCAGCGTCACCTATCCTGTCATCGAAAGCGATACGGCCCGCACCGTTGTTGCCCCATTGGTCGTTGACGACCCGCTCCCACCATTTAGCGAACTCCACTTCGTCATCCAGCATGGGGCTGAACTTGCGCCATTCACCGAGGGCATCCACCGTGTCGTCCCACATCATGCGCTCAGAATCCACCAGCAGATAGTGGGCCTGCCGGTTCGCGCTGTTCGCTTTCACATAAAGAAGATTCGGTGACAACGCATCCCCGAAAGCCTGATCCACCTCATACCCGTGGATGGTCAACGGGCCTTCACCCTGGGTTTCACCGCGCAGTCTGCGCCGCAGCCTCGACATCCACCCGAGGTCAACTTCTGAAAGCTTCTCGCGGCCCATGCTGGTGAGTTCCGCTGCGGACAGTTCACCCACAACACCCTCCGGGGTTGCCGTGAACATGCGTTCCGGTTCTACCATCTGCCGGGCTTGGGTGCGGACACTCAGGTTCCGACGCAACCGTTTGACCGCCCGGGTGTTACGAGCCAACGATCCGACAGCACCGATGCCCATTCCGACAGGCCCGCCGATCAGCAACCCCATCCCGCCGGTCGTCGCAGCCCGACGGGCAATAAGCCGCTTGGCCGCCGTCGGATCATATTTGCCGGTTTTGACCAGCGCCTTTTGCAACACCTTTTCCACATACTGTGGACGGTTCTCCGCTAGGAGCGCCCACAGGTGTTCAACGCTGCCGATTTTCGCCATCATCCGTAACTGTTCGTCACCGACGACCCGCATCGTCCACGCTGGGCGCAGCAACACCGCCGGCCGCCACCAACTCATCACCCCTCCGATGAACTGGCCTCGGATCTCGTTGGCCTGAGCGAAAGCGTCAGGGAACTTCGACGCCTTGCTTCTCAGAAACTTGTCGAGAGCTTTCATGTCGGCTACCGCCACCGTTTGCTTCAACTGCGACGGGTTCAACGGGACTTGAAGCACATGCGCCTGACCGGCGTCGTCTACCCAGGCGACGGTACTGATGTTCGTGTCAGCGTCGTAACGCTGCGGTTTGGTGAGGATCGCCTGGGCCGCCTTGTTGGAGTCGGCAAAATCTTTCATCAGAGCTTTTATCTCTGCGTCTGTTGCGTCAGGGAAATGCTTTTTGAGTAGCTGTTTGACCGCCTTGTTCTGATATTTGGGCGCTACGTTCGTGGCGCGGGCGAAACGGTCGGAACGTGCCCACTCGCCGCGGAACCGGGTGATCTCATCAGTTGAGAACCCTGCTTCACGCATCATCCGGGCGACCTGCTCGCCG
>Ga0208668_1000393_pt1 | contig 11867 bp, 11 predicted proteins | sample 18_taG_FD_184093 | JGI IMG/M metagenome (GOLD analysis project Ga0208668, IMG submission 184093) | Marine viral communities from the Subarctic Pacific Ocean - 18_ETSP_OMZAT15316 metaG (SPAdes) (version 2) | ecosystem: Environmental > Aquatic > Marine > Oceanic | place: Pacific Ocean | collected...
TTTTGTATGTCCTAGATATTTAAAAGCATCACATGAAATTTATGGTAGATCACCTGCAATGACAGCACTACCGGATGTGAAGATGTTAAATGAAATGTCAAAAACTACAATCAAAGCTGCACAGAAACAAGTAGATCCGCCTCTATTAGTTCCTGATGATGGTTTCCTTTTGCCAGTCAGAACTATACCAGGTGGATTAAATTTTTATAGATCAGGTACTAGAGATAGAATTGAACCTTTAAACATTGGAGCAAATAATCCATTAGGTTTAAATATGGAACAGCAAAGAAGAGACTCCATTAGAGAAGTATTTTATGTAAACCAATTACAATTACAACAAGGTCCACAAATGACAGCAACAGAAGTAATCCAAAGAAATGAAGAGAAGATGAGATTACTAGGACCGGTATTAGGTAGACTACAATCAGAATTATTAAAACCACTTATTGATAGAACTTTTAATATTTTATTAAGAAGAGAACAATTTATTCCAGCTCCTGAATTTTTATCAGATCAAGATATAGAAATAGAATATGTTTCACCTCTTGCTAAAGCACAAAAATCTTCAGAACTTTCATCAATAACTAGAGCAATAGAAATATTAGGTAGTCTTGCAAATGTTGCTCCTGTATTTGATTATATTAATTTTGATGCGTTAGTTAAACATGTTGCAAGTATTGTTGGCGTTCCGCAAAAAATATTAAAGACACAATCACAAGTTAATGCTGAAAGAGAAGAACAAGCAGCACAAGCTGAACAACAACAACAAATGGCTCAGATGCAACAAGTTGCACAAGCCGGAGGAGATATAGCACCACTAGCGAAAGCGTTGCCAGAAGAAGCAAAAGCAATAGCAAACGCAGAAGCTGGATAATATGGATTCAAAACAACTAGAAAAACATATACAAAATTTAAAAAACAATTATAAAATTATGTTTAATTCAGGCGAGGGTAAAGTAATCTTAGCTGATCTTGAAAAAAGATGTCATTATCATTCTACCACTAATGTAAAAGGTGATAGCCATGAGAGTGCATATATGGAAGGACAACGCAGCGTTCTTCTATTTATTAAATCAATGCTGCAAAATGAAAATGAAAAAGGTAAATAAAAATGTCAAGCGAACAGATAACACAGGAAACTGTGCCTGTAGAAAAAACGACTACAGCACAGACAGAAGAAACACCAGTAGCAGCTCCTAAAGCAGTTAGAGGAGCAGATACACCTGCACCACAACAATCAACTTGGAAAGATTCTATTAGCGAAGTCTATAGAAATGATCCTAACATTGAAAAATTTACTGAAGCAGATGCTTTAGCTAAATCTTATATCAATGCAGTAAAAATGATTGGTCAGGATAAAATAGCAATACCAACAAATAATTCAACTCAAGAAGCGTGGGATGAAGCATACAGTAAATTGGGTAGACCAGAGTCTGCTGAAAAATATGATTTAGATATTAATTCAGAAATTGTAGCAATGGATGAAAATCAAATTAAATCCTTTGCCGAGCAATCTCATAAATTAGGTTTAAATAATAAACAGGCTCAAGGAATATTAGAGTTTTATAAAAATAATATGGAAGGCTCTGCACAACAATCAAAAATAGATATTGAAACTTCACAAGCTCAAGCAGAACAACATTTAAGACAAGAATGGGGTAGAGATTATGATGCTAAAGTAAAACAAGCTGGTGCAGTAGCAAAAGCTAATATGCCAGGAGTTTTAGATTTAGTATTACAAGATGGTACTAGAGTTGGTGATAATTCAGAAATTATAAAAGGTTTTTCAAAGATAGCCTCTATGTTTTCTGAAGATAAAATGGTTACAACTGAAAGCGAAAATGTTGATAGCGTTAAAAATATTGAGCAGGAAATCTCACAAATGATGAATGATAAAGCTCATCCTTATCATATTAAGGGACATCCTGAACATGATAAATCTATACAACAAATGCTTACAATGAGAGAAATGTTGAATAGTAATACTAAATAATGATAATTTTAATCCCTTGTATTATTATTAAAAATATTATAAGGGATTAAATATAAGAAAATTCGTAAGAACCTTATTGACAAGCAGCAAAAGACTCTAGTCTAAAAGACTTTAAACCTAAGAGATGCCTACCTATTGGTGGAGAACCTTTCTGATTTAATCAATAATAATATGGAGAGACAATTATGTCATCACAAGTAACGACAGCTTTTGTACAGCAGTATTCTGCTAACGTACAAATGCTATCTCAACAAATGGGATCGTTATTAAGAGACAAAGTCAGAGTAGAAAGCATTACAGGAAAAAATGCTTTCTTAGATCAAGTTGGCTCAGTAACTGCTGTTGAAAAGACTAGCAGACATTCAGATACTCCACAGATAGACACACCTCACGCAAGGCGTAGATTATCTTTGGCTGATTATGAATTTGCTGATTTAATAGATCAACAAGACAAAGTTAGACTCTTAATAGATCCGACTTCATCTTATGCTCAAGCCGCTGCTATGGCAATGGGAAGAGCAATAGATGATGTGATCATATCTGCTGCACTAGGTACTGCGTATACTGGTGAGACAGGATCAGTTAGCACATCCAATGCGAATCAAATCGTACATGGTTCTGGTGTTTTAACTATTGCTAAATTAAGAGAAGCAAAACAAATTCTTGATTTAAGCGATGTAGATCCTTCTATACCAAGACACATTATAGTATCACCAAAGCAGATTAGTGGTCTTTTAAATATAACTGAGGTAACGAGTTCAGATTTCAACACAGTCAAAGCATTGGCTACTGGTGAAGTTAATTCATATCTTGGTTTCAACTTCATTGTATCAAACAGACTTGCATTAGATAGCACAACTAGATCTTGCATAGCTTACGCACAAGATGGAATAGCTCTAGGTATCGGAAAAGATATTTCCGCTAGAATAGACGAAAGAGCTGATAAATCTTATGCCACTCAAGTGTACTACTGCATGAGCATCGGTGCTACTAGAATGGAAGAAGCTAAAGTTGTTGAAGTACAATGTACCGAAGCGTAATAGGAGGAAAATATAATGGCTGTTACAACACAAAAGAGTGCTGAGTACACTATAGAAACTGCAACTCCTCTCGTTAAGTCAAATACTGTAGATAAACATGGTAAATTAAGAACCTTGTATTTTACACATGACCAAGACGGAGCCGGAGATGCAAACTCAACTGTTACTTTAGGTAAATTACCAGCAGGTAAAGTTAAAATATTAGGCGGTCTATCAAGATTCTATTGTAACTGGGTAACCAGTTCACAAACAATGGATATTGGTTGGAAAGCATACACAGACTTAGACGGAGATGCAGTTGCATTAGATGTTGATGGTTTAGTGGATGGTTTAGATGTAGATACTGTCGGATATTTCGATATGGAAAGTAACATCGCAGCTGGAAAGCTGAAAGGTGGAACTTATACATTTGAAAGTAACGATGGCGTTGAAATTACTGCTTTAGCAATAGCTGCTTTAGCAGATGGAGACGATCTTTGCGGTTACATAACTTATGTAATTGACTAATAAATAGAATTAAACAGGCGAGTAGAGGGAGACTGAACCTCGCCTGTTTAGCATGAAACAGATTAAAGATTTAAAACCTGTACTACATTTTAAAAAAAATAATTATGTATACAGATATGTTCTTGTAGACCGGTTTCAGTATGGTCCTAAATATCATTATGGATTTGATACTAAACAAGAAAGAACAGAAGAAGAGATATTTGCTTTAGAAAGAGATAGACAAATAAGGCGTAAGTATATTATAAGGAAGTAATATGGCATCAGTAGTAGATATTTGTAATGGAGCATTAAATCAATTAGGAGCATCAACAATCCTATCCTTAACAGAAGATTCAAAAAACGCTAGACTTTGCAATTCAAGATACACTCAAGTTAGAGATGCTTTGTTTAGAACACATCCTTGGAATTGTTTACAAGCAAGATTAGAACTAGCTGCATCAACTACTTCACCGGCATGGGGTTTTACCTATGCTTATACCTTACCAGCAAATTGTTTAAGATTACTTAGAGTATTAGATTACGATTCAAACTATAAAGTGGAAGGTAGAAAAATATTAAGTAACGCATCCACTATGAAAATATTATATATTTCAAGAGTTACTGATCCCAATGAATATGATGAACTATTAAGAGAAACATTATCTGCAGCTCTAGGTGCAGACATTGCTTATGCAGTAACATCTAACAACACAACATCACAAAATATGATTTTATCATATCAAGAAAAATTAAAAGATGCTAGATTTGTAGATTCAACTGAAGGTCAGAATGTAGATCACGATTTAGGAATGGCAGATGTTATAGACGCAGGTTCATTTATTAATTCAAGGTTTTAATATATGGCTAGAGTAGCTGCACAACTTACAAATTTTACCGCAGGTGAATTATCACCTAGATTAGATGGAAGAACAGACCTAACAAAATATGCTGCAGGATGTTCAAATTTAGAAAATTTAGTTATCTATCCTCATGGAGCTGCGGCTCGTAGACCAGGTACAACTCATGTAGCTGAAGTTACTGATAGTTCAAAAAAAACAAGATTAATACCTTTTGAATTTTCAACAACACAAACTTATATTCTTGAATTTTCAAATTTAAAAATAAGATTTTTTAAAGACAATGGTGCAATATTAGAAGGTGATAAAACTATTACAGGAATTACTCAAGCTAATCCTGCAGTAGTTACATCTAGTTCACATGGTTATTCTAATGGTGATGAAATAAAAATTACTTCAGTTGTAGGAATGACCGAAGTAAATAATAAAAGATTTTTAGTTGCAGGTGTAACTACCAATACATTTGAACTACAAGATAAAGATAGTGTTGATATAGACAGTTCAGGATATACTGCTTATAGTTCAGCAGGAACTGCTAATAAAGTTTATACAATTACCTCTCCTTATTTAGAAGCAGAATTATTTGATATAAAATTTGCTCAATCTGCTGATGTTATGTACATTACCCATCCAAACCATGAGGTAGAAAAACTATCTCGTACTGGTCATACTTCTTGGACGTTAGCTGATGTAGATTTTACCAATGGACCATTTATAGATGTTAATACAACAGCAACAACTTTAACACCAGCTTCCGCAGGTGTTGGAACTGGAGTTAATATTACAGCCTCTGCCATAACTGGAATTAATGATGACCAAGGATGGTTAGCAACAGATGTGGGTAGACAAATTCATTTTAATGGTGGCTATGCAGTAATAACCGCTAGGACAAATTCAACTGTTGCAGTCGCAACCATTACAACCGCCTTTACAAATACAAATGCTATTACAGCTTGGTACTTAGGAGCATTTTCTGATACCACAGGTCATCCTTCCTGCGTAACATTTTTTGAACAAAGATTAGTTTTTGCCGCAACATTAAGTAATCCACAAACAGTTTATTTTTCAAAGTCTGGTGATTATGAAAATATGGATGCTAATATTGGTGGTACTGTAGCTGATGATGATGCAATTATTTATACAATCGCATCTAACCAAGTTAATGCAATTAGATTTATGTCAGCAACAAGAACTCTAATTATTGGAACTGCCGGTGGTGAATTTGCAGTTAGTGGAGGTGGGGATGACAGCTCTGTTACTCCAACAAATATATTAATTAAAAAACAAACAAATAATGGTGGAGCAAATGTAGACGCTGTAGCTGTTGGTAATGCTACTTTATTTTTACAAAGAGCAAAAAGAAAAATTAGAGAACTAGCTTATAATTTTGATGTAGATGGTTATTCTTCACCTGATCTAACTATCCTTGCCGAACATGTTACTTCCGGTGGAATAACTCAAATGGCTTTTCAGGGTGAGCCATTATCAATTTTATGGTGCGTTAGAGCAGATGGTGAATTAGCAGCATTAACTTATCAAAGAGAACAGGAAGTTGTTGCCTGGCATAGACATATTTTTGGTGGAAGATTTGGTGCTGCAACAATTACAGTTTCTGATTATGCAAATATAGCAACTGGAACAAGATTATTATTAACTAAATCAGATGGTACGACAGTTACTTTTACTTCTACAACAGGAACTGCTGGAACAGATGAATTTAAAACTGAAACTAATAATAATACAACAGCAGATAATATTTATACTGCTATTAATGCTCACGCTGATTTTACAGTTGCCAATCCTGCCGCAGCAGTTGTTACAGTTACAGAAACATCTCCTTCGCCTACAGGATTTTTAACAATTAAATCTGTAGATGATACAACGAGATTAACAACAACAGATCAAGGTAAAGCTGTATGTGAAAGTGTTGCTGTAATTCCAACTGATGATTCAGAATATCAAGTATGGGTTATTGTTAAAAGAACAGTTAATGGATCAACTAGAAGATATGTTGAATACTTAAATATATTTGATTTTGATGAAACAGATAATACATCATTTAATTTTTTAGATAGTGCTTTAAGTTATAGTGGAACTGCCGCAACAACATTTACAGGACTAGATCATTTAGAGGGACAAACAGTTGCCATATTAGCAGATGGTGCAACACATCCAGATAAACCTGTAAGTTCAGGAAGTGTTGTTTTAGATCGTTCTGCAACAAATGTTAAAATGGGATTAGCTTATCATTCAATATTAAAAACAATGAGAATAGATGCTGGTTCACAAGATGGAACATCTCAAGGAAAAACTAAAAGAATTTATGAAATTACTGCTAGATTATATCAAAGTGTTGGCGTTGAGATAGGACCAGACTTATCAAATATGGAAAGAATACCATTTAGAACTTCTGCTAATCCTATGGATGAAGGAATCCCAGTATTCACAGGAGATAAAGAAGTAGAGTTTAGAGGAAATTATGATACTGATGGATATATTCTTGTTAGGCAAACTCAACCTTTACCTTTTACAATTTTATCGTTATACCCAAGATTACAAACAAATGATGGATAATATACTACATATAGCACCTTATACAAAAGAACATGGACAGTTTATATTATCCTGTCAAATGAATCATAAAGTTTTAGAAGCTGATTCAAAATATATAAAAATTATGGGTGATGCTCAAACTTTTGAACAAGATAAATTAGCTTTTACCGGTATTGTAAATAATAAACCAATTTTTGCTGCAGGTATGAAAATAGTTTGGGGACAAGTTGCAGAAGGTTGGGTGATTGCTACAAACGAAATGTGGAAATATCCAATAGGAGTTGCTAAAGCAATTAAAAAAGATTTTGCTATTGTTGCCAGACAACAAAATATTAAAAGAGTTCAAACCGCAATCAGAAAAGATTTTAAACAAGGTTTAAGATTTGCGGAATGGTTAGGTTTGGAAAACGAAGGTTTAATGAAATGTTATGGGTTTGATGGTTCAGACCAATACAGATATGCGAGGATATTCTAATGGGAGTTCCACAAATGTTTGTAGGAGCAATGGGTGTTATGCAATACCAAGCTCAAGGCAAAATTGGTAAGTATAATCAATCAGTTCACGAAAGAAACGCTAAAGTTTTAGAAGGTCAAGCAGACCAAATAGAAGCAAAGGCAGAATTTGATATTGCTCAATTTGCAAAAAGTTTTAAAAAAATTGAAGGTGAAACTACAGTTGCTCTAGCAAAATCCGGTGTTCAAGTTGGAAGTGGAAGCAGTTATTATATTGAGTTATCAAATGCTATTGAAGCGGAATTACAAAAAAATTTAATTGAATATAATTCAAAAGTTGCTGCAGCAAATAAAATGGAAGAAGCAAACTTTGCAAGAATTTCAGGTACTATTGCTAGAAATGAAGCTAGATTAGCACAAATAAATACAATAGCTCAAACAGGAACGAGTTTATTAGCAATGAGTAAAACATAATGCCAAAAATACCTACATTTCAAGCAGAAGGATCAATAGAACAAGTAGCTGGTACTACATCTAATATTAAAATTAATCCTAATTCTAACATTTTTAGTGCTTTAAAACCGGTAACTGATGCTGTTGTTAATTTTAAAATAAAAGAAAATGATGCTCAAAATAAAACAGAAGCATTAAAATTAGAAAATGACTTCATAACTGATATGCAAAAAGTTTATGATGAAGTAAATGTTTTAGAAAATAAAGAAATAGCAAATCAAATTTTAAAAACAAAGTCAAATTCTTTAATTGAAAAATATAAAGCAAATGCAACGAATGGAAGTGTTCAAGATTTATTTAATAATTATGCTTTAGCTGAAGTACAAAAGGGAATTTTTAGAACTAATACACAAATATCAAAAAATATTTTAACATCATTAGATAATAATGTTGCTGATAAAGAAAAAAGATTATTAACAACTGCTTTTTTAGCAGAAGGTAATTTTGATTATGTTACTTTAGAAAATGATTTAACTAATTTATATACAACTAATTATAAAGGTAAAATACCAAATGCTAATTTAAAAAAAATAATTGATTTTATTCCAAGTAAAATAGAAGTTTTTGAAGCAACTAAAATGATTATTGATAATCCGAAATTAGCTTGGCTTAAATTAAATGATGATAAGCAATTTACTAATTTAAACTTAGATACAAGAATGGATTTAATACAAGATGCAAAAGGTGTTTTATTACCTATGGTTAAGAATGATTGGAGTAATTTTTTATTAGCAGCATCTTTAGGAAAAGAAATAGATTTTGATATGGAGTTTGCAAAAGAAATTATAGAACCAAAAGTATTTAATAAAATGCTACAACAATATGATTCATTAAAAAATTCAGTAGCTAATGTAGCAATTATTAATTCTATAAGTAATGTTGATATATCGGAAACAATAGAAGGATTTAATGAAATAATAGACAATGAAGTAGAGACTGGAGTTAAAACTTTTAAAGAAGGCAATGATGAAAAAAATATATATTTAAAAGCAGTAGTAGCAAGAAATACAGCTATGGATTCAAATCCAGTTTTATTTATAAGCCAAACAAATAATGATGTTAAAAAATTAGTTGAAGAATTAGAAACTATAGATGCTGTAAAAAATAATGAACTTTATTTACAAAAAAAATTAGCATTAGTTAATGAACTTGTAAAAACTCAAATTGATATGGGACAACCACCATATAAAATAAAAGTAATGTCAATTAGTGAGGCTGATAGCTTTGTTACAAGATATAACAATGGAGATTCTAAAACAAGAGTTGCAATGTTAGCAAATTTAGAAGCTGAATTTGGTGAATATAATTCACAAGCCATGTTACAACTTAGCAATGCAGGACTACCTATAACTGCAGAATTATCTTCTTTCTTTGGTAATCCAACAATAACAAATCGTTTTATAAATTATGATCAAAAAGAAGAACAAGAAAAACTTAAAAAATTTGCAAAAGATAATAATATTGATTTTAAAGAAATACAAGAAAACATAAGTGCTGAAATTCAAGAATTTGAAGATATTATTGCAAGAAACAATAATGTTAATACAAGCAAAGCCATTGCCAAACTTCATAATATAAAAAAAGTATTAGCGTATGATGTTTTAAATTCAATGTGGATTGATGAAAACCAAGACCAAGGCGATGCAGAAGAGAAAGCAGCTAGTTTAATAAAAGATCATTTTGTAATAGAAGATACTTATTATGTTCCTACAATATATAATGGGGAAGATATTAAACACACAATAGAAGCAGATACTGGAATTGTTGCAAAAGCTGATTTAATTCAAAAACATTATTTAGATGAATTTGATGCTGTTGCTTTTGAGTCGGATAATAAAGATGTTACAGAAGTACAGCTAACAGAAGAAATGAAAGAACAAATGAAAGATAATGGAGAATGGAGAAATACAGCAGATGGCAATGGTTTAATTTTTGGTATTGTTTTTCCTGATGCTTCTTTTGCTCCAGTTAAAAATGCCGATGGAGAATTTTTAACATTTAATTTTGATGATACCTCATTAACTATAGCAGGTATGCAAATAGAATATTCTAAACAAATAGAATCAGATTATTATGCTTCTTTTGCAGGTGGTAATTATGCGAGTAGAAATATAGTAGCAATGAATGAAGCAATGGAAATTGATAAAATAAGTATTAGTTATGGAACAAAAGTTATACTAGGAAATAATTTAAACAATAATAATGCTAAAGAAAATTTAAAAAAATTTATAAATGCTGTACATGATGTTGAAAGTAATAAAGGAACAAATTTATATAATGAATCATCAGCTACTGGACATTTTCAATTTAAAACTTTAACAAATAAAAATGATTCCAAATCAACAGAAGGTTCTGCATTTAGAACAGGCTTACAAAGAGTAGAAAATTTATATAAAGCTAATAATCAAACTGTTCCAAGTTGGGTTAATGAAGCAAGGAAACATAATGATCCCAACAAATTAACTTATGAACAACAAGAAGAATTATTTTTAATTAATCTTCAACAACAATTAGGAACTGACGATTTAATTCAAGCAATGTTAGAAGGAGATATGGATAAAGCAATAGAGTTATATGCAAAATATCATCACACTAAATCTAATGTTGCAAAAAATAAAATAATAATAAAAAAATTTAAAAAAGCATATAAATAATATGGCACAATTTGGCTTTGGATTAGATATAAATGAAACAGCAGATAAATTTGGTTATGATCAATATCAAACAAGTTTACTTGAAACATTAGGAGCTGTTGCTTCAGACAACTGGAATTTTAATCCATCATATTCTATTTACACATATAAACAATTAGAAGAGGCTAAAAGTTTATCAATACAAAAAAAAGAAAATCCTATCTCAAGAGAAACTTTAAATAGCAATGAAGAACATAAACGATTAGGTTTGTTTTTTGATAATGATGAATATCAATCTGTTGTTGATATTATAGTTAATAGAAAAAAAGATGAAAGAGAGAGACAAAGCATTATTGCAAGAGGACCTGATAATTGGGGAGTAACCGCAGCTAAATTTGGAACCGGTTTAGCAGTTAGTTTATTTGATCCTATCAATATTGCTGCTTCCTTTATTCCTGTGTTTGGACAGGCAAGATTTGCAGCACTTGTTGCTAAGCCATATATGACCTTTGCAAGAGCAAGAGCAATAAGAGGTACTGTAGAAGGTGCTGTGGGTGCAACTCTTATTGAGCCTATAGTTTATGGTGTAGCTCAAAAAGTAAAAGCTGACTATGACCACATGGATAGTTTTTTAAATATTACATTTGGAACTATAATGGGTGGTGGACTTCATGTGGGTGCTGGAAAATTAAAAGATTTAAACACCGCAAGAAAATTTAAACTAAGACAAAAGAAAATTAAACAAGCAAGAAAAGAAAATAAAATTACAGTAGATGAAGGTGCAGATGCTGAGCTTAATTTATATAGAGAATATTATCCTGAAAATGGTAGAATTATGATGGCGTTAGAAAAAACTGATCCGAAAACTAGAAAACTATTATTAGAAAAATCAGTTAATGATTTTTTATTAGATAAACCTAATAATATATCTCCTATAGTTGATGCTGATCCTAATCTTAGAAATGTATCAGACACATCCGCTACACCAAAAATAAAAGTTAAATCAGAATCTAAAATAGATCAAGTTGAATTAAATGATGTAGAAAAAAATGTTGTTAAAAGAAACAATGTAGAAACTGATTCAGAAATAAAAAGTTTAGAAACACAATTAGAAACCCTTAGAACAAATCAAAAAGATTTAGAATTAAAATTTGTTGAAGATTCTTTTGATGTAAAAAGAACAAAGGAAGCCTTAGATGAAACTAATAATAAATCTAAAGACTTAGATGAAATTATTAAAGATGCAATTAACTGTGTTAATGGGAGATAACAATGGCAGATAAATGCTTATTAAGAATAGAAGATTTACTTAAAAAATCATCTATTAGATCAACTCAAA
>Ga0208668_1000394_pt1 | contig 11861 bp, 12 predicted proteins | sample 18_taG_FD_184093 | JGI IMG/M metagenome (GOLD analysis project Ga0208668, IMG submission 184093) | Marine viral communities from the Subarctic Pacific Ocean - 18_ETSP_OMZAT15316 metaG (SPAdes) (version 2) | ecosystem: Environmental > Aquatic > Marine > Oceanic | place: Pacific Ocean | collected...
ATGGCTAAACAAGCTACAAGCTATACTAATTATGTAATAATGAGACAGAACCCTGGGTTTAATATTATATACTCTTGGTTCAAGGACGCACTACTACAAAAGAATGGTGTAGTCAAACACTACTGGGATGATACGACATCGGTCAGTAGAGAAGAATATAAGAATTTAACAGAGGAAGAGTTTACTTCCTTTTTAATAGATGATGATGTAGAAATAATAGAGCATACTGCCACTGGCGGTGCTACAGAGATAGAGCAGGATGGCATGATGATGCAAGATGTCCAGCCTGTACTACACGATATTGTCATCAAAAGAACAAACGAGAGTGGACAGGTAAGAATAGAACCTGTACCACCAGAAGAATTTTTAATTAATAAATATGCTAAAGATATTAATGATGCTCGTTTTGTAGGACATAGAGTTAAGAAGACTAAGTCAGAATTAACAAGCCAAGGCTATTCAAAGACTAAAATAGAAAGAGCATTCTCTGCTGAGGAAGCTGAATGGAAGTCTGAGAGATTAGCAAGGTTTGATTATGACCAAGATAGTTCTTATCCTACAGGAGACATTGATGATGGTATTTGGGTAACTGAGTGCTACGTCAGAGTAGACTTTGATAATGATGGCATTGACGAATTAAGAAAAATAACGAAGGTTGGAGACGAACTGTTAGACAATGAGGCTGTGGATAGTGTTCCCTTCTCCTCCCTTACACCTATACCTATGCCTCATAAATTTTACGGTCTGAGTATTTATGACTTAATCTCCGACCTTCAACTAATTAAGACTACCTTAATGCGTAACTTGTTAGATAATATGTATCTAACAAATAATGGGCGATATGAAGTAGTCGAGGGTCAAGCTAACTTAGATGACCTAATGACAAGCAGACCAGGAGGAATTGTACGTGTACGAACTCCAGGTGCTGTTAGTCCTTTAGCAACACCACAACTAGACCAAAACTCTTTCAATATGCTAGGGTACTTAGATAGTATTAGAGAAGAAAGAACTGGTGTAAATAAGAACTCTATGGGTTTAAATGATGGGGCTTTAAAGTCTCACCAAACAGCAACAGGTGTTGCACAAGTAATGACCGCAGCTCAACAAAAGATTGAGTTAATAGCTAGAGTATTTGCTGAAACAGGAATGAAAGACTTAGCCAACAATGTCTACCAACTAGTACAGAAGTTTGAAAGTCCTGAGAAATTAGTTAGATTAAATAACGAATGGGTTACACTATATCCTGCTGAATGGAAAGAGAAACTAGACTGTACTGCACAGGTAGGTTTAGGTTTTGGTAATAAGGATATGAACCTAATGCATTTAGGACAACTAGCTCAAACAATGCAAATGATTGCACAACACCCTGCAGCAGGTATGATGATTAAACCTAAGAATGTTTATAATCTAGTAGCTGAGCAGATAAAGTCTATGGGTATGAAGAATGTTAATGACTTCATTACAGACCCAGGAGACCAGCCTATACCTCAACAACAAGGACCTAGTCCTGAAGAGCAGGCTAAGCAAATGGAAGCACAGCTTAAAGCGGAAGAGTTAAAGATTAAGATGCAGAAGATACAGACTGAAAGCCAACTTAAACAACAAGAGATGGAGCTTGATGCACAACTACAGCAACAAGAACTAACTCTTAAAGCACAAGAGGCTGAGGTTAATATGCAGATTAAGGCACAAGAACTAGAGCTTAAGAAAGCAGACTTAGCTCTTAAACAACAAGAATTAATACTAGAGAGGGAACAAGGAAGACCAGTCGCTATTGGTCCAACATAAGGAGAGGTAATGGGGAAAGGGAAGGAGATTAAGAGAGGTCAGGATGCTGAGCGTCTGATAAATGACCCTCTATATAAAGAAGCATTTGATACGACAAAGAACTTATTAATACAGTTAATGTTACAAACTGATATTAGTGAAGAGACTGAGAGAGACAGAATTTATATGACCATTAAGTCTTTAGAGTTAGTGGAACAACATATCAAATCTGTTCTTGAAACAGGACAACTTGCCGAGAAGGGGCAAGAATATTTTAACTAAAGGAAGGAGAAGACATGGATTCTGCAGAGAATAACCAAGAAGTAAACACAATTCCAGAAAGAGCTGGACAAGATTCTGCTGAAAATGCAGCAAATAAAATCCTTAATATGTGGGAATCAGAAGACCAACCTACAGACGAGGAAACCGAAACTACTGTTGACGAGGAAGTAGTTGAGGAAGAAGAGTCAGTTGAAGACGAAACCGAAGAGGTCTCTGAAGAAGAGCAAGCCGAAGAGGAAGTAGTAGAAGATGAAGAAACTGAAGAAGTTGACGAAGAGGAAACAGAAGAGGAAGTACCAGATACATACAGAGTTAAAGTAGATGGTGAAGAATATGATGTTAACCTTGACGAACTGAAGAGTGGATACCAAAGACAAGCTGACTATACTCGTAAGTCCCAAGCATTAGCTGAGAAGCGTAAAGAAAATCAAGTAATTGAAACTGAACGTGCCAGGCTATATGAAGAAAGACAACTGTATGCTAACGGTTTAAACATGTTGCAAGAGCAACAACAAGCCAAGCTATCAGAATTTAATGAAGTAGATTGGAACACCTTGAAAGAGGAAGACCCTTATGCTTACATGCTAAAGAAAGATGAATACCGAGATGCTCAAGATAGGTTAAGTAATGCTGAACAACAACAACAAATTGTACAGCACCAACAAGCAGAACAAGCAGGTCAGGCACGAGCACACTTTGTGCAGGACCAATATGCTAAACTGATTGAAGCCTTACCTGAGTGGGCAGATAAAAAATCTTCTGTTAAGTCTGATGTACGTAAGTACGCACAAGATGTTGGTTTCCTTCCTGAGGAAATAGAACAACTAGCAGACCATAGAAGTGTTCTTATACTTAAGAAAGCTATGGAGTTTGATAAGATTACAGACAAGGTAGCACCTAAGAAAAAGAAAGTTAAGAAGGTCCCTAAGGTACAGAAGTCTGGAAGAGGCAAAGTTAAATCTGAGGCAGCTAATGAAGCAGCCAAGAAAAAGCGTACAAGGTTAAGGAAGTCTGGTCATCAAGATGATGCAGCTTCCATATTTTATGATATGCTATAGTATAGGTTTACTGTAGCTAAAATATAAGGAAAAATAAAAATGGCTACAAATTTTAATACATATGATGCCCAGGCAATCCGTGAGGATTTATCTGATGTCATATATGATATAAGCCCAACGGATACTCCCTTTCTATCTAGTATAACGAAGAAGGGAAGTGTCTCTAATACTTACTTTGAGTGGCAGACCGATGCACTAACGGCAGCCTCTGGCTCCAATGCTGTGGTTGAAGGTGCAGCAGTTGGAACAGCAGCTACTACTGCAACTACTCGTCTTGGAAACTATACACAAATTTCTAAGAAGGTTGTTGAAGTAACTGGTACTCAGGACAAAGTTAACAATGCAGGTAAGAAGTCAGAAATGGCACACCAACTAGCTAAAGCTTCTAAAGAGCTTAAGCGTGACATGGAAACTTCTCTACTAGCTGACAATGCTGCAGTTGCTGGTAATGCATCTACTGCTCGTGAAACTAAAGGAGCTGCTGCTTTCATCACTACTAACGTGACTGATGCTGGTTCTTCTGGTTCTCATGCTGCTGTAGTTGAGGCTGATATAACAGCAGTTGCTGAGAGCACATGGAATGCTGGTGGTGAACCATCAACTATTCTACTTGGTGCTACCAACAAGAAGTTAATCACTGCAATGTCAGGTCGTGCTTCTAGCACACAATCAGTTGTAGATGACAACAAGTCAATTTACAATGCTGTAGACGTATATGTTTCTGACTTCGGTACATTCAACATTCAGTTGGATAGATATGCCGACCAGGATATTATATACTTCCTACAAAATGACATGTGGTCTGTTGACTACTTACGTGACTTCCAAACTGTGGATATTGCGAAAGAAGGCGATAGCGACAAAAAGATGCTTCTAGTTGAGTATGGTCTACGTTGTGGCAATGAAGCTGCTAACGGTAAGATACAATACACTACTGGTTAATCTACCTAGCACCCTGGGCAACTGGGGTGCTACAATTTATGGCACTAAAAAACACACTAATTGAAAATATAGATGGAAGTTTAACTTCTGTCAGTACACAAGATGATAAAGAATTAAGACAACTCGCACAAGAGAATGCTTTATTAAGGTTTGATAGTCAAAGAGGTGGTCGCAAACAATATGATGGTGACAGCCAGTTCTCACACAGGGTAGCAAGAATACCACTAGTGTTAGTAGAACAAATGATGAGGGAAGGTATCTGGGGGAACCAAGAGAGAATGAAGGAATGGTTAAATAAACCAGAGAACTCAGCATTCAGAACAACTAAAGGAAAACTATAATGGCATTAAATACTTACTCAGGTTTAAAAGATGCAATAGCTGATTGGTTAGACAGGTCTGACTTAACTAGTAGAATACCAGACTTCATTACATTAGCTGAAGCTAGAATTAATAGAGAGCTTCGCATCAGACCAATGGAAGTAAGAAGTACAATGAGTACCACTTCAGGTCAGAGATACTTTAATCTCCCTGGTGGTTATGTACAAATGCGTAACATACAAATAAACAATAATCCTATAAGACCATTAGAGTATATAACACCTGAGATGTTAGATAGACTATATGGTAGTAGCTCAACAGGTTGCCCTAGAGCATATACATTAATAGGTGACGAAATACAACTAGCACCAATACCAGATGCAGTATATGAAGTAGAGATGGCTTTCTATGAGAAGTTCACAGCATTAGGTGATGGTACTTCAGGTACAGTAACAAGTAACTGGCTAACTACAAATGCACCAGACCTACTATTATATGGAGCATTACTAGAGGCAGAACCTTTCATTAAGAATGATGAACGTATACAGTTATGGTTGTCTGCTTACAGTGGTGCTGTAAGTAAATTACAATTAACTGATGATAAGGATAGACATTCAGGCTCACAGATGAGAGTAAGAAATATATACTCTGGAGTTGAAGGCTAGTGGCTCAAAGTACGTGGGCTGCAGATACTAATACATGGGCTACCAACCCATACACTTGGGCAATAAGTACATACTCAGCAACAGCAAACCTTAACGCTGATAGTTCTTTAAGTTCTTCACAAACTGCTGCATTACCTGTAACAGCTAACATGACCCAGATTATATTCTCTGAATTAAATGAAGAGGATGCAATCAAACTAGTATCAGTTATAATGGGAACATCAGTAGGAACTACAGCAGCAGCTAGTGTACAATATCCAGTATCACTAACATTAGCAAATAATCAAACAATAAAGAATAACGTAAATTTTGAAGAGAGTGCTACAATGAGCATAACAAGTAATACTACTTCAGATAACAACTTCCTGTGGAATGACGAAGCAGAAGACACCTCAACTATCTGGACCAAGGTAGCTGACCCTGACGAATAACTAACGGAGATAATATGAAAGACGTAGGAATAAAATTAACCAATATATGGAAAGTTACTTGCTTAGATAAGCATGGTAATTTAAAATGGCAGGAAGACAATAAGAATTTAATTACAACAGTCGGACTGAACCACATACTAGACACACAGTTTCATGCCAGTACACAAGTAACAGCTTGGTACATTGGACTGAAGGGTGCGGGTACACCAGTAGCTGGTGATACAATGGCATCACATTCTAGTTGGTCAGAAATTACTGACTACTCAGGTAATAGAAAGGAATGGACAGAAGGTGCAGCTAGTTCAGGTAGTATGACTAACTCTAGTTCAGTAGACTTTTCAGTGACAGGCACAGCTACAATAGCAGGTGCATTTTTAAACACAGCAGCAACAGGAACAGCAGGTACTCTATATGGTGTAGTAGACTTCAGTTCTAGTCGTTCAGTTATTAGTGGAGACACATTACAAGTAACAGTAACTGTAACAGCAGCTTCAGCATAAAGGAGTAAATAATGGGTACTGAAACTTTTAATTATATAGACAGCCTTAATACTGCAAATCCTACGTCAACTGATAATGTTAGTGAGGGTGATGACCATATAAGAGGTATCAAAACTACCCTGAAGAATACCTTTCCTAATTTAGATGGTGCAGTAAATGCTACAGATACTGAGTTAAATTATGTGGATGGTGTAACCTCTGCTATACAAACACAGTTAGATGCAGCTCTACCTCTAGCTGGTGGTGCTATGACAGGAGCTATTACAACTAACTCTACATTTGATACTAGAGATGTAGCAACAGATGGTACTAAGTTAGATGGTATTGAAACAAGTGCTGATGTAACTGACGCAACTAATGTTACTGCTGCTGGTGCTTTAATGGACTCTGAAGTAACTAATCTAGCAGACGTAAAAGCATTTGATACTACGGACTATGCTACTGCTGCTCAAGGAACAACTGCTGATGCAGCTCTACCTAAAGCTGGTGGCACTATGGCTGGTGATTTAACAATGGATGCTAATGACATCAACCTTGCTGACAACGGTGAAATACGATTTGGTGCTAGTAATGATTTAGCGATATGGCACGATGGTTCACACAGTATAATTGAAGATACAGGTACAGGTAATTTATATATTAAAGCATCTAATAATCTTTTACTACGTTCAGCAACTAATGAGGATTATTTGGATTGTACTGCTAATGGTGCGGTTCGTTTATATCACGACAACTCAGTCAAACTAGCCACAACCTCATCTGGTATTGATGTTACTGGTGTTATAACTACAGATGGTCTAACAACTTCAGCAGATATTAGCTTTGGTGATAATGATAAAGCTACCTTTGGTGCTAGTGATGATTTAAAGATATATCACGATGGTAGTAACTCATACGTCTATGAAAATGGCACTGGGGATTTACGGCTAAGAAGTAATGGTGCAAATGTATCGATACAATCTGATGGCGGTGAGAATCTAATTGTTGGTACTAAAGATGGGGCGGTAGATTTATACCACAACAACAGTAAAAAATTAGAAACTCTTTCTACTGGTGTGTATGTGACAGGAGCTGCTAGAGGCACACTAACAACAGACAACGATGGTTCATTTGATATGAGTGCGAGTAACAATTTTAAGTGTACTCCTTCTGGTGACTTCACTCTAACATTCACTAATATCCTAAGCCAATCTGGATTTATCTTACTGGTTAATAGTGGTGGTCATACAGTATCAGCACACGCTAATTCTAAAGTAGATGCTAACTTACTAGCTACAGTAACCGCAGCAGGAACATATCTAATAAGTTACTTCTCTGATGGTACTAACGTATATCTAACTAACTCGGCAATTTATACCTAATGGCATTATTACCTTCTTCAGCAATACCCTCGGCTAGTGGTGGCTACACGATAGACCAGTCACTACGCTTTAATGATGATGATGATGCTAGTTTAAACAAAACTTGGGGTTCATCACCAACTGAGGCTAATAGGTTTACATTTTCGGTATGGGTTAAAAGAGGTGTACTAGATTCTAGTACAGCACAATATTGGTTATTAGGTGCTAAATCTTCAGCCGAGTCTAATATTAAATTTTATGAGGACAAACTTTATTTACATTTAACTGGTTCTAATTATGATTTTATAACTGATGCTGTGTTTCGTGATACAAGTGCTTGGTATCATATTGTAGTTACTTATGATTCTGATGATGGTACACCAGCCGACAGATGTAAAATATATGTAAATGGAGTTCGCCAAAGCTTAAGTACATCAACCACTATTCCATCGGGTACAGATAATGAGTTTACAAAAAATGGAACAGAATGTTGGATTGGTTCTCACGATGCAAGTAACTTTCATTTTGATGGCTATATGGCAGACGTATATCTGATAGACGGTACTGCTTATGATGCAGATGATTTTGGGGAAGAAGGCGATTATGGGGAATGGAAACCTAAAGAGGTTACAGGTTTAACTTATGGTACTAATGGATTCTATCTTGATTTTAGTAATACAGCAATTAAACACGATATAACTGCTAGTGGTGATGCTCAACACTCTACGAGTGAGAATAAGATAGGTTCAAGCAGTCTTTATTTTGATGGTAGTGGTGATTACTTAACCGTCCCTAACCACGAGGATTTATGGTTTTCGTCAGGCAACGGAACTATTGAATTTTGGTTTTTAGACCCCTCTGTTAATACAGCAGTTAATAACAAAGGTGTATTCACAACAGAGGCAGGCACAGGTTCAACTTCTTTTGATGTTCAATACGATAGTGGGTTTACTTTTAGACTCCGTACAACAGGAGGTACAAATGAAGATAATTATGTTACTGACCCCAGTGATGACACTTGGACACACTACGCATTAGTTTTAAACAACGGTGTCGCTAAATTATATGTAGACGGAACACTAGAAAATACTTATTCAAATGATTATTCTGATGGGTTATATCACACAACGGATGATTTACGAATAGGTAGGTCAGGTAGTAATCACGATTATTGGAATGGATATTTAGATGAAATTCGTATATCTAATAATGCGAGATATACCACAACATTTACTCCTAGCACAACAGCTTTCACAGATGATGACAATACATTATTACTGATTCATTCAAATACTTCTGATGGCTCAACAACATTCACAGATTCAAGTGGTGTAGAAGGAAATTTAGGTAACGACCAATCAGGGGAAGATAACCATTTCACACCTAACAATCTTACTGCCTCTGACCAAATGCTTGATTCACCTACGAATAACTTTTGTACGTTTAATCCTATTGGTAAACTCCATGATTCATATACTTCAGGTACTATGAGTGAGGGCAACCTAAAGACTCACCTTTCTAGTCCAGATGCTGAAAACTTTGGCACTATGGCTCAATCTACAGGTAAGTGGTATTGGGAAGTTTATACAGCTGTATCTGGTGCAATACCTATAATTGCTACTTTTGATTTAAAAACCCATAAAGGTGGCTCTAGCACTAGAAGCTATATAAGTGTTAGTGGTGGAACACCTACAGTTTACGATAATGGCTCGGAGAGTACTGCTGCTCCTTCTACACCAAGCCATTCTGCTACTGATGTTCTCGGTGTTGCTTTAGATTTAGATAACGGTGCGTTATATACATCTATTAATGGCACTTGGTCTAACTCAGGCGACCCTACAAGTGGGGCATCTAAGACTGGTGCTACTGTTACTTCATCTGTTCATACAAGATTAGCAAGTGGTGTTGGTGAATGGACTCCTGCTTATATGGATGGCTCTGGCAATGACTATGGAATTATACTCAATTGTGGACAAGACTCAAGTTTTGCTGGTAACAAGACATCACAAGGCAATCAAGATGGTAATGAGATAGGGGACTTCTACTACACTCCGCCTACTGACTTCCTAGCTCTTTGTACATCTAACTTACCTGACCCTGCTGTTATTCCTAGTGAGCATTTTAATACTGTGCTGTGGGGTGGAAACTCAAGTACACAATCTATAACTGGAGTTGGTTTTCAGCCAGACCTTACTTGGATTAAACAAAGAAATTCAACTCAATGGCATCAACTTACAGATTCAGTTAGAGGCACAAGTAGTCAATTAAATACTAATGATATTGCTGCTCAAGATACTGCTACTGACAAAATTACATCTTTTGATTCGGATGGTTTTTCTTTAGATTCACACGAAGGAGTAAATGACTCAGGTGATACTTATGTAGGTTGGAACTGGTTAGCAGGTAATGCTACCTTGGGAACAGGTAGTTTTACACAAGGAGATATTGCATCAACTTGTAGTAGAAATGTTGATGCTGGTTTTTCGATTGTGAAATATTCAGGTACTTCTTCTACTGGTACTATTGGTCACGGATTATCCAAAGCACCTGAAATGATTATTGTTAAGAGATATACTGCAACTGATGATTGGGCTGTTTATCATAGTGGTAACACTTCTGCACCTGAAACTGAGTTTTTAAAATTGAATGAAACAAATGCGACTGCAGATGATACAAATTGGAATGACACAGCACCAACAAGTTCAGTATTTAGTGTAAATACCTATGGTGCTATGAATACTACTGGTAGCGACTACATAGCCTACTGTTTCCACTCTGTAGATGGCTACTCGAAGGTGGGTTCATATACTGGTAATGGTAATGCTGATGGTACGTTTGTTTACACAGGGTTTAGACCTGCTTATGTTTTAATTAAGAGAAGTAACTCTGCTGGACAAGGTGCGCCAATATTTGACTCTGCGAGAGATGAGTACAATATGACTGTTAAGAGATTAAATTCTAATGATAGTGTTGCAGAATTAACTACTGACGGAAATATAGATTTATTATCTAATGGGTTTAAGGCTCGAAATACAGATGGTTCAGTCAATACAAGTGGTGGTGAGTACATCTACCTAGCCTTCGCAGAAACACCTTTTAAACATTCTAACGCACGATAACAGGAGAACACAATGTGGTATTACAACGCAACAATAATTAAGACACCAAAGTCACTAACGGTGAACGGGGTGACATATCCGCCAGCCGTATTTAGAAATGCTGACTTACTCTCCAGTTTAGGTGTAGTGCCTTATAGGGAAGAAAGAGTTGACCAGAGATATTACTGGACAGGTGCTTTAACTGTGGACACAAGTGGTGATGAGGCTATAGGTACTTATACTCAGACAGACAGAGATGTAGATAAGCTCAAAGAAGGTATGTTAGATACTATTAATTCACAAGTAGCAAGTAAACAAGGTTCTATAGATTGGTATTGGGCGAGAGCCTCTAAAGGTGGTAAGGCTGTACCAGCAGATATTCAGACCTACGCTGATACTATCTATACAGAACAAGCAACTAAAGAAAGTGAAGTTGCAGCACTAACTGATTTAGCAGGAATTATAGAGTATGAGAATAGAGCTTATACTGAAACTAGAAAGGTTAAACATTCAGCAGAAGATGGTACTGAGACTTATGGACCAGAGACAGATACTCACAACAGAGAGATTAATATGCTACAACATTGGACTGCTAACCCGACAGATGAAGTAGACCCAGCATTTGTTAGTTTGGTAGCTGATTAATGTCCAATAAGGAAATAGCAATAGCCACTGGAGTAATTGCTTTTATTGCTCTAATGTTATGGGGTGTCGATAGTGCAATGTGTACTCCGCCCTGTGTATGACGGAGATAGAAAGAAGTACCTCTAGGTGGAGGTGGACGGCTTTATCAATTTATCTCTTAATTTGTTTCTATGACTTCTTATTCGTGCCTATATGGTACGGTCTTAATAGACCAGATATAAGTCAATTTATGGATATTATTAACGCAACAGAGGATACATTAGTACAAATGGAATTGATGAAGAAACTGACAGGACAGCACAATCCCTTTACTCTTATGGGTGGTGGGTTATTTCACTTAGCCTTTGGTGCTATCTTAACAGGTAGTGCAGTTGGACTTAACAAATAAGGAATTAATATGAGCGAGAGATGGCATTTATCAAAAGCAATCAGCCTAAGTCACTTAGCTACTACAGCAGCATTAGTGCTAGGAGCAATTATCTATGTTACAGGGATTGAGAAAGATGTAGCTGTATTACAAGCTAACCAAGCCAACATACAGAAACAAATTATGGTGATACAGCAAGACAACAAAGAGATGTTCGCCAAGATAGATTCTAAATTAGACCAGATGATAGATATTATCCACTCATACCAAACTAACAATAGAAAATAGTGCGGTTCATACTAACATTATTTGTATCATTCCTCCTTAGTGGTTGTGTTAATTCAGGGTTTAGGAATGTATTAGCATTAGATGATTTTAATATGGCATCCTTTGGTGATGATGCTAAGATAGAAGTAAAGAGAACAGAAGTTATATTAAAGGTAGTT
>Ga0208668_1000402_pt1 | contig 11767 bp, 14 predicted proteins | sample 18_taG_FD_184093 | JGI IMG/M metagenome (GOLD analysis project Ga0208668, IMG submission 184093) | Marine viral communities from the Subarctic Pacific Ocean - 18_ETSP_OMZAT15316 metaG (SPAdes) (version 2) | ecosystem: Environmental > Aquatic > Marine > Oceanic | place: Pacific Ocean | collected...
CAGGCTTTTTAGTAGGTTTTTTCTTAGGTGCTACCGTCTTTTTCATTTGAGATACTTTGCCTTCTGGCATCTCTTGAGAAAAGAAACCAGTAGATTTTTTCTTAGGTTTTTTCATAGCTTTAACTTGAGCAGCCCTTCTTTTAGCAGTTGCTTTTCTTGCTAAAGCTGCTTGATCCCTAACTACAGGCTTTTTTGCTGTGCCTAATCTCTTTTTCATTCTAGCTACAGCCCTTTTATAAGCAGGTAATTCAGTAGGTTTTGCCATAATTATTCTCCTTTAATACATTTTCTTAGAATAGGTGGCATTACCAAAACCTTTAGTAGCTTGTCCCACACCTCGCACTACTCCACCTTTATTACGCTTAACAGTACCACCAGACTTTTTTATTTGAAAACCACCCATTGCTTCTAATTCCTCTTCTGTTGGTAATTTTCCTCTACCACCCAAGCCCATCTCTTCAGCAACTTGTCTCCTTGTTAATTGAGGAGTGCCTTCTAAGTTATGTTTTATTTTTTCTCCAGGTTCTTGTGCAGCCTTTTGACCTGGAGACATTTGATGTTTAGATTTATAAGGTGTAGTACCTTTTCCAACAAATCCAGGTGCTTCTGCTTTTATCCTTTTAGGTCGCCGTTTGGTACTAGACTTTAAACCTTTTATTCTTCCTGGTCCTAAATGTCTAAATACTAACCAAAATTTACTATCTTTACCTTTACCTCTTTCAACTATTTTTTTATTTAGAGATAAACTTTTCCATTCTTTCTCTAATTTTGACAAACTTTGAGGAGAAATATCTTTAGCAGGACGCTTTAATACTTTTATCGTTCCGCCAGGAGGTTCCGTAGAAGGTTCTATTCCTTTTTTGAGAGTAAGTGTCTGTTCGTTTACTAATTTTTTATATTCTTTTCTTTGTGCTGGAGTCAGAAGTTTCTGATCTCCCCTATCTTTAAGTAATTTAGCACCACCAGGAAATTTTTCCCCTGGATCTCCAGAAGGTTTAGGAGTTGGTTTATCCGCTAACTTTATTTCAGCTTTAGCCTTTTCTTTAAATTCAGCAACAGGCATATCAGCTTTATTAGCTGCTCTTGTAATTGCTCCTTTCTCTCCCTTTGAAGGCGGACCTCTTTTAATAAGAGCTTTTCTAACAGTCTGTGTAATAAATTTAGCTAAAGGACCAGCCATAACTAGTCCTCCACTTTAAAAGACTTACCTTGCTGGTAGTCTTCATCTACAACAACATCCTGTGGAGAACCAACAACCTCTGGTCCTTTTTTGGCAGCACCATACCCCTGTCCGGTAGGCTTACCTAATATTTTATTTAACTTTGCTGGACGTTCCAATAACGTATGCGGCCCTAATCCCATCTAACTTCTCCTTTTTCTTGATAACTTAGCAAATTTCTTTGGTCCATATTTCTTACGACCTATCCAGGCTCCAAGAGCTTTTGGGTTTTTCGCCCCCTTCTTTTTTAATTTAGAAGTAAGCTGTTTAAATCTTTTACCTGAACCTAATTTAGGTTTCTTCATAATCTGCTGTCTTGTACTGGCTCGATTAATCATAACCAGCATCTACTACCTGACCACCTGTCATTCTATAGGTAACAACTTTACCTCCCACTTTAGCCTTACGAACTTTAGTAGACTTTTTCTTTTTCTGACTATGTTTAACACCACTTGCGTCACGAGTGGGCTTACCAAGAATTTGATCAATTTCTTTTTGAGAAAGTCCCTTCATCCAAGCAGCAGCTACTTGTGTATCTTTTTTCACGACTTGTCCCCCATCTTTTCTAACTTTAGGTCTTTGTTTAAGTTCACCACCAACTAAATCTGTTTCCCCCATTTTACGTCTTTGTCCTTTTGTTACATACCCATGTTTAGCATACCATCCAGGTGACATTTTACCTTTAATAGGTTCTTCTTTAACAGCCCTCTGCATCTCTTTTTTAGAAATACCACGCTTACCTGTAGGAATTTTACGAATCATCTCTGGATACTTATCTGATTCTAGTCCTACAATATTTTTTTTAGTAACAGTTTTTGCTTTTGCCTTTACTGCTGGTGTTACCTCTTTTTTAGGAATAACCTTTGCTCCCAACTTTTTCAATTGCTTTAATAATTCTTTAGATACAGGTTGAAAAATTTCTTTTCCTAGCATTACAATAGGTGTCATTAACTTGCTCCTTGTGCTATGGTATCAGGACCACCGGCAGGTGAGGCAGCAACTGCCATATTATCCTGTCTAGTTCTCCTGGCTTGGTTGTTTAATTTAGCTACTGCTTCCTGATAAGTAGACTCCCATACTGGAAGAGTAGTCCAATCTTTCATATACATTGTTGCTTCCACCATACACCCTGAAAAAAGAGCCTTATAACAATAATCACTAAAATAGTTCTGAGTTGTCATGCTGGTAGATGTGGCAGAAGACAGGTATAGTGGTTGGGATTGTGATTGAATTTCCACAGTTAATGCCGATACCGGCGTTGGCACAATTTTTATACTTGAATTATTTTTTCTGGTATAGTACCTTGGCGTACCTGTAGACGCACTAACAGGCCAGTAGTCATTGACATATTCTACTGTCCTGGGTAATAGATTTGTTACGGTTGTTCCTGTACTTACTATATAATTTACATTGCGAACAATACGAACCCTGTCGCCTAAAGACACAGTTCCGGCATTACCGGATGATACAGATATATTTGTATATTCATCCAGGCCGAAATCATCTAGGTCTTTAATCATACGAAACTCTGTCTTCTTTACAAAGGCAGAGACTTGGGTAGAAAACTCAGTTGAATCGTTTTCTGTTGTATTGATTAAATCTGTTTTTAGATAAGCATAGTTAGGCATAACTAGCCTAGATATAATGTAATTGTAGGAGCCATTGTACCTGTTCCAGAAGTTGCAACACTTACAATACCAACAACACCTACCCCCATATCGCCTACATATTGATCATTAGAATCTAATGCTCCCACACGATAACGAATAGCTGTTCCTTTAGCTGATCTATTTGTAATTTGCTTTGATCCTGAAAGAACAATTTCACCTGCAAGAGTTGAATAGGTATGTATAGCAAGAATTCTTGTTGTTGAGGGAGTAGGACTAGAACCTGTCCCTTCATCTCCTAAACTGGTATTAGTATCAACATAACGAAAACCTGTTATGATTGCCCCATCACTACTTACATTTTGTGCTACCTTAACATTTGTACTCATAGTATCTCCTTACAAGTAGCAGGGAAGCAGCCTAAGACTACTTCCCCACAGTTAGCTTTACGAGCCTTGGCTTCCAAAGAAACCACGCCAATCAGAAACACCGAAGCTATACCGCTCACGGGCTTTGAAGCGCAGATTACCAGTATCAAAGTCAGGCTCCATCTTCGTTTGTAGCGGAGTACGCACAAACATTTTGGTGCCATTGGGTACGTCTGTCTTGATAAACCAAGAAGTCGTATCCGTAAATCGACGGTTAATATGATAACCTTCAGGCAGCATACCTAGATGACGAGTAGCATTGATTGCATTAATATTAGGATTCGCAGCCTGTCCACCACTAGCTTGGGTGTTACCAGGACTTGACAAGATCCTATCTGCAATTGCCCATGAGTCAACTGGGATATGCAAGGAAACAGCACTCGCACCAATCAGAATACCACGATCATCTTTGATCTTCTGAACATTGGTAAGAGCAGTTTCAAGAGTAGATTCCGACATATCAGACGCAGCAATTAAGTTGGACTGATTACCATTACCTACAGTTGGATGTGTGCTGGCGAAGAAAGCCACACCATCACCAATGGTATCAGAGAAACCATTGTTGAAGATATTCGCAGCTTTTACCTGTTTCGTATTTGCCATTGCCCTGGCAAGACCTTTTGCACGAAGCTTGGCAAACGTATCATAAAGATTGTCTTCCATTGCTTCTTCAGTAACCGCAAAGGCCAAAGCTACAGTTTCAGCCGTATAACGGGCCGTATAGCTTTCCTGGGCATCGTCATAAGTAACAGCAGCACCTTCACCTTTAGTTGGGGCAGACCCAAAACCAGTGAAAAGTACTTCTTCTTCAAACGCACGATCTGAGTTTTCTACTTCATAGAGAGGATCAAGTTCATTGTTGACATCTCCATACTCCATTCCAAACACCGCATTAAGGCCAGGAAGGAGTTCTTTGCTAATACTAGCTCTATTTATAGCCATGATTATTTTCTCCTATTAAGCCGTTGATGCCGTAGCCGTTACATAACGGTCACGATGGGTATTCAGATATACTTCGACAATCGGATAGGCATCGCCATCCCCCTCATCAGGGAATTTAGCCCGACCAACACCACGCACAGGTAACACACTTTCAAGACCGGAAGCACCATCCAGGTAATAACTGGACTGCCCCGTTGTGGTATTTCCCGAAGACGCTGTAGAGCTAACCGTAACATTGTAGTTCTTTACGATTAACATTTCAGCAGCCGAAATAGTAAGTGAACATTGAATGTGATAAGTCTGATCAGGATCAGTAATCACAAAGAATTTAATATCCGTAGCACTAGTACTTCCGTTCCACCAACGGGAGAACTTCTGCTCACCATTTTCAACGTATTGACAACCCATAAATACTCCTGAAGGTTTTAAAGTTGTAGCGATATACGGAGATATCGTTGCAAAGTTAGCACCAGGAAGTACTACTGGATCACCAGTAAAAATATTATTGGTGGGTGAGCCTGCAAGGCCGGTAGACGACAAAGCAATAACATCAGTTACCGCTTCATTGTTGTAACCACCACCAATTTTACGAGCAGGAGTAAAGCCACGAAATGCTTTAGTAGTAGACATAGTTTACACTCCTTTATTATAAGAGGGGCTAATCCTGAAAAGAGGGTTGCCGACCTCTTGTTGTTACAGATTTACTTGTATTAGTAATTGGCATACGAGAATCAGAATTTTTCATGAGTTGTGCATTTACTGCATCCATCTGTTCATTCGCCTTATTCTCGTAAAATTTTTGCCTAGCCCTTACCTTTACAGTTGGCTTTTTAGCCAATGCCAAGTCTCCACGACAGACTGCTCCAAGGTAACGACCTTCATCCCTTACGAAGGATGTAACAGCCATTTCAGGTACTTCATCAGGAGTTACGAATACCCATCCCTGTTGCTGGTTCTTACCAACATTAGTGATGTCGTCCTCACCTCTTACAGATATGCGTATCCAACGTAAAGACATTTCTTCATTGTCAAATTTTGCTTGTACCGAATCCGGTATACTGAGGGCATCTGGCTCCTCAAAGGTGTACTCTTCTTCAACTTCTCTTGATGCAGCTTCCCTTGTAGTGTTACTACGTTCTTCATTTCGTGTCATAATTTATTCCTCCACGTTTATATAATATTTGTATAGTTGCCGTCAGCATCATTAACTTTGAGCTTTTCGGCAGCATATTGTTCAAGCGGTATATTCCATTTCTGTGCAAGTCTAACATCTTCTTTAGATAACTTAACTTTGCTAGAACTGGTCTGGGGTAAACGTGATCCTCCAGATACTACTTGAGCAGGTGTTGACGTATTTTCCTGCACACGGTCTTGGCTTTCTTCCAAATCTTTAGAAAAAGCCCTTTTAAGCCTGTTATCAATTTCCTGATAAAATTCTTGATCATTCGGATCATAACCTTCTCCTTTAAGTTCGGCGTCAATCGCCAGAGCAGCAGCAGTCTTGACATTATCCTGTCCAAACCAATTGTTACGAGCCGCCCATTCTTCTGCCATAGGATCAGTTGTTGGTTTAGGAGGGGCTTGCTGTTGGCGCTGAACCGGCTCTGGTACTTCTTCATATTGCTGTTTTGCAGAAGAAACAGCTTTTAAATCAGTCTGAGCTTCATTCAACATCTCTTGTGCTTTCAGCAGCTTTTCCTTTTCTCCTTCTTCAAAAGCTTCCATATATACAGTTCTGGCAAGCTCAAGTTTATCAGTCAATTGTTTTTCAGAAGCATCCAAAGTTAGTTTACTAAAATCTGATACTTCTTTATCTTTTGTTCTGAGAGTATGAGATAACTCTTCATTTTTTTGAATGAGAGTAGAAATATGTTCATCACGTTCTTTTCTTTGACGAATAAGTTGTCTTATTCTTTTTTCAGCACCCTTTGTCTCAATACCTTCTAGTTCCGGCGCTTCCTTTTCTTTTGAAGGTTCTGCTTCCTGCTTCACCCCTTCTTCTTCAATTTCTATTTCAATTTCTTTCTCTTCATTCGGAACTCCAACTTCGTTCCACTCTTCTTTTTCAGTCATTATTTCCTCCGTTGTTTACGAAACAAACGATTTAACGTATATTATATTATACCATAAAAATGTTAATTTCCCAAATATTTTTAATTAGATCCCTGTCCAAGATTAAATGTAGGATCAAGATCTTTAGGATCTTCCACCTTTAAAGTAATCTGGTCATCAAAAAGTAAAATAAGTCTTGTACCTTTATAAAATAGTTTTGTACCTGCATGTTTACCATAACATACATAGTCTCCCACAGAACACCAAGCACCGGCAGGGAACCTATCTTTGTCGAGGTATGCCAGATCACCAAGAGCTAAAACTTTTCCAACAGTTGTCAGATAAGCCATGTCATCTCTGGTTGAATCTGGAATAAAAATACCACCCTTTGTTTTACTCTTAACGGATAGAGGTCTTACTAAAATATGAAACCCTGGAATATCAGGAAGTATTTCTGGATCTTTTGTTTCTTCTGGATCAGAAATCCATAAATCATTTTTAACAGCGTTGCCCATTTCCACTTGTTGCATTAGTCTTCATCATCTCCATAAGTTCGTTTTTTAATAATATCAGTAAGATTTGTTCTGGCCCATTCCAGACCCTGTATTGATCCTACGGTTTGCCGGTAATGGGGGTAATCTTCAGCATTACCATTACCCAGCATTATTCTTAATTTATCAATTTCCTTGTTGAACTCAATAATAACTTCATCCCAAATTTCCATAAATTAAGATTTGCCTTTCTTGGGTTTTGGAAAATCCCACTTGCCACCATTCCATTCATTTAGCGAAGCCGTTCTTTCCCACTGGCTTACAGCATCCTTTTTGGATGGATCGCCAATAGATTTCCCAGAAGGCTTTACATGGTCAAGATAACCTTTACCCTTCTTCATTTCTGCCATTTGTAGTCTCCTTTTTAGATTGTTCAATCGCCATCTTGACAAGAGCATCCAAGCCTTTAGTATCAAGATCAGTTTCATTCTTCTGTATTTTATCCATCAAGTCTTTTAAAAGTCTTTCACGTTCAACTTCAAGTTTCTTTTCTTCAAGTTCAACATCTGTTCTTAACTCCATAGTTTTAAGTTCTTTCTTGGATTCTCTGTCTTTCTCAGACTTCTCCTGCTTGAAGTTATCCGTTGCATTAGTCTTTAGAATATCTATGATCTGTTCGTTCTCATCCAGTTCAAGCTTCTTGTTCTTCAGTTCCATCTCTGCCGCCTGAACCATAGTATCAGACTGTATCTTCTGTTTTTGCAATTCCACCTTGGCTTGTTCTAGAGCTACAAGCTGCTGTTCTGGAGATTGCGCTTGGCCCATTGCCTGATTTGCATTCATAACCTGTTGAGCCGCCTGTCCCATTATCATTTCTATACTGGCAGGATTTTGCGCTTGTTCCGGTGGAAGCTGTGACATTAACTGTTCTGTCATTCCATTCATCTGTTCCTGGTACTTGAGTACCGAATGCTCTTGAATATTAGCCTGGAGTATCGGCTGTATTCTCTGCATGACGGGATTGGCACCGTTAGCAGGATCTTGCAGATAAGCCATCTTTACCTGGATATGAGCATCATGGTTCTGGCCTGGAAAGGCCGCAATAGGAACTCCCTTGGTTGCCGCCATGATATCCGATACCGGATCAAGCGGTTTTGGTTCTACCTTGGGAGGAAGAATTTCTTCAAGGTTAGGCATATTGGCTGCATGAAGGATTGTCCTATTCAGGGCTTCCATATTAAACATACCTGGAGGAGATTGTTGTGCCATCTGCAATGCCATATTAGCCATCATCATACGGTGAGCATTACTGGGAATATTAGGATCAGATACAGGAATAATATCTATGCGTCCATCAAAATCACTTTTGAATATACTTCTATCTTCAAAAGGAACATCATAGGGGTATTCATTGGGAAGATAATCATAATTAATCTTTGCAAGGATTCTAAATTCATCTTTCTGTGACTTGTGTACTCGTTTGTGGATTGCTGTGAAGAACTTACTACTGGCTTCTAGGAGAGCCATTGTCGTTCCTACGGGTCCATAGGAGGCAGCATCAGAGATAACCTGCTCTGTACTGTCTGCAAACCGCTGACCAGCAGCGGCTACAAATTGGAGCATTTGGTATAGAGTAGAGGAAGGCTCTTTATAGGGGAGAGGTATAATAGCCTTTGATAAATCCATACCAGTTGCCTCAACCTCCTTGAACTCACCGGGGGAGATAGGTTCGTTGTCACCAACCATTCTCAGCCCCTTGGCCTTGAAACCTCCTGGTAAATTAGCAAACTGACCAGCATCAATAAGAGATCGCATGGCTGCTGTTGCACTCATAGTGAGATTACCAAGGAAATGAATCAAGCCAAGTCCATAGAAACCAAAACCAGGAACAAACCTGTAGTGAACAAAATGACTTCTTTTTTCCATATTTGAATCATTTTGTTCATAGTTTCTACGAATACTCAGGACAGTTCTGCTCTTTTCTTCAACTGTAACAATATAAGGTAATGACTGATCGTTACCTTCAATATCTAAATAACAGTGCTGTTCCAGCAGAACATATTGCGGATCTTTGTCTGAAGAAGGAGACAGACCAAGAATCGTATCCATCTTTTCGGTGAAGGAAGTAATATTTACTTGATTTGGTTCAGGAAGTGTCACATCCTTATAAACACCCGCCTGAATATCTTTCTGTAATTCAATGGGACTACGATAAATAACATGTGTGTATCTATCTGCATTTCTTAAATCCGTTGCATAATAAGATATATAAAACTGATCAATAGGAATAAACTCCGACATTGGTCTTTTAAGTGTGGAGTTATAGTAAACTTTCTTGAAGGCTGATCCTATTAGAGGGAGATGGAACAGCATTCTTTCAAACTCATCAAAGTATTCCGGCATCTGCTCAGTAACCTGATAGTTCATAAAGTTCTGAACACGGTTAGCCTGGAGTTCTTTCTCAGGAGTTACCTTACCAAGAATATTGGCTTTTACGGGACCGGCAGAGGGGAACAATTCTTGAGACGCCTTGGACTGAAACTTAACAGCCGACTCTATGAGAAGAGGATGAACTGCTGTACAAGCTCCTTCAAAAGGTTCTGATCCAGGCTCAAGCTTGAGTCCTAGTAAATCAAATCCTCTTTCAAACATGGATTCCCACTCGCCTCTGGAATCTTTATCGGCCTGATAATTTTCAATTACATCCATAGCAATATCAAAAAGATCTTGCTCCTCCAAAGTTTCGCACAGATCTCCATACCATTCGGAAATCTCTTCTGAAGGTTCCATCAAAACTTCTTCCTGTTCTGCAAAGTCTACAATCAAACCACCATCAGAGTCTACTTCAAAGGTAGCATCCAGATCTGTTTCTGAAACCATAGGAACTACATTGGATAGTTCTTCTGGTATTCTATCATATGGATTTTTTTCAGTTGCCATTTTATGCTTCTTCTCCAAACGGTTCATAATTCGGTCCATAAATACCTTGAAGGAGATCTCTTAGATTTTGCAGAGATAGGCTTTCAACCAAATCTTCTCCTGGACCTACCAGATCAGCTATCGACTTCTTCTCTTCCTCTTCCTCTTCCTCTTCATCTTTCTTTATTACATCTTTCATAATTGTTGGGAGTCTTCTTGTTCTCCTGTTCTCAAATGGCCCTGCTGTATTAACTGGCCCCGTTTCAGCTACGATATCGCCGCTGGCAGTTACTGTATACTCTTTTCCATCTATTGTTATTGTACCTATAGGATTTTGTCCCAGAAGTCTTCCAGCAAATTGGGGCAATCCTGCTCCTGGCAATAGACTTATAAGCCCACCAATTATACTATGCATATCGCCTGTGTATGGATTAAAGTTTATATTCTCTTTCCCTTTGGTCCACTTTCCAATAGCCTCTTGCATTTCCTTTATATTCGTGCCTTTCAGATTGGCAAGTAGTCCTTCGATTCCTTCTTTTCTATCTTTAGTCAGCGGGTTAAGAACTTCCTTTAATTGGTTGCTGTATCCCAAGGCAATATCTTCAAACATACCTTGCAAAGTTCCAGCAGGACCACCATATGAATAGCCTGAAGTGAAAGCCTCTTGTAAAGCCATACCTTTACCACTCGCAAGTGCTGATGCTAATGCACTCTGTGCTTCAGCAAAAGACATTCCCTGGGCCATTAGTGAATTTAGATAAGTATATTCCCAATCCTCGTAACCTTCCTTGGTAAGTCGTGCCATATGCTGGGCGTGGGTCTGGTCCATGCCCTGCCACACAGTACCCATCGCCTCATTAAGGGCTTTTGGGGTTATTTCATCAGCCCAGCTGTAGGTTTTACCGGCGTCGGCTAACTCTGCCGCTTCCCGGTTTTCTTGATCCGCCCAAGCTCTTTCTGTTGGTGTTTCTACTTGTTCTACTTGAATCTCTGGCTCACCACCAGCAGTTCCTGTATTCCCAGCAGACGCAGAAGTATCTCCCTCACTCCAATCACCTTCACCCATGCCACCCCAAAAATAAGCAGGAACACCATTCACTTTCCTACCACTACCACCCATAGCCTTGAGTAATGAAGCTTCATCAGGATTGATATAGGCAAGCTTATGAGGCTGTCCGTTTATGTCAATAGATTCTCTTAGATTTGATAAACCACCAGACATGGCTTTACCTCCTTCGGCTCTGTACATAATATTAGAAGCCTGATCATATGCTGTTTTAAACACAGAGCCACCATGCTTGGCATAGATATTACCAGGAATATTTTCATTTAGTTTTCCTGCACGAAAATTACTAGGAAGTCCTATATAATCCTTAAAAGGAACATCATGTTCTTCTGCATAAGCGGCTCTTTGTTCATTAGCTTCTTTATCGGCTTTAAATCGTTCTAACATAGTTTCAATACTATTTTGTTCCTCTAAAGAAAATGGCCTGGGAGGTCTATTTTCACCTATCCAAGTATTAGCAAAAGAACCATAAGTTCCTTGGGACTCCTTTATCCAAGGATACTTTTCTTGTAATTCAGTACTCCAATTTAATGTAGAAGTCATATCTTCTTGAGGAAGCATATAATCAGAAAGAGCAGAAGAAGAATCAGTACCATACATACTTCCACCTGGATCACTAACAAGACTCCCAAGACCAGCAACTTCTGCTGGATTATTAGTTTTTTGAGAAACTTTACCTGTCATAAAATCAATAGCAGAACCAAACATGCCAGGAGTAACACGATTTCCTTTGAAACCCGGCTTTAAATTAATTTGTGCAGCAGACAGACCTGTTTGAGGGGCATCTAGATTAGTTCGTTCTTGTCCCGTTCCAAAATACTCTCTCCATTTTCTTTCATGATCCTCATCATAACCTCTAGCTTTTTCTTGGTTTCTCAAGAGAGGAGAACCAAATGGATCGAAAGATCCCATAGGAGGTAGGTTCCATTTACCAGTTTCTGGATCTTTCATAACAGCATTATATTCTTCTACTGTTTCATCAGGCCGTCGATGGCGTGGCGTCATTTAATTTATCTCCCCAAAAGACTTTTTATCTATTATAT
>Ga0208668_1000409_pt1 | contig 11592 bp, 13 predicted proteins | sample 18_taG_FD_184093 | JGI IMG/M metagenome (GOLD analysis project Ga0208668, IMG submission 184093) | Marine viral communities from the Subarctic Pacific Ocean - 18_ETSP_OMZAT15316 metaG (SPAdes) (version 2) | ecosystem: Environmental > Aquatic > Marine > Oceanic | place: Pacific Ocean | collected...
AAGTGAAGGCTGCATTGTTAGCCACATCCAAGCCTGTGATTGTCAGTGAGTATTCCCTACAATCAGATACAGCATACGCTAGAGCATTAGGGGATATTGCTTGCGAAATGGGGGCCGTAGGCACAGGAAACGGAAGGTCAGTAAATATTTGCGGTCAGAGAGAGAAGATTCATTGGTACAAGGAATACGAAACGGAGATAGTCGTTGCTGGAGTCGTGATGGCAACCCTCTACGCCGTATCTCGATTCGACCCACCCCTTCAGTTGAGAGCGACAGAGGACGGTTATCAGATCGGCGTGGTGAAGAAGATCACGAAGAACCAGTCGATAGGTTTGAACTACAGAAATGATGGGTCATACATAGCCCTCTACAGGTTTGAATTTTGAACGCACAACTTATAGAGCCAGAAGATATCCCTTATATATGGGATAAGGTATGCCCACTATTAGGCAGGGTTACAGAACATAATGAAGGGCAGTTTGAGCCTGACGATTATATAGAGCCGCTGGCTAACGGAATGATGCAGTTGTGGATAGCAACTGAAGATAAGGAACTCCATTCTATTATGGTAACAAAGATAGTTGCCTATCCCAGTAAGAAAGTGTTAAGGGTCATTGCTATAGCAGGATCAGAATTTAAAGAATTACATGAGAGATTTAACGATATGATAGAATCATTTGCCATAAGACAAGAATGCTCTAGCATGGAACTGTGGGGCAGGAAGGGTTGGAAGAAACTCCTACCAGACTGGAAGGATAGTTACACGGTATTCACAAAAGAATTAAATAAGAGGATGCACTAATGGCAGATATCATGGTAGGCCCCTCCCTACAATATAACCATACTCAATTATTAAAAAATCATTGGAACACCCTACCGACTTATGATGAAACGGGTGCAGTGAGCCGAATACTTGTTGGGGCTAAGCCAACATACAAAATATATGAGCAGTGGGATGGTGGCTGGGAGCATATGTACAGTTACACAAACGCTGATTGGGATATTATTAATGCGGCCAGTGATGGTGACGATGACGGTGACGGTGACGGTGACGGTGATACTGATACAAAGCCGCCCACATTCCCACCTACCGGCCCAGTGTTTACCCCATTAGACCCTGCGGGAATAGCCCAAAGGAATTACAGTAAATACTATCCAGAATATACCGAAGCACCAACAGTAAGGGCGGCCTCGCCTTACCCAACTATGGGATTACTATCCGACCCTTATGGAGGCGCTGATGTTGATCTATATCAACCTTGGTCTCATAAATACGGGGCGAATGTAGCACCTTCAAGTTTATGGAATTACGAACCACCATCAGGTCTTGATGTAGGGCCGGGGCCAAAAGTGGGGTACGTTAAATGAGGATAAGAATATGAGCAGTGGCGGCGGAACTACAGTAAGCACTTCTGAGGTACAGCCTTGGGAAGCGCAACGGGACTATTTAGAGAAAGGTTTTGCAAGTGCTAAAGGCTTGTATGGCGCTGGCGCTCCTAAATACTACTCAGCCCCCACGGTGGCTAGTTTTGATCCCTCAGAAACAGCGGCTCAAAGGGCCACTATTGGTTATACTACTGGCCCAAGAGCAGCGGCACAACAGGCGGCGGCGGAGAACGCCCTCATAGGCTCTTTAGGGGGGCAGACAGGGTTTGACCCAACTCAGACACAAAACCTCTTAGCGGGAGCAACAGATGTTAGAGGTGGAATGCCATTTACTGACGCTCAAAGAGCGTCTATTCTGGCAGGAGAGGCAGACCCCTTGGGTGGGATGCCATTCTCAGCCGCTCAAAGGGCATCTATTCTAGCAGGGGAAACAGATGTCGGAGGCGGAATGCCGTTTACTGATGCTCAAAGGGCATCTATTCTAGCGGGGGAAACAGACGCCTTGGGTGGAACTCCATTCTCTGCCGCGCAGATGTCAGATATTTTGGCTGGTAATGTACGTACTGGTTCTGGAACTCCTTTTGGCGCGATGGAGGATGCTTTAACCAGAGGTGTTATGGATAACCTTACAGGCAGGGTACTCCCCGGCATTAGAGAGGCTCAAGTCAGGTATCAACCCGGTGGAGGAACAAGGTCTGATTTAACAACAAATAAGGCAATAACCGATGCTGTTCAAGCAGGACTTATGAAACCTCTTGCAGAGATGTATGGTGGTGCTTATCAACAGGCTCAAGGTATGCGCCAGCCATTATCAGATCAGTATTCCGCCACTTATAGACAGGCTCAAAGTATGCGTCAAGCATTAGCAGATCAATATGCTGCTACTTATAGACAGGCGCAAGATATGCGTCAGCCATTCGCGGACCAGTATGCTACTACCTATAGACAGGCGCAAGGTATGCGCCAGCCATTAGCAGACCAATACGCTGCTACCTATAGAGATGCTCAAAATAGACGATTACCTGCTGCTGAACTTGGTATACAGCAAAGGCAGTATGGACAGCAGATGTACCCATCCATAATGAATGCCCCACTGGGTATGTACAATGCTATGGGTGGTGTTGGTGAGCAGCGCAGAGCGATGTCACAGGAAGGAATAGATCAGGATATGGCAAGGTATCAGTATGAGTCTAATGCTGGTCAGAACGCACTTAGGAACTATATGGCAATGGTGACGGGGGATTATGGATCAACCACAACCTCAACCACTCCGGGCGCTAGAGATAATACATTTGCTAACCTGCTGGGTACTCTTGGGTCTGCGGCTATTATGAAGTCCGACATTCATGTTAAAGAAAACATTATCCCCGAAGGTACTAAGTGGAAAGGGCTTAACGTCTACAACTACAATTACATTGGTGATACTAGACCGCGTAGAGGTGTAATGGCACAACAGGTTGAAGGTATATACCCTGACGCTGTGACTACTATTAACGGTGTTAAACACGTTAACTACGGTGCTATATAATGGCTGGCCTTAACTTATTTACGGGTATGCCTGAGTGGTTGAAGGAGAAGATGATGAAGAAGAGGCTGATGGAATCTCCGATAACCGCCGCTGAAGCAGAGTCAATGTCTAACCCATTTATGCAGGTTAATGAAGTTCAGGGAACTAGACTTGGTTCTGTTAATCCTCATGGGGATATGGGGGTAGATACAGTGTATGAACCCGCTCAGGCTAATCCTAGCGTTCCTTATGGGTTCTCTGGATCACCTATGCAGGACGGCGGAGTTGTTCCAAAGGCTGTTGGTATAGCCCCCACTCCGGGTACTGTAGGGGGTTCTGATGCTCCCAAAAGAAATTTAGACTTTACTGGATACACTAAATCTTTAGATAAATCTTTTATGATGGCCGCACTTCAATCTGCTATACCTGAAGATCAGCCAGCGCCAAGTGGTATTAGTGGTGGTGGCGCTCATGGTGGTGGCCCTATTCCAGAGATGACACAATTCCTTACTGGGACAAGACGTAAGAAAAAGAACCCCGCTTTGTGGAGGTATAGTGCTAATGTCTAGTTTAATGGATATGCTTCAATCATATCATGGTGGATCATACGCTGCTGAACAAAGAAAATTACTGCAAGAAAAACTTTTGCAAGAAAAACTTTTGCAACAAGTTGATGGCCCTTCGTTGAGAGAGGCACTGCCTGTAAGTGTTGCTAATGAAAGACCCTCTCCTACAGTTAATACTATTAATACTATTGACCCCTCTGCTGAATTAAGAAGGCAGGCAGATATAGTTGGTGGAAGATTTAAGGCTCCTTTCTCCCCTCATGATTCTACGGTTGCTAAATTAACGCCTGATTGGACACAAAATAGAGAGGCTTATCTAGCATATTTAAAAGCAAAAGAAGGGAAAAGGGCAACTGCCGAAATTGACCAAACTTCCACATTTAGCCCTGAAGTTCTTGCCGAGGTAAGGGCTAGAACAGGCGCTCAAAAAGGAATTCCGGGGCCACACGAAGGCTTCCCGGCAAATGCGCTTGTCCCTAAATTTATGCCCCAAGAGGAGAAAGAAAAATTAACAAGCGACCCCGCAAATAGTTCGGTAGAAACTAAAGAAAATGCTCCGAGCCTATGGGAGACTTGGGGTTCACTTGCTGATAACCCAAAGGAAAGGAAGAAGGCTTACCTGAGTTCTATTAAGAATATCTACATGAAGAAGATGTTACTTGATAGTATTGCCAAACTAACAGGCGGTACATCACAAGGCGACACATGGGCAAGAATGGCTATAGCAGAACTAGATGCTATGGATAAGTTTGACTCTGAACAGAGATTGCACAACCAGTGGAAGGCTTTATTCTTTAGGGAGGATGGAACATACGATCCTCCCAAGAATAGAAAGGAAGCAATGAAACGCGGTCATCAATTAGGGTACGATGCAGACCAGATGAAAGATATAATGTCAGTGTTTCCAAAGGAAACGGATGATAGACCCGCTCTTCAGAAGAATATATCTTTTGTATTGGCTATGGAAGATAGCCCAATGAAACGGTCTTTAATGAAAAAACATGGTTTGATTGAAACAGATGATCTAACTGCCGCAGAAAGATCGGCTGACAGGGCTGTAAGAGATGGAATAATTACTGAAAAGGAAAGAGAGGCTTATGTTAGAAGCATTTTTGTTCCTAAAGATACCCCTAAAACTAAGGGCGGCGTTACTACAGAACAGTTTGATATTTGGAAAAAGAAAACTAACAAGGCTGTAACCCCTCAAGAAAAAGCGGATGCTTTAACATATGGAATTATGGTAAGGGCTGTAGATAGAGAAAATCCTGATACGAATGGTGCAATAAGAATTCTTGAAAATATTTACAAAGGTGTTATTATAGATGAAAATGGTGAGTTGGCTAAATATGCAAATTCAGTATTACAAAAACAGGCTAACCTATCTCCCACGACTAATAAAAAACCCGTAACCGTTTCTACTCAGGCAGAGTATGACGCTCTAGCAAGTGGAACACTTTATATAGATGGTTCAGGAGAGCAGAAAAGAAAACCATGACATTTATTTCAAACGACCCTCCTATCAATTCCTTTATAAGCAATGATGCCCCTGTAAATTCTTTTATCAGTAATGATCCTAAAATTGAAGAAGAAAAAAAGAGTTGGCTTGACGCTATGTGGTCTGGTGCTAAGATTGGATTTATGGATACCGCCAGAGGTGTACAGCAGATAGCGGGGATCAATGAAGAAGAACTAGCAGAAGAGCAAAGGGAACTCAACTCCCTCATGGAAGATGAGGAGATTGGTTGGGCGGCTAAGACAGGATACTTTGGCGGGTTGATCGCTGACCCTGTAGGTTGGATGCTACCCGTGTCCAGACTCAAGCATGGGAAAAAAGCGCTTGATTTAATTCTTCCCGGTGCAATAGGTGGCGCTACCGCTGGTGCGCTTGGTTACGTTGACGAGGAAGGCGGATTAGGAAGGGGGGAGATGGCCCTTGCTGGTACTGCTTTAGGAGCAGCGGCTGGCCCTGCTGTCAGAGGTGTGCAAAAACTTTGGGCGCCTAAAGATGCTATCCTTGAGGCTGATAGAGGTCTTGGTGTGGGGGACATGGCTTGGACTGCACTTAAAACCCCAGAGATAGGTGGTGGTCTTGTGGGTGCTGGCGTTGGCTACAATATGGAAGATGATGCCACCACTCCTGAGAAAATGCAGAACGCTTTAATAGGTGCTTTAACAGGGGCTACTGTAGGTCTTACAGGTAGGGGGATAAATAAAGCCAGTGGCGGCGCTGTCGCTAGAGCATTAATTCCAGATAAAGAATTAACTGAATCATACATTGCTGGTCGTTCTAAAATGTTTGGAACAGAAGGAGTGATTCTTAGAGATTTTGAAGAGGTTTTAGATGAGGTTTCTAAGTTACCCGCCGATCAAAGAAAAACCCTATACGGTATGGCGAATTTAAAACCAGCCAATTATAAAGACCTTGGGCCAGCAGTAACAGACTCGCTTAGAAAGTTGGACAAGAAAGGCAGGAATGTTATTAACAAATATACAAAAGAACTAAGGGATATGGGCGTTATCCACGATGAAACGTGGTTGAAAAATGCAGAAACTTATCTTCATAGAACTTATGATAATCCTAACGCGGTTGCCAAGTCTGATATACCAGCCAACATAAATAACATAGGTGATGCAGCAAGACTTAGGGGTTATGTGGTTAATTTAACTGGTGAAGAAAGGAAAGGATTTCTTACGGGAACATACAATCCAGATAATATCCCCGATATGCAGGATTTTTGGAAGCCTGTTGGAATAACCTCAGAAATTCGTTATAGAGGTGGAAAAGAATATCCTTTAGATGATGTGCTAAAGGTTAGAAGGGATTGGACGCGTGAAGAAAAGATTGAGATGGGGGAGGTTACTGACTTTCATACTGCCCTTCTTAGAACTGGGAAAATGTTAGCCAAGGATACAACCAGATTTAGATTCTTTAGGGAGATGTCCCAACTAAGTATGGATAGATTCAGGAAGGGGGAGATAAACGCGGCTACTGGTTTGCCTATGAAAGAAGATGAAGTTGTTGTCCATTTTGGGCCAAAGCCTCAAGGATTACTAACTGAGAGAGTTGGGGGAAAGAACTACGGCGAGGGTGCGATTAGTCAGTTCGGCGATCTCAAGGGTGGTTGGGTAAGTAAGGCAACCATGCGTGATCTAGAGCAGATCAGACAGATCAACATAATGTCTAAGATTAAGGGTAACAAGTGGGTAAGTAAATACAGAAAGTTAAATTCATACTGGAAGGGTTCTAAAACTATTGCTAACCCCGCTGTACATTTTAACAACCTGATGTCTAATGTTGTTCATTATGATAACGGCAATGGAACCGCAAGGAACTTCTTTGCTGGCCTTAGGGATATTAAAAAGAAGAATGAAATATACAGAGAGGCAGAGGAGCGTGGAGTATTCGGTGGTTTCTTCTCGTCTGAAATTTCTGGTGAGGCTAGGTTAGCAGATTTATTTTCCTCATCTTCTGGTAAGATGAAAACAAACTTAGACCTTGTGGACTCCGCTCTAAATTATTCTGATAAGGTTGCTAGAAAGGCTAAGAATCTTACATGGGATAAGGCCGCTAAACTCTATAACTACGAGGATCAAATCTTTCGTATGGGCTTGTACCGTACAGAGAAGGAAAGGTTAATAAGATCGGGTATAAGTGAAAAACAGGCTATGGATAGAGCGGCTCGTATGGCTCGTGAATGGTTTGTAGATTACAGTAGAAGTTCTGCTGTATTAGACTTCCTAAGAGAAGGGCCGCTACCTTTCGTGTCCTATATGTATGGGGTCATTCCTAAACTAGCAGAAACTGCGGCTAAACGTCCTATCAAGTTCGCCAAGTGGGGGCTGTTGATGGGGGCGTTGAATGAAACAGGTGAGATATTATCTGACGCTGACTCAGAGAAGCAACAGCGTAGATTACAAGATACACCCATGTACGGTATACCGGGTATGCCCAAGACTAAGATCAAACTTCCAGATGCCATCTCCCCAGATACAAAAGATGACTGGTACTTTGATATAGAGCGTATGCTGCCGGGGGGTAACTTGTTTGAAGGTAGTGAAGGCTCTGGTCTTGGTAGGATACCGGGCATACCGCAATCGCTACAACCCTCGTTTGGTGCTGCTGGTGCTGTGATGAACACCGGTATGGGCATCGACCCCTTCAGACAAAGACCCATTGATGATAGGTCAGACTACCTTACCAGACAGTTTGTTCCCAACCTGCCAATACCCGGCTTCCCATCATTCTCTGGAGATAAACTTACTAGAGCGTTGAGCGGGGAATACAGCCCAACCAAAGATGTGTTTACGCCCGGAGCAGCACTTGCCTCCACCCTTGGGGCCAAACTCACCCCTGTATCTGATACTAAACTAAGGAAACGCCTTGGTTACAGGTATGATAGATTAGAAAGGGAATTGAAAAGCGAAAGAAGAACTGTTCTCAATAACTTTAACTCTGGTGTATACGGCGCTAAGTCATCACAAAAAGCCAAAGACAGGAGAAAGGACGAGATGGATAGGATTAGAGATGAGTTAAAGGAGCTATCAAAGAAGCGTAGGAGGGCTTTGAAGTGAAGAGCCTACTACTATCATTAGCCCTGATCGCCACACCTGTAATGGCTATCGAACCACCCGATGATGTGCAACCACAGGTGGTGCAAATCAAACTCTACTGTGTTCCAACCATGTCACGAATGGCAGAGATCATCAGCGACACATGGGGCGAGTCTGGTGTTGCGGTAATGGAGATGTCAGCAACGACAACCATCACAATCTTCGCAAACGAGGATCACACCTCAACATCTGTTGTGGTTTCTCGCACAGGAAAAGATGAAACAGAGCATTGCCTAGCGTGGTCAGGCACATCCCCAGATGGTTTCGGATTTGTGGTTAATCCTGCGCCGATTTTCCCTGAGAAAAAACCAGATGGCACAGAAACATAATGGCCGTGCCGGAGGGTTGCCCCTTGGATATTGATCCAGTAGAAATTGGTAAATTGATTGCCCAAGTGGAATCCCTCTCACATCAGATCGAGGAATCAAACAGGCGCTTACGAGCGGTAGAAGCGCAGATGGAAAGGGGGCGAGGAATGGGTTTAGGAATTTTACTCGCCACCGTAGGTCTTTCCGCGGGCGGCGCAAGTGTTTTAACAAAGTGGTTAAACTAAAGTGCGATGTATTGGAGATGGACTGCACTCGGCGTCTACCTCGTTATTTGCTTGTACGATTTTATGGTTGTTCCAATTTGGTATGGACTGAACAGGCCCGATTTGGGAACATTTATTGAGATACTCAACACGGTTGGGGACCCACTGATACAACTTGAAATGATGAAGAAACTCACAGGCCAACATTCACCATTCACTTTGATGGGAGGTGGCATTTTTCATTTAGCCTTTGGTGCAATCTTAACTGGTAGCGCATTCGGACTGAAATAATTTAACTCAACATAGGAAACAAAGATGAAAAATTTATGGGAAGGTTTAACTAACCAATGGAAGATTGTCATAGCCGTTGTAGCGGTTGTAATAGTTATCGGAGTGATACAGGAGATTGTGTGAAGCATGATATTATCTGGACAGCATACCATACGATACTATGCGTACTCCTTGGCGTAGCAGACATCTTACTCTTATTACTGTACTTGGGTTAGCGGGATGCACGATTTTAAAAAAATCAACGGTAGTAGCAACCGGTGCAGCGATAGGTGCGACTGCGGGTACTGTCTTGTCGGGGGGTGTACTTGCACCGATAGCGGGCGCCATGACGAGTGCTTTTGTGACCGATGTGGTGACGGAAACGATGATGGATACGAGGATGAGGGGAATTGATATGGACTGTGCGCCAGACAACATATGGACAATCATGCAATCATTAGTGGAGATAGGCGGATGGGCATTACTACTAATATTCGTAGCACCAATGATAATCGGCTGGATATTGCCGGGGCCACTGGAGAGAAAGAAAAAGAATTAGTCGTAGTCGAATGGCGCGACATAATCGCAACAGCGGGGTGGGAGCGGGAGATATCTTGCCCCACCCTTTTTTCTGTGGGGTGGTTAATCAGTCAGGACGATGATACAATCCTGATAGCAAACACGAAAGACCCAGATGACTTCATGGGAGAGGGTGATCCCCCGATTTATTATGGCCTTACTCGCTTCCCTGCCGGCGCAGTTGTCGCCGTTCGGCCATGCGATCCCGCGCATAAACCCGCAGCAGAACCCCCTCGTTCCTATCAAATATCTGCTCCCAAGTTAGGTACTCACCCCTAACTTCCAAACCCCTCCTTTGATTGAGCCAACAGAACCTAGCGAAGTGTAGCCTTCTATCCGCCGCCCATTCCTCTTCCCGTTCTTTAGATGGATTGAGCAAGTTGATCTATCCTCAAGTTGTACATATCCACCAGAGTGGTGAAACCATTTGACTCATCTCGATCCCCCTTCTTCATGTGCTTTGCTTTCTTAAAGTAATCATCCGAATACCCACATAACCAGATATTCTTTAAACCGAAATAAGAACCATTCTCCTTCCTGTCAAACTCCATACTGATGAAGGCGTAGAGATCAGGGTGTTGGTGTTTGCTGGTCTTAGCCACTGATACCTCGTAGAAGCCCCTAGGAGCCACTGTACGGCGTTTAGTCTTTACCTCTATACTCCTACCCCTATAAACCAGATCGTACTCCCTGTGGTCTTGTACGTCCACTGAGAGGTGATCGGCTAGAGCAATCTCACCCAACCTACCGGCAAGATTACCCCTACCTTTTGTAATGGAATTCTTAATGCCACCAAGATCATTTGCCCACTGCAAGGCTTGGTCTATCATTTTCTGAGTAAACTTTATTGGTTCCATTCTTCCATTCCTCAAGTTCTAGGTTGCATTGATCCAAATACTTAGAGTCAACTTTGTGTTTAAGGTCTATTCCTTGCCGATCATCCTCATCTCCAAAGTAAATGTAACCACCACCATCTAATTGTTGTAAGTCAATCATTCTCCCCCTGTCTAAATCTCTGTGATGGTTAGGGCATAGGGCCAGACAGTTCTCAGGAAGGTCATCCGCGCCATGTTTTAGGGCATGGATATGAGCAACATCATAGTCAAGATAATCACAGCCAACAACAGAGCATGAGTCGTATACACTTCTGATATAAGAAACAACTTTTGAATCACGGTTCCTTTTGGTCTGTTCCTTTTGGGTTGAGTAAGTAATCTTGTCATCAAACCTGAAGGTTCTGGATACCACCTTGTCATTGATCTTCCACTCCGTAATTCCCTTGCCCCATTGTTCTTCTGCTTTGTTTAGAAATGACTTCCATTCAGGCGTATGTCTATTTTTAATATCCCCGCCCAACCCAATTGCTCTAGAGGTTTTCCAATCCATTTTGAATTGACCTGTAATCGGATGCCTCTCTCTAGTTGGATTTCTAATAGAGTCATATCGAGTCTTACATCGACCACACAAATTAGCCCCCTTTCCAAACTCATCAACCGGAACCATATGACTCGGGTAATCATTCTCACATTCCCAATGCCCCTTGTAACCGCTACATCTTTTAACTTCCATTTTTTTCTCCATTTTAGTGAACACCCTTTAAACCCACTACATTTTCACCATCACCCTCTGTTAGCATCCTCTTGAACGCTCTCCACATAAACTCATGGCTGGCATATTGAGATTGCTTGGCGCAACCCTCAATCAGTTGACCCATCTCATTTAGATCAAACAGTTCATGTTCTATGCCGTCAGTCATCAACTCCAGAGCGGAGTCAAAGTGAAACACAACCATTGCGGGTATGCTCACTTCAACTCCTTCAACCTACGGTACAGCGTCAGCGCACCCAGATAGGCTTGAAAGTTCTCCTCTATTTCGGTTGATCTGACCGCTTCAAACCTCCCCGTAGCCTTGTCGCACCGTAGTATGTAGGTAGCATCCACCGGAATTCCATGTATATCTTCCACCGCTTTCGCATACGCCGCAACTTGTAGATGATATTCCGGGTAAACCGCTTTACTTGTTTTCCAATCAATAACACAATATTCTCCATTAATAATAGCCCTCGCATCCACAGTTCCCGCATACTTATGTTTCCTGTGGAACAATTTTTCCTCTGATGATTTCCACTCTACAACATTCT
>Ga0208668_1000411_pt1 | contig 11563 bp, 22 predicted proteins | sample 18_taG_FD_184093 | JGI IMG/M metagenome (GOLD analysis project Ga0208668, IMG submission 184093) | Marine viral communities from the Subarctic Pacific Ocean - 18_ETSP_OMZAT15316 metaG (SPAdes) (version 2) | ecosystem: Environmental > Aquatic > Marine > Oceanic | place: Pacific Ocean | collected...
TATTGCATCTCATGCAGGTTATCTCGGCAATAATTATTTTCTCACCCACATGCCTTTCAAGATTCTTAAATGTTATTTCAGCATCACAGCACTTAGACTTCTCACCAAATGTGATCCCCCGGTGTACGCCCTTGCGAGAGGACTCCGTGACGTCAGCAATCGCCTCTTCATAGAAGCGAACTCGTTCTCTTTCTGTTAATCGCATATCTCTTTAACACCTCAGTTTGGATTTAGTTCCCAAAAAAATATGGAAAGGACACGAGTACCATAATACGACTCGGAATGCGAGGCTACCCATGCCCTTTCCTTGGCACACACATTTAGACAGTGATCGTCTCCTTCGTGAACCTTGTGAGGCTCTTTGGTTGGAAGATGGTCAGCTTGGGGCGTCTTGTACCCATGTTCAAATTCGCTGACCGGTTCTCCATCTGGATGAACAGGCTGTTATTCGGCACCGTAAATGTTCGGTGCAAACCCATTGCATCCATGAAAGAGATTCTGGCGTGTCCGTTCGTGTTTGTGGTACGGGTTTTTTTACGAGAACCATTCTGATTCATCGTATCGGTCGTACCGTTTTTGTTTCTTGCCATGTGCGTTCTCCTTTTTCTTATGAACGTCTATCCATCTGGGTCTGTTACCGACAAAATATAATGCCAGTACAAACCCACCGATTAATCCTAAAGTAAACCCGCACATTCCTTGGAATGTAAGGATTTTTGTACTTTTCCACAAATGTCATCAAAATTATTTCCGGTCAACACCTGTTCTTCCTTATCTATACTTTGTGCATTAAAATGTTCCATGATCTCATCCACAACTAACTTGTTGAACAGGGTGGCTTTATGTGTCTCCAGTACAACGCCACCGACATAGATAGACAGGTCTAACGCCTCTTCTAAGGCGTCTTTAAGGCTGTAGGTACCATCGAGTGGCATCTGTTTGCCGAAGGTCATGTTGCCGATCTCCATTCTCTTGGAAAGAAGATGTATCAGTTGGGAATTATTTCCCTTCTTCCTGTTCTCCAGTTTTGATTCCAGTTTTTTGATCTGATCTTTGAGCTGTTGGATGTAAGGTTTACGTTCGTCCATCTTGTTCCTCGCATATTATATCATTAAGTATGGTTAAAAACTCAGTCTGTCCGATATGTTTTTTCTTTGCCCAGTTCAGCATGGTCTTAAACCTACGCCGGAGTTGGTAAAGATTTTTCTCCCAGTTATCTCCGCTCTGCGTTCGGGTCTGAACTTGCTTTGTTCTAAATTCCTGTCTCATTCGTTATTGGAATCATCAAAGTCGGCGAAGTCTATGGGATCATAGAATAGGTGACAGAGATCACAGTAATATAGTCCGACCTCTACCTGTCCGACCTGTGCCTCTTCCTCAGCCAGTTCACTCTTGCACCGGGGACAGCTAGGTGGAGCCTTGGTTAGTGTGCTACTCATGGTTTTCTCCTGTAAATATCTACTGGGGCGAAGTCCCCTTCCGAGTGCCTGTGCTTTCCTTTTTGTTCAAGCCAGTGCTTATAGCACAACCTCGGGGGTAAGTCCTTGATCAAGACCAGTTGTTTCTTGATCCGCTTTCCACACTTCCTACAGAAGTGCTTGTCCGAAAGGTCTGTGTACTTAAATTTTTTCTTCCGCATCTTTATTCTTCTCCCTTTAGGTACTCATCCAATATTTCCTGCTGACGAGCCTCATCCTTCGCATACCTTGCCTCTAACACCCCTTTAGACTTGCCTTCCTGTATCAGCTTGGCTTCTTCTTCGGTGTATCCATATTCTTCCTCGAGGAACTCTCGAAGGTTTGTCGCATAATCAGCCTCACCGGAGCAGATGCTACACTTCATTGGTTTGCTCCTTCTTTGATTTGGAGAGGGATTTCCGCCAGTCGGTATGTTTGTCCCCGTCTTGGCCTCTTTCCCTCATTTCTTTATCCCAATTTGCCTGTACTTCACGATATTTGGGGGTTTTGGTAGTCAATTTAGCGTTATGCTTATCCCACCCCTCTTTTTCTTCGTCTTTCATCATTTCAAAACCCGCATCATTACGCAGAGCGTCCGTACTTGTTGGTTTTAGGATTCGGTTTGCCTCTTTTTTGGATTCTCCTCGCCTCATCTCGATTTGAAATAACTTTTCTTCTTTAGACAGGCTATCATATTTCTTTTGACGAATGAGAGCCTCTTCACGTTTCTGTGTTTTAAGTTTTTTCATTTGGCTTGTCCTTTTCATTGCACTTCTTACAGATGTAATGATATCCCGTTTGAATATGCTCAGAGACCGGAAGAGATGTACCACACTCAAAGCAGTCACGGATCAGCTTATCAAACTCTTCGCCCGTATAAATTTTCCAATCATCAATCATTGGTTTATTCCTTTTTTGTTTCGCTGTCATATGCTTTATACGTTCAAGGTTTCAAAAAGTTCCCAATTATTTTTTGTCGTCAATCATTTCAAAATTTAGATGGGACTTGGCAAGGCGTTTCGAGACTCATAACTTGCGGTAGCGAATCTCGGTCTAGTCGCAGATGTGTGGATTTGGTTAGCCTATAGGTCACCTATTCCATCTAGCCATCTTCCAAGCCCCCTCGAATTGTTTATGCTGTCCTATTGTTATACCAATCATCGTTATATCCGCTGTCTTTCAGGGTTTGGTCTATCTTGTTTTCAATGGTCATAAGCCTATTTTCTTCGGCTTGATAGTTTTCTTCATTTAGCCATTGATCTGAAACTGAGAGTTTTCCATTACTCAAGATTTCCTCAAGCATTTCAATTTGCTTCGGGGTTAGCTTGAGTTTGAGTGTGTAGTATTGTTTCATTGTTGTTGATTCCTTCTATTGGTTACCGATATCTCTTATACGCACCAGACTCAAAAAAGTTCCTTGTCGTCAATCTTTTCCGGAATTTCCTCTGTTTCTTCAAATGGTGATATGCCCAGTTTTTGCTCAAATCGGGTGATAGCCGGTTCTAATACTCCTTTGGCATCAGCGATAAAAATGACCACTATTAACGCACAATGTATGTAGAATGCTGTCATCTCAGGATCGGGATGTATCCCACAGTATCCGGTGGGTTCTCGATGTCAAACAGAGTGACGAATCCCCTTGGGAGTTTCTTCCACTTGTGGGTCATCAGCCTGTCTGCGGGCATGGCGTCATGTATGTTCCACGCCCAGAACTCATCAGAGTCAAAGCCGTGATCGTTCCTAAAGATGAACGTGTGTCCGGCCTTGGTCTTAATCATTCCCGTCAAGAGGCTCTCCTTTCACCTTGGCGATGATTGAGTGAAGTCGAGGAAGACAGATGGTAACATCGGTGGGGTGATCGCTGTTGTGATCTTCGCAATATGCTTCGATGTCCCTAACTACTTCCAACAGGGCGTCAAACATCTCTGGAGCGGATGCTATTAGGTTGGCATCGCCTTTAGAAATGGCGTCAGCAATGAGGGTCTCTGTGTTGCCACCCGATTGTGGTGGATGTACTGCATAAACATCCCAATCAATTCCTTCGGGGGCGCCATAGCCATCGAGATCATGAAGGGGATTGTAAAATTCTCCATTCTTGCAACGTGCTTCCCATTTACCTTCTGTGTGTGTCATCTGTTTTTCCTTCTAGATTGTTGTACCATCTTCCGCTTGTTCTTAAGGTGGCTCTTGGTCTTGTTCCGATCCTTTCTAGGGTGGGCGGAGGTTTTAGATGTCTCCCTGTCGTGGGCGTCCTGTTTCTGTGTCACTGTCCACTTGTCTTTTAGCCGATCTAAGAGATTCATGCTGTCACCTCTACCACCCTGTAGTCTGTGGTCAGTAGCCATCTCCTGTGTAGGTCTATGGCGTACTCCTCTGCCTCTTTACGGGTGTCAAATTTTAAGGCGTTGGAACACCACTCACCATCAACTTTCACTTCTGCTTTATACTTCATGCTGTCACCTCTGCCTCCACCTGTGTAGGTCTGTGGCGTACTCCTCTGCGGACTCTACCCAATCGTTCTCTATGTCATCAGTGCCTTGGCTCAGGCAATAATGCTCGGGTATAAATTCTCCGTCTTTATCTTCCTGTTTCTCGCTCCATTGGAACTCACACTTGGGGCAAGAGGTCGGATTGTTGTCATTGGCGATGAGTCCGATAGTCCTAAAGCCCTCTGAGTTGTCGTCCCAGAGTGACAGGTGGAACGCCTGATCCGTCTTGATGATGTTCCAGTCTGGCTTGACGATATGATGGAAGTTATTTAGAATGTCAGCGATATGAATGAGGGTCTCATCGCTCTTGTACCGCTTTGTGAGGAAGACAGTCTTGTTGCCAGTTGTCAAGGCACCGACCACTACCGGTCGATCCGCATTTGGATAGCCGGGAGAATTGAGGGTATCAAATACATCCCACCCTTCAGCGAGGATGAGTTTGTCCTGTAGGCTGATGCTGATTAAAGTTAGTTTCATTTAGGTCTCCTTTTCATTTCCTTTTTTACGAGGTGGTTCGGGTAAAGTTCCCGACTATTTTCACCTGTTAGTAACCTCTCTTTTCTTGCCACATACTCGGCACTTCTGTTCTTCTACTGTGACCGCCCATCCGGCATAGCCTGTTTCGCCTGTGCCGTAGGTTGCATTGAATCTCCAATCGTGGGATGCTTTGCCAGACTCTTTATGACGTCCGATCTGATCCTCTGTAACGTAGCCAAGTCTTCCGTGTCTTTTGAAGTCCATTTATTTGTCCTGTTTTAGTTTCATGTCCAAGACCCCGATTGCTCGGGGTTTCGCCTACTGAAGGCTCGTCAGTTGGACTGGGTGTTGAATGTTCTCACGTTTACCGCTGTTTTGCTACCATTCAAGCCTGTGAGTGTCAGGGTCTTCTCATTGACCTTACACTTTTCACCTTTTTCATCCGTATTTATAGTTGACGTATATCTCTTCACGTTGCCAAGCCGAGCTTTTTCTTTATAGTCTATGTCAGGATAGTTCGTCCAATCTCCGTTGTGTCGGGCGATATAAACATTAACGTCATTATCCAAGTCATCACCATAAGTAAAGATGTTTATTTTATCACCATTCGGAAGGTTAACAAAGAGGCTTTCTCCTTGTTTAATCTCGATCGTTTGTGTACTCATCTTTTTCTCCTTGTCTTTTTGTTGTGTGTGCGACATATATGAATATGTAACGACAAGAGTTTCAAATAAGTTCCCACCTTTCTTTTGTCGAGGAGGAATCAAAGAATATTGACGTCTGAAATGAAGAAAATATGGTGTTTGTTACGCATTTGTTAAAGGCTGATTTGATTTAAATAAATTTAAAAAAAAAAGACTTATGAACAAGGGCTTTTCCTTCCTTTTTTTCATGTACTATATTACAGCTATATATACTATACTATATACTATATATATATATATACCCATACCATACTATACAAAAAGAAACATATACTAATTATAGGTAAAATAAAGGTATTTCTATTGTGTTTCTTTTTGGTTCTTTTTCTTTGTGAACATATGGCAGATAATATATGACAAAATGTCAGAGTATCTTCCGTTTAGTTCATGCCCAGCCTCTTAAATTAATTGAAGTTTGCGTGGCGGTGCGGATTTTTGTACATGATTGCCTCAGAATTTTAATTTTTGTACATGATTGCCTCAGTTTTTGAAGTTTGTACATGATTCCGCCTCAAATATGAAAGTTTGTACATGATTGCACCCCGTAATTTGTACATGATAGCGTCCGTCTGAAAGTTTGTGCCGGTGTTGACGCCGGTCATTTTCCAACCTTTGAAAATAGTTGCTTTTTTTGGGAACTTTCCGCCGGTTTCCGCTTTTAAGGGATATAAAATAAGGAAACAAAGGTTATGATGAATCAAGAAACCGCTTACAGTCTACTTACTTTTTGGCTATTGGGTAAAATCATTGCTGTGCTTGTTTTCCCTGTAATTATTGCATGGATTATAAGACGGCGAAAGAATGAAAAGTTATGGAAAGAAGCAGTAGAAGCATGCAGAGTGAGGGAAAGTAATGTTAGTAAAACAAGCGGATAAAATAACGGGAAAATTAAGCCAACCGTCAAAAATGCCCGGCTATTCTTACAATTTACCTGCTAAAGAATGCAAAAAAGGTAGATTACTGAGAGAAGTTCCCGGTTCTGTATGTTTTGGTTGTTATGCAATGAAGGGAAGGTACCTTTGGCCCAATACTATAAAAGCCATGTATCGAAGGTTGCGCTCACTTTCTGACCCTCGATGGACTGAAGCCATGGCTTTTCTTATTAATCGAAGGGATGAGCAAGGACATAATTGTTTCCGGTGGAATGATTCTGGCGATTTACAGAGTGTTGACCACTTACGGCAAATTGTCAAAGTTTGCAAGTTGACGCCCAAAGTAAAACACTGGCTCCCAACTAGAGAGTATAAGCTAGTTCGTGATTACTTAGGTGAAATTCCTTCTAACTTGGTTGTTAGGCTGTCCGGTCATATGATTAACGGCAAAGCCCCGGAGCTTGATTATTTGACATCAACAGTAACCAACCTTCATAACCCCGGGCTTTATATTCAACACCTTTGCCCGGCACCGGAGCAAGGCGGAGAGTGTAAAAGTTGCAGAATGTGTTGGGACGCCAAAATCAGGAATATAACCTATATAAAACACTAGAGAAAAAATAACGGGGTGAAAAGGGAGTGTGGCTTCGGCTGTGCTCCCTTTTTTTGTACATAATCGCCCGTCTTAATTTGTACATAATAGCTTGTACATAATAGCTTGTACATAATAGCTTGTACATAATAGCTTGTACATAATAGCTTGTACATAATAGCTTGTACATAATAGCTTGTACATAATAGCGGCGCTCTAAGATATCCAGAAATTTTAAGCAAAAAAAAACCCCCGATTAATTTCGGGGGTTTTTATTCTCCTAGTTAGTGATTATCCAATGACGCCGGACGGTTGCCAGTCGGCATTGATGACGCTATCATAACGGGCCTTGTCAAGTAGCTTTTTATAAGCTTTAAACTTGAGCTTAGTCCCGCCGCCAGTAGGTAGGATGTGATAACCTTTATCCCGCCTATTTTTACTTATGTGGTCACTATGATCCACATAGTAAGTAACGGCGTTTAGCAATCTCCATGCATTGTGACCAAGGTTGCTCTGTACGGGGTGTTGATAGGCGTTCTCAAGCGCTTTCAAGGTGTTTAAAGCCTTGCCAGAGTACTCCGGTTGGAATGAGGGTAGCTTTTCACCATTGACCATCGAATGACGGATCGCTTTCTTCATCTCAAAAAGATCGATGAAGAATTGCCGATTCTCATTGATGTTGATTGGTGTAGCATTCAGTAGATCAAAAGATTCTACTGTTTGCCTTGCTAGATCGCCCAATGTGGCTATCTGCTCCCTAGCATCACAAATCCGGCTTTCGGCGGATTTAGTATGCTTAATGGAGAAACCGGTGTCCTGAGCGCCTCTGATCATGGTGAATTGATTCTGGCAGAACGGTCTGAGCATCATCAATAAACCCTTTAACAGTAGGCTGGTATCATGACTGGTAAACAGTGTCAGATAGGCTTTCACCTTATCCATACCACCTACCATCCATTGCTTCAGCATCTCCGGACATTGCAATTGTATCCACAATTGACGCCCGTTGTTGAATGTACCATGAGCAACATGCTCGCAACCAATGTCGATATAGTCGCCAGCAATTTCTTCAAATTGCGCATTGGTTATTACTTGGTACGACTTCGGGGCTACATGTAGGATACGGTCGGCCGGATCACCACCAGAACGAACAATAGCCTTGTATCCTTTGACATCACCATAGGCGTGAGGACCAAAGGTAGTAAGCTCTTGTTCCACCACATCCCAATCGAACAGACGTTTTACAGTCTGGATAGGATGTTTAATAAACTCCGGCAGGCTGTCGAAGCTAGTGCCGAAGGATGTAGGATTATCCAATAGATTAGACATGCTAATCTCCTTTATTTATTAACTGAATTGAAAGGGGGTTTATCTCGGGGGATATCCTATTCCATATATCCCTGCAAGCGATCACCCGGTATGCTTACAGCCGGGAACTTCCATACCTAGTTCAGCAGGGTGATGTATTCACATTGTCAAAGAGTGCCAGTCCCTTATACTATGAAACAAAGATCAATCTCGAACGGGCAGACCACGGGTCTCATGCCAATAGCGTGTGATCGATAATTATTCATACCCTTTCTATATAAGAGAGCGCAAAAAGTTCCCAAGTATTTTTCAATTCATAAATAAAAGTTTCAATGTGCTCGTCTACATGGCGTCAACAAGTACAACGGTTTGGGCGTTTTCAACGGAATTGCGAATTTTCAACGTGGCTAAGGGGGGAGGGTAATGAATAAAAAAAGAGCCACCCACATAATACCCCAAATTTTTTTGTATTCTATTTTTTCCAATTTTTGCCTATATTCCGTCCAACCTCAGCGGGATTATGTTTGTAAGGAAAAAGCGGTACAGGGCTTTAGAAGACGAATTAAGGGGGACTCATGCGGAGTTAAACCTCTTAAGGCGTATTCTATACGATTCTTCCGCATACATCATCAATGTCATGAAAGAGAAGCAAAATCGCAACATTGGTTCCGCCAAGGCTTTGGGCTATTGTGAGACAGCCGCATTAGCCAATTTGACTTTTTTAGATAAGGACAAGCGGGAAAATGATTTTAATGGAACGCTCTATGACGTTGGGCGAGGCTATCCAGAGGCTTAAGGAGTTAGGTCTTTCTGTTGATGTCGATGCCATACTATCTGTTTTAGACAAAGAGACTGCCTATCCAGAGGGTGTTTATCTCTCCATGCATTCCTTGGCGGAGATTCTGGACATTATCAATGACGAATTAGAGGTTCCCTTACTTTTGGTACCTCCCGGTGAGATATATGAAGCATAGGCGGGCCATAGTCATTCCCGACCAGCATTTCCCTATTCACGATGTTTCGGCTGTAAACGTAGTAGTTAAGGCCATGGAAGTGATAAAACCCGACATTATGGTGAATTTGGGTGATATAGGTGAGTGGGAGAGTGTCAGCGCATGGCGGTGGAAGGGCAAGAAGCTCCCCGACCTAACATTCCAGTTACCCCTAGTTGACGAAGAAATAGCGAAAGTGAACGCTGGTCTGGACATTTGGGACGAAGCCTGTGCAAAAGTGGGCTGTAAGACCAAATACATGCTTCAGGGTAATCATGACGCTTGGTTGGATATGTTCGTTGAGAACAAGGTCGGCGACCATCCGGCGCTAAAGGGGTACAAATTTGATAGAGCCTGCAACCTAAAGAAGCGGGGATATAAGTATTATCAGCACAATCACCCTTTAAAGATTGGAAAGCTGAATTTCATCCACGGCGCCTATGCCACTGTATATCATGCGAAGAAACATTTAGAGTCTTACGGTGCCAACATCATATATGCTCATGTGCACGATTGTCAGCGTCATACCCTGACAAAGCTCGATGCTGGCACTATTGGCTCTTGGGCTATTGGAAACCTGAAGGATCACTCAGCAGAGAAGAACAAATGGTTAAAAGGTCGGTTACACAACTGGCAACACGCCTTTGCCATTGTAGACTGGTACACAAACGGCAATTTCAAGGTGGAGGTTGTTGACATTCAGGACGGGATGACGTACCTTTGGGGTGATTTGATAGACGGCAATGAAAATTAAGATTTGGTCGCTAACCACAAATAGGAGAGCCTGTATGTTAGGAGTAGTGATCGCTGGCCTGTCCGGAGGGATGTGCGGTACACAATCCGCAATGGTACTTGGAGATTAAATCATATAGGACGGGAGTGACAGGCCAAAGTGTTTACCAGAACTGTAAGGGGGGTTGATTATCACGTTTATGAGAACAAGAAGGCATTTCGCAAGGATTACCCCAAGATCAAGCTTCTTAAAGACTGGAGGGACGGTCACGCAGGTGACTGGGTTATAACAGATGACGGTCAGGTTACCCAGATCGTTCTTCGGAACACAATGTACAATACCGGTCGCAAGATCAAGAATGAAGTGGTCAAGACACTTCTTGGCATGGCTTGGGTCAGACCGGACGGAAAGCTACAGGGAAAGCCTGCCAGTAGCATATCCAGCTTCACCAAGCGAGACGCAAAGGAAGCTAGGAAAAAGCGGAACATCCCAACCCATCAGGAATACATCTTCGCTGAATACATTTCAGCCGGTGTTTCCCCGGTTCAGTCATATCTTACAGCATTTGCAACGGATAACACACTTTATGCCGACAGGGCATCAAGGATGCTACTTTCAACAAAAAGGGTACAACATCTCGTGAGAAAAGAAATAGAAGAAAAAGCACATGCTCTGGGTATCAGTCATTCATGGATACTTGAGCAATTCAAGGATATCATACAAAAAAGAGGTGTACGTGACTCTGACAAGCTCAGGGCACTGGAAACCCTTGCCAAGGCTACGGGGGTACTGGACACCACCAAGGCAACTGAAACAGTAGCCCTGCTCCATCAAGTACGGGATTTCACCCGTGAGGAGCTTGATAGCTGGAAAGAGGTATCACCGGACATGGAGAAACTGTCAGATGGCAAAGAAAAGAAGCAAAATGAGAAATCCTAATCTGGGGACATGTTCAAAATGCAAAGAAACTTTTGTGAATTGGCATTATCGGGCAGAAAGAGTCTATCAAGCTTATCCAAGTTGGGGAACATTACTGGATCATGGTGGTTCCAGAATGGTAAAGAAGCAATGTCCTGACTGTGCACCCGAACATTCTGACAGGCGAATGGACTGTGTTCAGTATCTTCGTTGGCGGAGTGGTTAGTGACGTGGGAAGCGTACTTAAAAAGCGAAGAAAAAAGATTAAGAGGCATCGGTGGAAGAAAAAACAAAAAGCAAACCGGCACAAAAAGAAAAGACGGTAAAAGATATAAACGTCATTAGTGACCTCACTGAAAAAGATGAGGTGTACAAAGCGGCGTATAACGACCTTATCTTCTTTGGACGTGCATTCCTACCTCGTGACTTCCTGAATAAGAGCGTTACCCCTGATTTTCACAGGCATGTGGCTGAGAAGCTCATTTCCACCAAGCCCGGTGGGAGATTGTGCAATATCCTACCTCGTGGGTTTGGTAAGAGTATTCTAGCCAAAGCGGCTATTATGCACAAAATATGCTTCGGGGAGAAGGATAGCCATCAATTCATTGCATGGGTCGGTGAGGAACAGGGTCAGGCTATAGATCACCTGAAATACCTGAAGAACCATATAGAGATCAATAAGAAGCTTAGATACTATTTTGGCAATATGGCCGGCGATTCAGCCGGTAAGCGGTGGACGGAGAAGGATATTGTCACATCAAAGGGAGACCGGATCATAGCCAAAGGTACCAGCCAGAGGCTGAGGGGTCGTACTGAGGTAGATGTAAGGTATACCGGTGTCGTCCTTGACGACTTCGAGTCCGAGCTGAATACCAAGACACCGGAACGTAGAGCTGAGATCAAGAAATGGGTGGTATCTACAGTATATCCCGCACTTGAGGAGTCTCCGGGCAATGAGGGATGGATATGGCTCTCCGGTACTATTGTACACTATGACTCATTCCTACAGATGATATACGAA
>Ga0208668_1000413_pt1 | contig 11538 bp, 14 predicted proteins | sample 18_taG_FD_184093 | JGI IMG/M metagenome (GOLD analysis project Ga0208668, IMG submission 184093) | Marine viral communities from the Subarctic Pacific Ocean - 18_ETSP_OMZAT15316 metaG (SPAdes) (version 2) | ecosystem: Environmental > Aquatic > Marine > Oceanic | place: Pacific Ocean | collected...
CTGCACCTCCATCTGCGCCATCTGCTGTTCGGGCGACGGGCCTCGTGGTTGTGCATCTGCCGGGTTAGTCAGGAAAGATTCAACATCCTTAAATCCCATGTTCTCGATCATCTGAGCGCCGAGGTTGTACAGGTTCTGCTCGTTGACGATCGATAAACCACCGGCCATTGCCTGGGATGCAAATTGCGTGAGCTGTGCGAGCTGCATTGCCTTCTGGTCCCGGTTGCCGTGGCCCAGCCCAACTGAAACAACACAATCCATCTTGTCGCGCCACATGTCAGGACGTACCGGAACCCACTCTTGTCTGAGCATGATCACACGCTCTTTATCCTGGTGTTTAGATACCAGTTCGTAGATAAGTTCAGCCAGGCGCTTAACACCTGTCTCTGCAAAGACTCTGGCGATGAGTTCTACACGCTGCTGTGAGGCAGACATCACCTGGTTGACTGCGGTAGCGGTGGTATGGGATGTAAGGGCGTTGTCGTCCAGACCCTGGCTCATACGGGAAACCCCGGAGCGTTCTTCTCGGATCTGGTCGAGGTACTGCATCATCTGGAAGACGTAGGGCTGTAACTGCGGAGTTGGCAGCGGCTGTACTGCGCCCTGTGCTTTAACGCGAACAATGCCCCCTGGCCTGGACGTGAGCAAATCGTCTAAGTTGCACATTCCTTCCTGTACCGCGACCCGACCGGAGTTCTGGAGGTACATGTTGTCTAGGAGCGAACGCATCAGAACGGTCTTAATTTCTGCCAAATCTTCTACTTGGTCGGTGATCGACATGCCCACGATCTGATGCGGCAACGGCGTTGGCGTCAGCGTTGCAAACGGAATGGTGTCAGCCGGTTCGTTGTCTAGGATCTGACGACCGGCGTAGAAGACGCGGCGTAGCTCGTTAATACCGTCACCGTCGTAATCGACCTTCAGGTATGCCTCATTCACCCATACTTCACGGCTCGGGCCGACATCTTCGTTATCCCAACGAGAGTAGGCTGACGAATCAAACGAAAAACGTGTATCACGTTCCTCATTAAATCCTAACTGATCATCACTGCCGATTTCTTCTTCGTTGACGTCGTAGCCCATCTCACGCAGTTCACTCAGCGTCATCTTGCGACGATGGCAGACGAACCGTGCGTCGGCTACGTTCTTGGCTTCGGTCGAGATCAGGAATTCTTCAGGCGGTACGTTGTCGATCTTGACCCGGCCCTTTTTGGCGTGGCGGGTGATAGTGACATCGTGCAGAACTTCCGCAAGCGACATTTCTTCTTCTGTTTCTGCTTCTACTTCTTCTTCATCACGTTTTTCTGTGTGTTCGAGGACTTCAACATCGTCGCTTGATATAAGCGCTTCGAGTTCAACATCCGTCAGGTCGTGGTATTCCTCACGATCCCAGCGATCGGCATCATCCCACCAGCATTTCACAATGCCCAGCTTTTGAATCAGCGCATCAGATGCCCAAGTAAGGAAAATGTTGAACCAGTTGTTGTCACGGGTGAGGATGTAGTTGACGTAATCGGTTGACTGCTGTGCGCCTGCTACGTCTTCTGGACCTTCGGGGGTGAATCTAACGATCTCGTCCGATGAGGCAAAGATCCGCATGAGTGAAGGCTTGATCCATTCGATGGTGTCCATCACAGTGGTATCAACCACCTGGGACCGTGAATCTATTTCGTTGCCGTAGGGTTCGGCGTAGTATCGGAGCAGTGACTCACGCCGTACTTCCGACAGTTCATCGTTGTTGCCCTGTGCAGAGCTGAGTTCGTCTTCGACTCTAGCCAGCAGTTCTTCGTCTGTTAGTTTTGCCATAATTCCTTATCGTCTAGGCATTAAAAAACCGCCCGGTTGGGCGGTTTGGTTCCACTTTATTTTGAAACTAATTTACCATTTTCACTTTTGAAGGATTAACAACTCGAATGCCATACCCGCTACCTGGTGGGTACCGCACTCCGGCATAGTTGTTCCGTTTCAACCACTTTCTAATTTCCCGATCAGCCTCTTTTACCCCAAGATCATCGAAATCTTTTCCTAGCTCAACTTCCAAAGCATCAGTCATTTCAAGAAAATCAACCAGATCACCCTCTACAGCTACTTTGTAAACTCGTCCTTTATCACCCGCATAAACTTCCGCTTCACCTACATCATCCGTGATGGATACTCCTTTGAAATGAGAATCTAGATCATCGACCGCTTTTAGATTTGTGATATTTTTATCAGAACTACCGTGATAGAAAATACGCTGCTGTGGTTGCGCCATACTCAGTGTCTCGTTTTCGAGAGTTTGTCCCAGTAAACCACTCTGCGAGGCGGTTTCTTGGTACGGCGTGAGGAGCGACGGTCCTCTAATTGGTCGTCGCCTTAATCTTTTTGCTTGTCCTGTTGTCTCGCGGACACTACGGGCGCTATCGTCCAGCCTTTCGAGTAAATCGGATCGTCCGGCTTCGCCCAGCCCCCGCTGAAACGGCTCGCCTTTCCCGCCTTGTTTATAATGGTCGAATTCGCCATGCCAAATTGCCTCTGAATTATATAACTGGTAGCTACCATCAATATTTAACTTATCACCAGCTAAGTTTAACACGTCTTGAATCAGTAAATCGATACGATTGGATAGTGATTCTGGAGATTCTGTGACCTTAGATACTTTTCCAGTTGATGTAATCCGAGGTTGCCGATTCAAGAAAAATGTAATCGTCTTGTTATCCGGTGTGTAGTAGAAACCTGGAGCTGTTTTTTCTGAAATTAAACGATCACCCTTCCTGGGTGGCCCCATTAAACGACCACCCCAAACACCTTGATCCAACTGATCAGCAGCCATAGATGCAAAAGACATTGCCTTTTCAAATGATGGATTGCCACTCAAAACTACATTTAAAGAAACTGTATCACCACCACCTAACGGCCTCGAATTAATTACCATGTCTTGCTGAAAATTCAACCCGATGTAGTTTGCTAGATCGGCCGCTCGTTCTGGAGATGCCAACGCATCAAGTTGAATACTTGGCGGCGTAGCACCACCGTATTGACCACCAGCAATGTTGGCTGTTCCACGAACACCAACCGCGTTCATAATATCTGGCAACACTGTGCGGTAGACATGATCAGTTAACCACTGTTGATCTTTGTACGGCATATTTCGGAATGTTTCACCGAACTCTTGATCCAAGGGCGAACCAAGACCAAAGGCTAATTCTGATGAGATACGTCGTATATTGCTCTGAACTGCTTCCGGTATTGTCTGGACACCACCACCAACCTTGTCGCCCATGTACTTCCAGCCGACAGCTTGAATTTCGCTGGGGGTCCAGTTGCCACCCATGAATCCTTCTTGATTCGCTTCCTGCGCGAATCGATTCATTTTCTCAGAACCGCGTTCATATTGCGTATCGAGAACAACCTTCTTTACATCAACTTTCACTGCGTCAGCCTGGTCACCGAAATGCCGACGCAAGTATTTGTGAAATGTGTCGTCTACAAAACCCATATCCCGCGTCGAATGCACATCCATGACTGCGGGACCACCACCTTCAGGACGGTCACCCATGAAAGTGCGTAGCTCACGCTCGTAGGCTGAATCAACAAAGTCCATCAGCTTCGGACCAGCTCCAGACTCGATGTCGCCACCACCCAGGGCTTGCAGAATCTTTTCTTCCCCCAGACCGGCAATCATGGGTTGATGGATCCCAAGTGTTTTTTCTTCAGCTCTTAAAAGATTACGCAATGCACCAGCGGGACTTTCGTTCTGGTTCCCCAACAACCAGCCGAGCATGTATTTTTCACCGTTACCCCTGCCGAAGATACGATTAAAATGTGACAACCCTTCACGATACCATTTCCTGTAATCCTCGATATCGGTTGGGACCATTGTGCCAACACGTTCCTTCCAATCACCAAACGTGATATCACCAACCACCATTTTTTTGCCATCAGCTTCGAGAACTATCCGATCTTGGGGGGCGCCTACTTCTTCTTTTCGACCGAGCTTTCTTCTGAGCGCACCTTCGGGATCAGGTGCTTTCATTCTCTTAAAGAGATCACCGGGCCTACCTCTAACTACACTTCCTGCCACCAACAGCGGACCCGCGAGCTGTTTGCCGGTCATTTCCTCAGATAGAAAACCCCCTGGAGATTCTATTCCGGCTTTAGCAAGGACAGCACGTTGTGCTTCGTTAAACGATTCGGCTTGCTGATTCAGAACAGGCGCTATTAGGTTACCGACCTGAGTTGCCGCATCACGCCATAATGGACCGCTGGGATCCAAACCCCCAACCAGTGCCGCTGCGTTCAGATTCGGATTCTCTGAAAATTCCATCAAACCCTGTCGAACTTGGTTCTTATACCGATCCCAATAGTCACCGGCATAGTCCCACAACCCGGACGGACCAGGCATCCAATCCCACATGCCAGCCACTAGACGATACCGAGGTCAGGGTATTTAAGTTCGTCTGTCCAGATGGAATCTCCCAGGGGCATGGCGAAGCGGGTGGATTGGACTGCGTACCTGGTAGCCGCCATCAGGTCGTCTTTCAGAGGTACGATTTTATTGTCCTTGCGGTGATACATCCGAAATTCCTCTAACCAATCGCCCAGCGTGTTAAATACCTGGAAACGCCCCTGCTCCATCATCGTCAGCATCTTCATAATTCCTGTTTCGATGGAGTTATTCCCCTTCTTCTCTCCCACGGCAACGGGGTTCGTAAAATGTTCTGGTAGCATGTTGAGGCCGTGGGTTCTGTACTGGTCGGTGAGGCCCGGATTACCCATACTATCCCGTCGGTGACCATCATGAGGCCACGCGCAAGGCGTGAACCCCGTCCTGCTTCTAATAGCCTGTGCATGGACATACGGCGCTGCTTTGCTCTGCCGATAGGTGTCGTAGATGACGATTCTTTCTTCATCGGTTCCATAGGTGTCAGGGTCCACTGCCACGCCAACCCACGCAGTGGGGTGGTCGTAGCCGAAATCTATCCCCCCGATACGCGGCCAGTCGGACGGTATGGGGAAGGGTTCAACAAGAATCCTGTCTTCCATCACAGGGAATACGAGGCCAGAGCCGATAGACGGCCTGCCGTGCTTCCGCATCTCCCTTTCGTGCGGGGAGTAGGTCGCCAGGATCTGCTCCATAACAGCTTCTGAAAGGTGTCCAGATTCACCTTTTACGACCGTTTTTACCCTTTCGGACGCATCATCCCACCCTGCATTCGTCAGGGACTGACCCGGTTTTAGATCATTCAGAAACTGGGCCGTAATACGGTCGAATCCCTGCTCCGGGGTGTAGGTCATCATCACCTGGCCCCTCTTGTCCAGGGTCCTGGTGACGGCCTGGGAGTAGATATCCGAGGGGGGTAGCTCATCCAGCCATACTAAGTCCACTGCCCGGCCATACCAGCGCTCCTGGCCCATGTTATAGGCGAGGAAGTAGAGGTAAGACGTGCCGGTAAGGTGTTGGATCTGGGCGATGGATACGGCGTTTGGTACGCCTGGTTTTCGCTCCAGTTTTATGATCTTGTTTTTCGGGATAGTCCCGGAACCCAGCTCCTCTGGTGAGCCTGGCTGGCCTAACAGCTCGGCCTGGTTTATATCCCTGACCGTTTCGTTAGACACACCCCCCACCCAGACGGTGATGGGCTTTTTATATCTTCGCCCCTGCCACCAGTCAGGATATATCCCGGTGAGGTGAAACGCGGTTTCAGAAGCTCCGCAGAATGATTTACCAATCCGGTTGCCTGCCATCAGCAAACGCTGGGAACAATCCGCTCCGGTATCGTGAAACCTTTTCTGGTACGGGTAGGGATCGTAATCCTCTACCCGGTTATACCGCTCCCGATCTAGGATCTGTCGTTGTAGTTCTACAGCTCTGGGGAGGTTAGCTTCGCTTATCTGATTACTGTAGTGTGCCAACCTGTTCAGATTCAGTCTCCCCCATAAGCTGTGCCAGTTCCGTTCTCAGTTCGGATGTGGACTTCTCCACCACCGTCTGCTCGATCTTCTCCGTGGGCTTGTAGCCGCTACGATCCAGCAGATCCCTGGCTGCCGCTAGTTTCACGGTATCGGATGTGGAGTTTTTAACCAGATCCAAAATGGTGTCCAGGGCCATCCCAGCACCATCCATCAGCCTGGTCCGGGTACGGTCTGCTATCTCCTCCCGAAACTGCTTCTTCAGCTTTGCCCCCATCACCTGGGCTGTCTTCTCAGAATACCCCGCCATGATTGCTGACTGCTTGGCGTTAGAGGTTTTGATGTAGGTTTCTATGAAATTATTCTGCTTGTCTGTGAGCATATTTCTATCCTAAATACAGCGTCCGTACCGCAAAAGGCCCGTTTTTGTCTGAAAGTGGGGTTTTCAACCATACTACCCCGTGATTTCTGAGACCCATTCCCTTTTTACCCCCCTTTTTCTGGTGTTTGTGGGGAAGTGGTACTGTGGATGTGGGATGTATAAGGGTTTACTGTTGGATGTGGTATTCCCCCCATATATCTGGAACCAATATTCATGTTTCTATAAAAAATAAAAAGGGGGCCGGGGGGGGGTCCCAGCTGATCCTGAATCAGCGGTTCTGGGCCTGAATCGGGGGGTTTTCGCCCTGTTTTCGGCTGATCTGGATGTTTGGGGCCAGGTTTGGGCCAGGGGAAAGTTCAAACCAACCGGTTCCGAACCCGCCAGCGGGGCGTGTGGGAGGGTAAAGAATATTTATCTGGACCTTTTTACATCCAAAGTAAACCACATCCACAGTTACCACATCCAAAGTTACAACATCCACCAGAACATCCACAGCTCTACATCCACGGTATATAACGTCTACAACTGTATCTATATATATAGTGGGTAGACAATGACAGTAGCCAGTGGCCGCGCATAACCGCGCTGGCTGGCTGACATCCACAAACCTACATCCAAAACCATACATCCACGACCGGTACGGCCTTAACCTTCGATCATGTACTTAGCTGGGTAGTAGCCATGTTCCTTGTTGAGTCTTCTGCGTTCCTGCTCTATTGGATCTTGGCAGCCGTACCATTCTTCCAGGCTGGTCTGCATGATCGAACGGTAGCCGCGATATTCAGGAGCTTCGTCAAGGTCAACTACGGTTTCTGTTAGTTCGTCCCAAAAGTGTCCGGGCATAAAAAAACAGCCGCGATTGCGACTGTCCTGTGGTTCCTGTTCAGAGTTTTCAGACTACATATTTAGTGTATCAGTCGTGACAAATTATGTCACCCTTTATTGGATCGTTATCACGAGGCTTGCGCTGGTATCGGGTACGGACCCGATGACGAACAGGCTTGTTGAACTTTGGTGCGTGATGCGCCACCGGATTACGAGTGGTGGGTTTCTTCTTTACGGCCATTACCTAGTCGCTGATGTGTTTCCACACGGAGCGCTTTGCGCTTTGTTCAAGGTTGGCGAATATGTCCTGGATGATGGAGTAGATCGGAGCGTAGTGGCGATACCACTGCCTGGCGTTTGACAGGCACAACAGTCGTACCTTGTCAGCCGGTTTGCGGCTGTCCTTGACCGGGAACTGCTGGCCGACTGCGGCCTCGATAATGGACAGTCGAACCAGAGATCGGAACACACCCACCCGCACCAGTGCTGATTGCATATCCGGGTGGTCCATCAGTATGCGTTGCAGCTCGCGTTCCAGCTTGCGGATGCCTGCCCTGTTGCCTGCAAAGCACACCCTTGCATAGAGCGATGCCAGGGGCTTTGCTTTGGACAAAGCACCGGATATGTCTTCCCATGTCAGCTCCGGGTGTCCAGTTCCACGCTCCAACGGCGGCGTGGATGCCGTTAAGAGCTTGAGCCGTTCGAGTGACATCCGTTGGTCAGGCTCGGCATCATTGAAAAGAACTGAATTGCCCGGTGGATAACTTCCTCGATGTTCACAACATCAAAAACTTCCGACCGATCATGTCCGACCTGTTTCTCACCACGGCTGACCACATCCATCGCCGCTATTTCCCAGGTTCGCTTGCAGCGCCATACCTGGATCACATCCGCAGTTGGCGCTGTGCATCTGTGGTTCTGAAGGCGCTGTTCTACGTTTGTGGAAAAGCCGAGCTTCACCCGGTTGAGATCCCGAGCCTCTGGGATAAGGTTGATAATGTAGAAAAAACCCTTGTCGGGTTCTTTGGGTATTTGCTTGTGGTGCTGTTCATCGCCGTACAGTTTTCGCCGCATATCCGTCCCGGCATTGCTGGCTGATATGGACTTCCATCCAGCGGTTATGGCCGCCTGTTTTGCGTTGCCGCCGTTGGCCTTGTACGCTTCTTCCCATTTGCGCTCCCTTTCTTCCCGGTCGAGTACACTAAGAATCAGTCGTCCCATAGTTGCTCCATAAGTAGTACCGCTTCCTGGTCGGGAATACGGATGGTGATGTAGCCAGATGGATCGCCATTTGTACGGCGAACAATTTTGTGGATGTCTTCTGAATCTACTTCCACGGTTTTACCTGTGGATGTGGTGACAGTAATTTTCATACGCCACACATCCCCTCACAGTCCTCATCGAACATATCGAACTGGTCACGGTCAGGGTCGAAGTCACAGTCCTTTACAGGCTTCATAGATCGGTGTAGAAAGAGTCGTTCTTTTTTATCCTTACGAACACCAGGCCGAATCAACTCATCCATCTTGACCGCTTTTTCAAATGACTCAGGATCATGGTCTTTCATATCCTGCCACTGGGTATTAGGCATATACGGACAGAAATAACACGCTGATTTCTTGGGTTCCTCGAACCCGTGTTCATCCATCCAGCGTACACAGTCATACCGGTACATCTGCATTTCGACCAAAGGCCAGCGATTCAGAATCCATTTAGTTTGGTGGGGTCGCATCCGAATAACCTCATCCATCGAGATGCCAATCCACTGACTCACCGCTATATCTTTCGGCCCACGCTGGCCTTTCTCAAGTCCAAGTAGTTCCCGAATCTTACGGTTTATTGGTCTGATCTTAAATTCGTTGGTACATTGACGGCGTAACATCCCAGGACCATGATCAGTCTCACAATAAAATGGTGCGCCAGCAAACCTATTACCTTTGAACCCCTCAATAACTGCGTCTTCCAACCCCTTCTTTTCCATCACCCGATAAACAGGGAACGGTACGTTGGCCTCGACCAGATCCAACTGGTTATAAACGTGTTGAGGTTCTGCGCCGGTATCCGCAAAGATGGCACAGTCAGGCATTGGCTCGATCTCACCGTGTGCTGCCATAAGTGCTAGTGCGGTTGACTGCACTCCGGCACCTAGAGATAGGACGTTTAAGATAGATCGACGATCTTGCATATCCACTTCCTCTTTTTTGGATCTTTACGCCAGCCCCACACCTCTATCCGCATACCGGCATCCCGTAGTCCGTCCAGGTGTTCTGAGTCCTCGATCTTTCGGACACGGGCAGAGATGTTGCTGTAGCTGGTCGCTTGCACTAGCAGTAGCTGTCCATCACGATATGCCGCAATATCCCCGATACCGAAAAAGTCCTTTCGCTTTTTGGTGAAATAGTTGTATGACTCGACGACATCAGGTATCCAACCTTCATCTCGGAGTTTTTTTAATGACCGCGCCATCGGAGTCATCTGAACTGAGTAAGGCGAAGTGAATTTTGTTTCATCACCACTTCACAACTGAGGCTTCCTGTATCGCACTCAGTGATATAGTTATGGGTACTGCAACAGATCGTGTGGTGTAAGTGCCGTTGTCAGCATCGACAATTCTGTACCCATCCGTGTAGGTTTGTGCTTTGTTGATCCATTCATCGCCGTGTGTGTTCCACGCCTTACGCATCTGTAGTGCGGGTAACAGGTAACAGGTTTTTGTGGGGATAAAGGCGTAGGCAATATAATCGCAGGCCATATCTTTAGCGCACCAGCCAGCAACCTTCCTCTCCCGGTTGCTCCAGTATTCCCACAGAATATCCGGCCAAGCCTTGTCCCTGACTTTCTCATCAACAGTAACTGTACGGCCCGACTCCAGGGTAATTACCCGGTCTATTCCAGCTCGCTGCGCCCAACCGTCGTTGTGAACGCTGGACATAACTGAAAACCCGGGGAAGGCGGTCGCGTAAACCTCCCGCCACCACGGCGCCCTGGCCTGTGCGTGGCTTCTAGCTAAAGACTCGGCAAAGTTATGACTCATTGCCCCAGGACTCCCAGCCCTTAACCTGTTCCCGCGCAAACAGCTCAACCCGCGGGACGTGGGGATACATCGCAGTAATGGATTCTCGAAACCAGTCGGGCTTCTTGCTGTGCTTGCCGCGTGATTCGGTATGGACAGACCCCGGCCTGGCACTTTCCAGCGCCGGTGGGGGGGTTCCTTGAGTCGCAACAAGCAATAACTCATGCTGCTGTCGGAAGTAATAGCCCATGCCGATTTGCGGCTTGGCCCACACGGCACAGGTTCGGTAGGTAAAACCCCATGCGTCCAGCACAGAAAATGCTTCTGCCAGTTTTGGACTTGTCGCCCATAAGAATAAAACGCAATCAGGCGAGGCAAGGTCTTGTACTGGCAAGGCACAAATCTCATCCAGTGCCATTGTGGGATATTGGTTTTCGATCTGGCGGCTTTGCGCTTTGGCAAAATCATACCTCCACGGCGGGTCGGCATAAATCACACCATACTTACCTTCAGGCACGTCTATCTGCTTACGCACACCGCTGGCAATATCCTTGACGTGTTCAGCCCTGACCAACCGCCGCACCCCGGCACTGGTCAGCTCACCACCTTTGTCTTTAACCTCGGCTATGTGCTGCTCGAAGTCAGCCTTGGGTACTTTGGCGATCTGTTGGTAGCGGGAGGATTGTTTATTTGAAAGACCAATATCAGAAAGAGTGACAGCGTGGGATTCTTTTCGCCTACCTTGCGGACGCTCCCCGCGCTGTGCCATATCCCCCAACAACTCCCCGCATTTACGCTCGGCCCTAATCTTGATCTCAGCCGCCCAGTTGACCAGTTCGGTGTCGTTGGCCTGTTTGCCGTACATACGCATGGCCTCGGCCTTGTCGCGAATGCTTTTAACTTCATCTACCCGGTGCGCCTCGGCCAGCGCCTTACGGGCAGCCTCGTAACGGACTAACTCAGTCATAAAGCCTGATCCGGGATCTTGGCCCTATCCACAGATATGCCGGTTTCCACCCAATGTCGGAAGACGGAACAAGTTTGTTTGAGAGTGCCGCACCGTTGCTCGAAATCACATCCATCGCAGGGTCGTGTATCAGCCGCGCCGGAGCTTCTCTTGATGCTGCATTTCTTACAGGTGACATTATGTCCATCTTTGTTTGTTCGGGATTTAGAGAACTCACTCAGTGGTTTCTTTTTCTGACACACCTTGCACCGCTTCGTAACATTCAGGCATTTCTGGGAGCTTTCCGTTGTGGAAGGTGTCTGCGACGAGTTTGACAAACTCAAACATCCCCCTTTCTTTTAGCCACATCGCCCTGCGCTTCCTTCCCTGGGGCGTGTTGCTGAAGAACACGACCGATACGTCGCATGGTGTGCTTGCGTAGCCTTTCCTGCCATCTGTGGTCCGATTCGCCTTCCTGTA
>Ga0208668_1000417_pt1 | contig 11470 bp, 8 predicted proteins | sample 18_taG_FD_184093 | JGI IMG/M metagenome (GOLD analysis project Ga0208668, IMG submission 184093) | Marine viral communities from the Subarctic Pacific Ocean - 18_ETSP_OMZAT15316 metaG (SPAdes) (version 2) | ecosystem: Environmental > Aquatic > Marine > Oceanic | place: Pacific Ocean | collected...
TTATTTGCTTTTTTATAAGTACCAATTGTTGTATTGATAGCTGTTCTATCTCTCTTAATTAAATAATTAGCAGCAAGTTTAGATGCAATTTTACCTATAGAAAAATTTTGTCTAGCTACACCACCTCTATTAAAAGGTATTTTAAATTGTTTATCAGTAAGAGAAGTATTTACTTTTTGTGGGAACCACATTCGTTTCACCCATCTTCTCCAATTAGGAAAAGGCATAAATCTTTTTTCCATTGCCTTCCATGCATCTTCAGGTTTACCTTCTATAAGTTTTGTTAAAGCAACACCAGGAGTTGTTAAAATTTGTGCAGCAGGTGCAAACATAAACCAAGGGTCTCTCTTACCTGGACCTAAAAATCTATTAAATAAAAAATCTGATTGCCAACCAGCCATACCTGATAGTTGTCCTGACTTAGCTAAAAACTCTGCCATATTATATTCAGGATTAGTATGTACTTCTCCATCTTTAGCCAACTCTCTTAACTGTTGAATACCACCATATACAGGAATAACAGCTAAAGTTTTAATTAAAGTTCTTACATCACCATTTTCTATTCTTGTTATAATTTTATTTGTTTGTGATGACTTAGCCATAGCCCATGATAAGAATTGTCCTAGTACTCTAATCCATGGTGTTTGACTTTGTGTAAATAATAATCTATTATCCACTTGAGGAATAAGTGCATCTCTGTTAGAAGCAGTCATCCCTGCTTTGTTTAAACTTTCTCTACCATATTTAGTTGATATAGCTTTGTTAAAATTTTTAATAGCTCCTATACTTAAAGCTTCATTTGCAGTTATTTGATACTTTTGTAAGTCATCTAAAATATTTAATGCAGCATTACTATTTTTACCTTTACCTTGTACTGTTTTAAAATATCTTCTTGCTAATATATGAGCATCTGCAGCACCAGTATTATATGCAAATCTTCTAGCATAACCAGTTAACCATTCTAATCCTAATAATTTAAATGCTATGTTATTCCAAGTAGAAGTTTTTCCTATATCTTTAACTCCCCATTTACCCATAAACCCATTTCTAAAAGCAACTTCATTGCCTTCTAGACCTGCAGATTTAAATACAGACTTAGACATCTCATCAGTAAAATGATAATTTAAATTTTTAGCTGCTCCTCTTTCACCAGCAGCAGTTAAGCTAGTTGCTCTTAATCCTCTTAAAGCAGAAGTCCAGTTAATAGAATTTTGAAAAGGTTGAATCAAATCACCCAATGATGATATAGTAACTCTACCCAACATATTTAAATTAGCTAACATAGTTACAATACCCATACTAGCTTTTAATTGGTTTCTTCCAGATATCATATACCTATTAAAGTATGCATCAATAGTTCTAGCCATCAAATCAGCTTCTCTAGCTACAGCCATTTTTTGTTGAGATTTTGATAATGTTGACCTACTATATTTTTCTTGAATTTCTTCTATTATCTTTCTTATTCCCTGACCATTTGAACCAAATTTTCTAGAGAAAGCAACTGACTTAACAGTATCTTGAACTAATTTATTTAATATTGTTTTTCCATCATTTATTAATAAACCATTTTGTTCTAAAATTTTTTCTACTTTTTCATAAGGACCTACTAAACTTCTTCTATGTGTAATATGGTCGCTGACTGGTGTATAAACTAATGATTCGGCTCTTCTTCCATGTGGTGCTGCACCTTTATAAGTAGTGCGTGTAACCATTGAATTCCAAACATCATTATTAAGAACACTATCAAAATTACCTTTATGTCCTTCTAAATAATTAACAGCATAAACATCAGCTTTATCTTTACCATAATCAGGTGATTTTTTATTTTTAATTTTACCACTAACTCCTAAACTTCTATAAATATCAGCTATAAGTTTTTCTGTAGCTTTTTTAGATTCTTTACTTGCATCAATTTTAGCATAGTCTAAAACTCTTGGAAAATAATCTTCTATCTTTTGAGGAGAAACATACCCTGCTTCTTTAGCAAACTTTTGAAAATCTTCTGTAAAACTTTTTATATCATCTGCTAATTTTTTTATTTCTGAAGAAGAAGTTTTTAATACTTCTTTGTTACCTCTATTAATAGATATAGCTTGTGCAATTTCATCTGGCTTATAATTTATACCTTGTTTATTTTTAAATACTTCGTTGATTCTATTATTCCAAAGATTTGTCATCTTCATTTCTTCAGCTAACATAGATTTAGATGCTATAGAATCATCTATACCTCTCATTGTTAATCTAGCAAACTTTTCTAAAGGTCCACCATATGCTGAGAGCTTCGCAAAATTAGTACCTGCTAACAAAGCTCTTACTTTAGCTAAAGTAAATGTAGTTGCATCACTAATTAACCATCCATTAATTTCATTCTTCTGTCCAATATTAAATTTTTTACTTTTCATGATGCCTTTTTGAGCAGCACCAAATGCAACACCTGCACCAACCCATGTCCAGAAATCATCTTCCTCACCAAATAAAACATTAGCACCACCACCAACTGCACCAAAAGCTAATGGTCTTGTTATGTTAGACATAACAGCTTTTAAAGATTTTTGAGCAAAGTTATCTGTAGCATTTATTTGTTCTATAATAGCAGCAGCTCTTTTACCTTCTAACTCATAATATTTATTTCTTGTTGATGAAGATTGTTTATTTAATTTTGCTATTTTATTATCAGCAAGTTTTCTAGCATCTTTAAGTTCTTGTCTTAATGCTGAAATTTGTTTAGCACTACCTCTTCTAATTTCTTTAGCTTTAAGAGGGTCATATTTTTTCCATTTAACTTTTTCTATTAAAGATTTATTTAAGTCATTAAGAAGTTTTCTAGTTGCATTATATTCAATGTTTAAAGTATTAACTTTATCTATTACCTTTGCTTGTTTAGAATAAAAATTATTAGACCAAACATTTATTTCATCAGTAAGTTTTTTAACTTGTTGTGTATTAGCTATCTTTCTAAACTTAATTAATTCTTGTGATGTTAAACCATTCTTCTCTGCTATCTTACCTTCAATCCAAGCTACCATTTTATTAGCTTCTTTTCCTGTAGGTGTAAATTTTTTGAAAAGCTGTGAACCAAATGGTAATACTAAACCAACAGCACCAGCAAATCCTGCAGTAGTTGCAGTTTCTCCCCAATCAACTTCTCCTGTTTTAGCTAGTTGTTGTACAACATTACCACCACCAATTAACGCAGCATTAAATGCCATAGAAGTTAAAGGATTAGCAAGTAAACCTCTACCATAATAGAAACCAATTAAATAATAAGGGTCAGTTAACCATGAAGCACCAGCACCTATAGTTGTATAAACACCATCATGTTTTCCATCAAGCATTTTCCAATGCTCTTCTTCAAAATCTTTTACTCTATTAGCTTCATTTTTAAGTATATAATCTTTCCAAGTTTTTTCAGAATCAAATCCACCTTGTATTGCAGCTTTAGCTACTCTAAGAGCATCACTTACAACCCATGTTTCTTTATCCCAGCCATACTCTAATTTTTCCCAAGTACTAGGTTCTTCTATTGTTGCTGTAGAAAAATCTAAACCATCAACTATTTGATTTTCAGGTTGAACAGCTTCTACTGAAGAAAAATCTAAACCATCAACTACTTGACTTTCAGTTTGAATATTTTCTTCTACTGTTGCTTCAGAAAAATCCAAACCATCAACTGTGTTAATAGTTTCAATTTCTTTATCAGATTGTTTTAGGGGAATTTCTGTGTTAAGAGGAATTGCCTTTTCAAAATTTAAATTTTCTGAAGACATAATAAACTCCTTTACATGAATATTTTTGGTTTACCATCTTTATTCAAAAAAGGGATTTTATTTTTGGGCATTTTTAAGTGATTTTGTTTTGCTTTCCATTTATCATATTCAATTTTCTGTTCTGGACTTAATTTATCAACTTGATTTGTTTCTTCTATTTTTTCCCAAGTTAATACTTTTCCAGATTTATTATCTTTAATACCTGTTGGAACAATACTTGTTTTAATCTTAATTTTTTCTTTTGGTTTAACTATATTATCTTTCTTACCTTCTATAATTCCATCTGTATCTTCTTCTACTTTAACTTCTTCTTTAATTTCTATAGGTTTAATATTACCTTTTTCTAAATATTCTAAGAACATATCTTTGTATGCACCATCATTCATAATACTATTTTGAATAGCTACAACTTTTTCACCATTATCTAATTTTTGTATTCTTTTTTCTTGTAACTCTTTAGTACCTACAACATCTCTAATAAAGTTTTCATATGCACCTTTAACTTCACCACCATTATATGCTTTACCATTTATTGTATTATCCATATTTAATACATTGAAAGGTAAATGAATTAAAGCTTTAATATCTTTTTTACCATCAAACCATCCAGTATTATTTAAGTTAACTGTTCTTCTTTCAATAGCTTGTGTAGTTAATTTATGTATGTCATCTCTGCTAAGATTATTTGTATCACTAACTCTTTGATTAGGATATAATGCTGCAAACTCTTCTACAGAATATGAACCTAATATATCATTAAAAGTAGTTTTGTATATATCCATAAATGCTCTACCTTCGGTTGTTATCTCAGTCATCTTACCATCTTTAAATTTAAAGAAACCACCTCCATCTGCTCCAACTAAGTTAGCTGCAATCATAACTTGAACACCATCATCTTTTAATGCTTTATCATCTTTATATTCTATATCACCTTTTCTTGTTGAAAAAGCTTTATCAAATTCTTTTTTAATTGGTTTTGTATATTTAGGAACTTCATCCCAATTCATTTTATCTGTATCAGTTTTTAATATTTCATCTTTTTTAGTAATAAGATTACTTACCTTTGCTTCTGCTTTAAGAGCATCACTAATAGCACTTTCATTAACTTCAGTAGATTGACCTAATACTTTCTTAACTAAGAAATTATTATCTTTAGCTTTTTTAAGTTCACTTTCCCATGCTGCCATAATTTTTTTCTGTTCATCATTATACTTAACATCTAATGCATCAGGGTTTGCACTTTGCATTTCATATTTGAAAGGATTTTCCATAGTCTTAACTTTTTGTGCTAATGCATTTGCTTTTTTATTTCTTTCATTAGCATCATAGTTACCCCAATACTTATCTGTTAAAGATAAATATTTATTAGCATAAGCTACAGTATCTACTTTTTCACCAGATGCATTCAGTTGTTTAAATTCAGAGTTTAATGCATCAATAGATTTTTTCTTTTCATTTTCTTTATAATATGAAGCAATTTCTAAATCATATCTTTTATTTTTTCTATTGATAATATTATCTCTTTCAGCAGTTAACTTTTCATTTCTTAAAACAAAATCTTCTTTTTGATATTGTTTAGATTTATCATATGCTCCTTGAAATATACTTCCTGCTGCTGTGAACCAATCCATTATATATTCTCCTTAACTGCTTCTACCTTTTCAGGTAATTCTGTTTTAATTTTTGCTAATAAACTTTCACTTAAACTATCAGCTCTAGGTTCTTCCATTTTATCAAAATCTTCTACACCTTTGTCAATTACTTTATCATCAATATCAAAATCTATAGGTTCAATATCATCATCTGGTATTTGTGCATCAGGGTCTGTATCTTCACCATCATACATAGTATAATCTCTTATATCAGCATAATCAGCAATAGCTATTAATAAATATATTGTAGGTTCAATTAAATTTAACATAACATCAGTATTCCATAATCCTTCAGTATAACCTTTATATAAAATAACTTGTGCCATTTCATCTAATGGAGTACCTTCATCAATCAAATTAACTATCTTCATTAAATTTTCTTCACCAGTTAATTCCATATAAATTTCTTCCATACAATCATCAGGGTCAGTAAATTGAGGAGGTCTTTCCCATGACTTAGGCATCTCAGGAGAACTTGTTAAAGATTCTCCAGGTATAGGAGCAGCAAAAGGATTAGGTGCATTTGCTTTTTCAAATTGATTTTGTTTTATTTTTTCAGCCATTATTTTTTCTTTTTATGTTTCTTCATTGGTGTTGATATCATTATAGTTATACAACCACCTTTATTATATTGTTTTCTTTTTGCATGGTCAACAAATTTTTTTGCAACCTCTGGTTTCTCTGCAAATAAAAATTTTCTTTGTTTATCAGATTTAAAAGGCATTAATATTATTGTCCATAGTAATCCATATCACCTTGGTAATTCATATTTCTGTGATATCCTTTTAGTTGTTGCCATGCAGCAGTACCAAATACATCTGCATAACTTGAACTTCCAGTTGCACCTGCTTGAGATGATGAAGATGTTAATGCTCCACTCTCTCCTTTTGCAAATTCTGCACCTGCTGTAGTGATTGGTTCAATTGTAGGAATATCTGTAGGATTAAGGAAATCTTTAGCAAACTTAAATGCTTTTTTTACAACTTTCTTTTTTAGCTTTTCTCCTATTTTATTTGTAGTTCCATTAACATTTGAAACTTTTGTATTAAAAGATTTCTTACCATTAAAAGTATATTTATCTGTTCCTCCACCTCCTGCACCTAAAGTATAATCACCAGTTTGAGATAAATCTAAATAAGTACCATCAGCAGTAGTGTTCCAAGCACCACTTTTTTTGACAGAATCATAAGCATCCCATTTATTTGCATACCTACTATTTGCAGTACCATTAGTATATAAATCATTTATCCATCTACTACCATTAGTATCTAATGAATTACCAATTGCATCATCAAAAGTAGAATTAAGAGTTTCAGTTATTATTTTATCTGCATTAGGACTTCCTGCTTGAGTAAACCATCCTTCTGCACTTCCTAATGATTGTCCTGAAATTTGAGAAGCATCTATTGCACCTGATTGAAGCATTGATGCAGCATCTGCACTTTTCATAGATGTTTTAATTAAACCTTCTCCATGAACATTACCTCTTAAACCATAAACATCTACACTTCCAGATGTTCCTTGTCTAAATTTAGGTGTATATTTTTTAATTGTATTTCTTGCATTAGTAAATAATCTTTTAGCACCATTAGAAATTTTACTCCATAAACCTTTTCCTTTACCACCACTCATTTTACTAAATCCTTCTGTAATACTTCTAGTAATTCCTTGTTTAACTTTTCCAATAGCACCAGTTACACCATTATAACCCATTCTAATAGTATTACCTACATTACCAATACTTCTAAGAAATACATTTTGTGAACTCATAAGTCCTGAAGGAATTTGAGGACCAAATGCACCTACAGCTCCTTGACCTACAATATTACTTAATCCATTCAAAGCCCATGGCATAGCAATAGACATAGCAATCATTCCTAAAGGACCCATCTTTTTATTTAATTTAGCAACACCTTTCAGAATAGATTTACCAACTTTAGCAATACCTTTAGCAATACCTTTAGTAATTTTACTAATTGGTTTACTAACTATTTTCCTTGCTTTTTTAAATACTTTTCTTATACTTCCCATACTATTCTCCTATTTTTATGGATTTTTATGCTTCCATATATCTAAAGCAAATTCGCCTAAACTTTTTAATATTCCTGCTTTACCTGCATCTGTTACAGCTTCATTACCTAATGATGCTACAACTAAATTATGTTTTCTATCATCATCATTATTTGCTGAATCATATTCCCATTTAGCTGCATCTCTCATTTCTTGCCATAAGAAAGATAAACCTTGATTACTTAAATTAAATGAGTTCATTGCATTAGCTTGATTAACTGCATTAACTCCTGCTGTATTAGCAGTATTTAAATCTCTTCTCCATTTAACATTTGATTGTTCAACAAGATTTGAATTCTGTGTATTAAATTGGTCTCTATTAAAACTTAATTGCTTATTAAATTGTTCTATCTGACTATTTAAAGTAGCTTGTAATCTATCAGCTTCTAATTTATTATTTTGATTTAAAGCTTCTGCTCTACTTGCTTCAGTTGTATTGTACTGATTCATTACATCATCTCTTGCAGCATTTTGTGTATTAATAGTAGCTGATAAATTATTCATAAATTGATTAGTTTGATTATGACTTGTTGCATTAAATTGAGAAGCAGCATTATCTGCAGCTTGATTAGATAGCATTGCTTGTTGTCTACTCTGTGTATTAATAACTTCTAATTGTTGTGTATTAGTTAAGTTTGCCATATCCATTTGTAAAAATGATTGAGCATTTAATACAGCTTTTTGTTGAGCATTAGTTAAATTAGTCATATCCATTGTAGCTGTTTGTACAGCATTTTGCATAGTAGCTTGTTGAGTATTAGTTAAATTAGTTAACTCAAATGTTCTAAATAAATTAGAATTAGATATTGCAGTTTGTTGTTTATTATTTAAATTTAAAACATCAAGACCTGCAGTAGTTTGAGCATTTGCTAAAGCTGTTTGTTGATTAGCACTTAAATTAGCTAAAGCCATTTGTTGAGTTAACTGACCTTGAGTTAAACCAGCTTGTTGTATGTTAGCTAAGTTTGCTAATTTTGTTTGTTGTTGTTGAGCAGCACCAGCTAATATAGCTTGTTGCTCATTCATTGCATTAAGTTTAGTTAACTCTTGAGCAAATTGCCCAGTAGCCATTTGTGCTTTCATATCATTCTCAGCATTAACTAACTGAGTTTGAAATTCTTGTTGTGATGTTAAAACTTCTGCTTGTTGTTCGTTTGTTAAATTTTGTGATGCTCTTTGTTGTAATGCTGTTGCATTTGATTGAGCAATAGGTAAAGCAGATGTAATAATTGCATTTACTAAAGCATCTCTACCAATTGTAGATTTACTTAAACCTCTTTGTGCTAAATTCTTTTCAACATTATCAACTGCACCTCTTGCCCATGTAGGTATTGTGCCTGTATCAATACCAGCTAACAATGAAGTTATTTGAGTAGATACTAAAGCATCTGTAGGTAATGCAGCAACTTGTGCTTGTACTGCAGTTGGTTGTGATACAATTACTTTAGTAACACTAGCTGGATTATTTGCAATTGCTGCCTGAATATTTCCAGGTAAGTTTGCTTGTTGTCCAGCAACAGTTGCAGCAGTTCCACTTAATACTGCAGCTAAAGCTCCACTAGATAATGCTCCTTGTTGTGCTGCAGCTACAGCCGAAGTTGTAGGGTTAGCACTAGCACCTGTAGCAGTACCAGATAAAGTTCCAGTAACTGTTCCTACTTGTGATTGTGTACCTACTGTACCTGTTTGAGCAGTTCCTGTTTGAGCAGTACCACTTGCAGGTGTCATAGTAGATGTAGTTAAACTTGTAGGAGCAGCAGCTTGTGTTGAAGTTAAAGCTGTTGGTGTTCCAACTTGTTGTCCTGTAATTGTTTTAGTACCAATAGCACTAGGTGCTGCTTGTGAAGTACCTGCTAATAATTCATTAGCTTGTACTGCTTGTTGTGTATAAGTTTGTTTTGCAGCATCAGCAAGTTCAGGAGATTTAATATTAGAAGTAACATACTTATCTAAGTATTCATCTCTTTTCCCCATCTTTTGTTGAACTGGTTGAGAAGCTTTAGGAATTTTTTCAAATTTTCTAGCATCATCACCAACTGCTCTTCTAATTCTTTTTATTTTTTTTAACATATTTTAACCGAATAGATTGAATGAATGAATAATATTAGCAGCTACACCTACAAATATAATCCACATTATTCTTTGGATTTGTGTAATTTTATAATCTAAATGTTTTAAATGATTATCTTTAATAGAAGTAATTTCTGTTTTAATTAATTTCATCTCACCTTTCATAATTAATATCTCGTCATGATTCATTTGTGATAAAGATTTCTCAGTCATTATTATCTTCCTTGTCCTCTATATATTTTAAAGCTTCTTCTTTTAGATTTATTCATAGTACTTGTATTTGGTCTACGACCTTGTGAACTTCCTTTTTGTATTGGAACATGAGCATCCTTTGCATATAATCCTTTAACTTTTTTTACCAAAGATTATTCCTTGTTAGGTTTTTGGAAATTTTAATTTGGTAGCTTGTCGTTTAGCTTGTAAATCTGTAAGCGTATCTCCACCATCTAGTAGAGCATGAATACAATCGTTATGATTTGGATATTCACTTCTTCTATTACTATAAACAGTATTTAATGCTTCTTCTGCATTAGCTTCATCTTCATAAGTTGCTAATTGTTCAGAAGTTGGTTGAGGAATATCTAAATTCCATTCTTTGATGTATGCACCTTGACCATTGCTATCGTCTTGAAGTTTTACCTCTGATAAAAAGTCAATAGAATTAACTCCATTAGCTTTTGCATAAAGTTTTATTTTTGTATTTAATTGTGCCATAATTTATCCTATGTGTCTCCCAACCTAATAAAATTTACATGAGTTATACTTTTTACTGAACTACCTTTTAAAGTTACATTTCCTTGAATAAAGTATTGTATTTTAAGTTTACATAGCGAAACATCTGTTACATCAAAATAAAAAGTTGCAGTTGATGCGTTGTAATCAATACTTGAAGCTTGGACAGCAATAGTACCACTACTTTGCTGAGTGTAAGAAGAATCATCAAGTGTAGACCAAATATCAACTTCATTGTACTCAGAACCACCACCTGCTGATAAAAATACAAATCTTACATCTATATAATAAATTCCAGTCGAAGGAAAAGTCCAAACACCAGCACTCTCTGACATTCCAGTTCCTATTTGTGAATAACCAGCGGTATCGTTTCTTTCCCAAACACCAGAAAGTAAAGTTGTTGTATCTAAAGTTGTTAACGCTTGGCTGGCAGATAATCTCCATTGGTCAGCTTCGGTAATTCCACCACCTACCTCCGCAAAAGACTGGTCTCCTCTTAAAAAAGTTGTTGCATCTGCTGTTCCTGTTCCTAATCTTGCTGTTGGTACAGTTCCACTTCCAAGATTTGTTGCATTTAAAGCAGTTAAACTTGTACCACTAATTGCTGGTAAAGCACCAGTTAATTTTGAAGAAGTTAAACCTATAATTTTAGCATCTGTAATTGAACCTGCTAATTGAGCATTTGTAATTCCTGTTCCTAATCCACTAACACTTGCTGGTAATGTAACTGTATTACCTGATATATCTAATGTTGTTGGTAGTTTAGCAACAGTAACATTGTTATCTAAAATCTTTGCTGTTGTTACAGCACCATCTTCTAATTTAGCTGTAGTAACAGTATCATCTGCAGGTGTTGATATTAAACCAATACCCATTTGATAAATAAAATCACAAGTGTTTGCATCACTTAATGCTGCATCAAATGTTACAGTAGCATTATTAACTGAAAAATTTCCATATTGAATTACACCATCAATTGATATAACTAATGAGTTAGCATTAATTGGTGTAAAAGCTGTACTGTTTTGAGTTAAGTTATAAGGACCAGCACCTGTTGCAGTAGCTGGTGTTATAACATCTAACTTTTCTACATTACTAAATCTGTCTAAATTTTGTCCTATGTAAGCCATTAGTAATTAATTCCTATTCCATGTAATTGAGTTTCTTTTGAACCACTTG
>Ga0208668_1000419_pt1 | contig 11468 bp, 9 predicted proteins | sample 18_taG_FD_184093 | JGI IMG/M metagenome (GOLD analysis project Ga0208668, IMG submission 184093) | Marine viral communities from the Subarctic Pacific Ocean - 18_ETSP_OMZAT15316 metaG (SPAdes) (version 2) | ecosystem: Environmental > Aquatic > Marine > Oceanic | place: Pacific Ocean | collected...
ATAAATCTTTTGTATGCCAAAAAGTCATCTAGTCCTTTAACTCCACCTTTACCAAATGCTTCCCATTCATCAAGCCATTGTTTCCAAGGCGTTTTTTCAAATCGTTTAAAAGGAAAATAATGAGTAAGATCTTCAATTAACTCATCTAATGCTTTTTTATTCATTGTAATATTTTGTCGTCTATTATTAGCTATTATAATTTCTCTAAATTTTGCAGGATTAGCATCTATGGCATCTTTTAAATAAACTCTATTAATATAGTTATCAACTTTAGAACCAGATCTAATTCTAGCTAAAAGTTTTGTTAGATCATCTATAGTACTTTCTATTTGAGAAATAGAATAAGTATGTTTTGATTTATCTGAAGGATTAGTAAATGTAGTAGTACCTTCTTTATTTTTTCTCATTTTTTTTAAAGTACCTTCCCATAAAGCTAATTCTTTAACTACAGGCATTTCTCTAATACCTAATTCATCAATTTCTTTCCAAAGTTTGTCATAAACTTTTTCACCATATATTCTAGCCGCTGCATCTACTTCTGGTACATCATGTCTTTTAAGTATTCTAGCTTTAGATACTTCTCTAGAAAATTCATCTAATGAATAATATCCAGGTGTTAGTTTATTATGAAAAGCCATAGTAATATTAAGTTTAGGTTTTGCATTTTCTCCTTGTGTTCTACCAACATATTCAAGGTATTTATTTTTAACTAATATATGAGCTTCAAGTTCATCTACTCGCATTACTTTCATTTTAGTTTCAATTGAACCTGTACTAGCTGTCCAATCATGTGATTTAGTATTTTTAATTTTTAATAAAGGTGTATCTAATATATCTCCCATGATAGTTTTAGCTAAAAGAGAAGTAGATTTAACTACTCTAAATACAGGAGTCCATGGGCCATCTTCACCAAATATTTTTAAATTAGATTTAACAAATTGTTCTCCTTCCATTCTTTTACCTGGAGTAGAAGGTTTTTCAGTTCTAGTAGCAGCAGCTCCTACACTACTTGGTGGAGTATCTAGTTTATTTGGATCTACTAAAACACCATCTTCATAAATTTTAGTTCCTGTATTATCTCCTACTTTAGTAACTTTAGTAGGTGGTATTCCACCTTTATTCCATTGTTTATCTAATGTAATAGCATTATCTATAACTTTATTAGGTACTGGTGCAGAAAACTTATTAATAATAGCTGGAAGAACAAAACCTGCTGTTGCTACAAAAGGTACTATATCATCTGATCTTGTTTGATCTAGATTTTGTTTTATAAATTCTTCCGTTGTTACTGCCGAACCGAATACCATGGCTCCTCTACCAAATTTAGTCGCAAGTAATAATGTAGAAGGATCTGCAAATGCACCTAATAATCTACCAAGAAAATAAAATGGGGATTCTTTTTGAATACTTGCATTATATTTTAAATCTTCAATAATAGAAGTTGTTTCTGCTGCACTTCTACTAAATAAAAATTGATCCATCATAAAATCATAACCTTCTAATTGTGGATCTTCTTTAGGATTATAAGTTAAATCAGTTTGAAAATTACTTTTATCAAGCAATTCTTCTACACCCATTACTATTAAATTTTCCTCTCTGAATCCTTCCCAAGTATCAGTAATAGGTTGAAACTTACCATAGGTTTTAGCATTTTCTAAAGCTCTCTTTTGATGTTCTTCAAAAGTTAAAGGTGTAATTTGTGAATAAAAATTTCCCATATTAATTTACGAATTTACCAGCAAAATGATTAAGACCATTTCTATAACCTTGTTGTATATAAGCATCTAAAATCATGTGATTATTTTTTGGATAATATTTATCAAATGCTTCACCACCCATTTCATGTCTAATCATAAATTTAATTAGTTCGTGCATTTGATCTTGATCTTGAAAATTAACTGTATCATCTTTAGTCATATTAGTTTCTTTAAGAGCTTTTAAATATGATTTACTATCTTCAGCATAATGAGTTAATATTTTTTCAATAGTAGGAACATCTCCATATTGTTTAATTACTTTAGTATTTACAATAGTTGACATATTCATCATTACTATTACTCCTGCTCTTATACTATCTGCAGGATGTGCAAAGACAGCAGCATTATTACCTTCATTTTTAAGATCTAAAGCACCATCCCATAGACCTTCAATCTTTTTAACTGCCATATAATTATTAGTTCTAAAAGTTAATGGTAATGTTTTATCTGTCCAATTCTTTGTAACAAAATGCATAAAATTTGTTTGATCATTATAATGTTGAAATGGCATTTTATCTGGAAAAAATAAACCTTCAGCAAATTTTGCTTGGGAATCAATTTTATTATTTAAATTTATTTCTTCTTCATATATTAAAGCATCTTTAATTTTTTTAATTTCTGTTTCAATTTTACTTCCTTCTTCTGATAAATCAGGTACATTAGTACTTGCTAAATCAAATAATGCTTTAAATGGTTTCCATTCAGTAGGAAGATCATCCATTAAAGGTATATCAACCATCCATGAAAAATCTGAAAGTTTTATTTTAAATTTTTCTATACCATGTGATAATCGTTTGACTAAATATTCTATATTACCATCATTAGGATCATGGGGGCCTAACCATTGGTCTATAATATTTTTTCTTTCTAAAGCTAGATAAGAAATTAATTCTGCTTTATTTGCAGGAGCATCAGGTTTAAGATTTTGATCCCATCCATCAGGTTGCCATACTTCATTAGCATCTGTAATTTTAATTTTTAATCCATCAGGATTTTTAATAATTATTTTATAACCAATCTTACCATTAACTGTCTTGTTAGTGGGTTGATAAATAATATTACTATCTGTATCTATAATAAAATTTTTTACTTCTTGTAAAGTATAAGGTTTTTGTGTTCTTGAATTAATACCAAATGCATTAGCTTTTTGATCTGCTGGTAATGTATTATAATAAGCATCAACAGCGTTCATTGCTGACCAATGTAATGCACTACCATTTATATTAAATTCAGCTTCAATGGCATTTTTAACTAAACGTACTTGACCATCTTCAGTATATTTACTTGGTGAATGACCAGAAGCTAACAATTCTTCAAGTGTTTCAAATACAGCAGTTGTTATTGTTTTATTATCATTTTCATAAATATCAAAAGATCCATTGGGTGCATTATTAATTAATTTTTGTTTAACCATTTCTAAAAATTCAGTTTGTATAGCAGGAGGTATTACATCACCTGGTTCATCAGCAAACCAAGTAAACTTATGTTGAATACCTAATGTAGAATTATTAGGAATTAATACTTTAGAATATTTATTACCATCACCAAAAAAAGTACTTAAAGATAAATCTCTAGATACACTGGCTCTAAATGGTGAAAAAATATTATCTAATAAAGAAGGATTATTATCTAAAGCATGAAGAATCATTTTATGAAATTTTGCAGAATCATCAGAAACACTTTTATTAACGTGTTTTGTAATTTCTTTTATATCTCTTGTTTTAAAAGATTCTGCTGTAGCTATGATAGAATTATCAGAAACAAAATTTCCATTTGTAATATGTTTAATTAATTCATTAGTATTTTTTAATTGACTAATGCCGAAATCATTTTTTATATCATTGTATAGTTCTACTCTTTTTTTAACATCATTTAAAACTGCTGGATTAGATGTATCTCCTACTGCTGTACTTAAATAATTTTTCCATATTTTAGGAACAACTCCTTGTCTAGCAAATATAGCTTTCATTTTCCCATAGTTAGCATCTGAAACAGATAAGATACTTTCAGGATCAACAATATTATGATTGAACATAATCATTTCAAACATTTTTTCTAATTCATCTGCATTTAAATTGGTAACTTTTTGATCGTTCATAGCAAGAGCTGCAGCATCATTTATTTTATACATAGAATTTAATTCCTTTAAAACTTTCTTTTTATCATTAGTTTTTAATGTGGAATAATATTTATCTATATATAGAGCAGCATTTCTATTCGCACCATTTGCAAAGTTTGAAAAATGCATTGGCATACCAAACTCTTGTTGAAAGGGTAAATTAAAATTTTTATCTTTATTAAGATCGGCTATTTTTTTACCACGAATATTATTAAAAGAAGTAAAGACTTCAGTATATATATCTTCTCTATTTTCGTAATTTTTTAAATTCTGGTTAGCTCTAACAAAAATAGCATTACTTTGATCATCTACAGGATATAGATCTTCTCCATTTAACCAAGATTGTAAGTAATTAAATGCTTCATCTTCACCATCAAAAGATTGCATTACTGCTAATAATCTATTTTTAGTAAAAGCTTTAATATTTGCATCTACATATGTATCGTGGTTTTTTTGACTTAAGATTGCATTGTCAACTAATTTTTGACTATTATGGGCATCATTATTTAATCTTGCAACGCTATTATTTTGAGTTTCTAAATTAATTTTAGAAATTTTAGCTTCAGCATTATCAAGATCATTATTAAAAATAACACTTAAAGCAGCACTATTATCTGCAGCAGTATTATTCATTGTTTCTAAATTACCAGATAAAGCTTTATCAGTTTGTAAACTAATATAAGCATTAGTTGCTGTACCTATCATAGCTGAATTTTTATGTGCTAAAATAGATGCAGCTTGTACTCTAAAAGCTTCAGGAACAGTTTGTAATAAATTATCTGTGTATGTTTTGGTAGATGCTGCCATACCATTAGGATCAAGTTTATATTCTTCAGAAAATATTTCATATTGAGCTGAAGTTTTTTCTATAAAGTCATTATACCAATTAGCTTGATCTACAGCTAAAGCATTTTTTTTTAATTGTTTTAATGCTGGTGTAAATGCATCTACAGCTATACTTAATTTACTTTTAGCTGGAACATAAGGAACACTTCCACTAATTTCTTTTAACTTAATTACTTTTTTACCACTATCTAATGCCATTATTGATAAACTCCCAAAAAAAATAATATTATAAATGTATTAACTATATGCATCTTTTTTCGCCTTATATTCAGCATAACCACCTGCAATAGATACCCATCCACCAAATTGTTCTTTTTTACGTTCTGATTTTGCTAATTGAGCACTCAATGACATTTCATTAATATCACTTGTCATATTTAATCTTATTGTAGCTATATCTTTTTCTGCTTTAATATATTGTTGCTCTTGTATATTTAAAAACGATCTACTACCAATGCTAAAACCTGTACCTGCTTGAATAGCTAAGTTATGAGCTTGTGCTAATTTTAATTGATCTTTACGATCTTCTTCTTCTCGTCTAGCTACTTCAGCTATTTTTTGAATACGATCTTGATATCTTTGTTGTTCTATTTTAGATTGTTTTCTAGATTCTTTAATATCCCATAACTTAGAACCTATTGTTATTAATGTTAATGGATCAGCACTCATGCAAAAACTACCTCTACTGCCATTCCTAATATTTTTATAGGTAATGGATCATCTTGTGAAATTGTTATTGTTGGACTTTTATCATATCCTAAAAAGAAAAATTCTTTTTTAGAGGTAACTGGAACTAGGTCAGAGCTAACGTCATCTGATACTTGTTGAACGACTAAAGCTTTAGAGGTGCTATCTGCAGCTTTGATTGTCATATCAAGTGTAGTATTAATATCAACGATAGCTCTTGAGATTCTTCTTGGAAGACCTGTTAATGGGCCTTCAGGTAATTCTTTATCTATAGGCATAGTTTCTAAAGTTGGTGTAAAATTAAATCCAACCTTTAAAGCTGTTGCTTTGGGTGCGTTTGTAAGTGTAATAGTATCTGAACCTGATACCGTAAAAGCTCCAATAGAACTATTACCTTCTACTACATTAACTGATTCTGCTGTATAAATTCCATTAACAGTATGTAAATATCCTTCTGTTAAAGTAATAACTGCATTATCTGCAGGAGTTGCTGCCAAAGATTGATCTAATGTTAAGGTGTATGTTCCTCCACTATTATCTACTAATGATGAAATTGTATATTCGGTAGAATTTCCAGCTATTGTAAATTTTTCATTTACTTTAGGTGCTGATGTAAAACCATCGGTAATTAAAGTTGTTCCTGTTTGTGAACCACCTTTAACTAAAGGAGTTCCTCTTTGATTTAATGTTGAAGTTGTTTGGCAATCAAGTGTGATGCTGTCATCATCTGAAAATTTTTCTAATGTATAAACAGTAGATCCATCAAAAGATCTTTTCCCAATACAAATTAAATTTTCATTAAGAGCTGCTATTGATTGAAAAGTATCTCCTGATCTAGTTGACCATTGTACCCATCCTGCTATTTTTTCTTCTCTAACAGAATGAAATACAGATAACTTACCTGGGTATGTACTTCCATTATTTAAAAAGAAAGCATATTGTTCAGGTCTTGTATTGTTGCCTTTCATAATAGCTATTTCTTTTGGGCTATCTATTAAATGTTGTGCAAGAATTGAAACTGAAGTTGATTTATATCCATCTTCAAGATCTGAATAAATAAATTCTCTAATTGCTTTTCCGTTCTTTTGAACAAATCCTGTTGCAAGATCAAACATCTTAGGAGCTGTTCTTGAGATTCCGTATGGAGTCTGTCTTTGAATACTAACATTAGATGGAGTAATAGTATTATCAGTAGAAGCAACTGGAACATAATATTCACCACCATCTGTAAATATTTGTAAGTCTTTTCCAGATAACATGTGTCTTACTTCGTTAACTTGATCTCCAGAAATATCTACATCAATAGCATCAGCATCATCTGCGTCATCAACATCAAAGTTATGATATTCAGAAATTTTAGATGCAATAATTGCCGCTGGTTTAGAATATAATCCACCAAACCATAATCTTTTCGCATGAAATGTAACAGCTTGAGGATATTTTCTTAAAGCTGAAATAGTTTGTTCATCCCAATCAGCAGTAGCTGTTGTATTATCTAATGTTTCATTAACTGTAGCTGTAACTTCAGTTACACTTGTATAGCCAGTTATTGTCATAGTTTTTGAATCTTTTCTAATTTTTACTCCTACCCATGAAGCAGAAAATGTACTAGCACTTGCTGTAACTGTAACAGATCCTGTAGTAGCAGATGTTCCTATCGTAGTAGCACTATCTGCATATTTATAATAAGGTTCGTATATTGGATAACCAGAAGAATGAGTATCAAATGAAAATGCATTTACAGTAAATGATGATGATGAAACTCTAAATATTTTTCTTATTGCATTTTCTCTATGGGTTATAAAAATTGTATCTCCAAATTGAGCAAAGTTTAATTCAAATAATTGAGCTGTAGTCCAATTACAATTAGTTGTGTAGTTTGATGTTATAACTGTACCAGATGTGTTATAAACATCCATTCTATTATTAGATAATATAATTATAGCTACTTCATCATCAGAAAATATAAATGGAATAATTCTACTTTCTGCAGGAAGTGTTGCTAAATAAGAAGTACCTGGTCTTCTCATTAAACCACCTTCTGCTAATAAAGCAAAATTTTTACATTCTTTAGCACCTTGAAAATATGAAGATACATCAGTACGAGTTGCTAATAATGGGTTAAGCTCTCCTGATGAAAAATTGGTTATAACAGTTCGTAATGTTCTTCCCATTATACATCCGTTCTTGTAGAATTTCTCAAGTTTACAAATCTATTAGTGTCTAAAACTTTTGTAGTTGTTTCCTGAGAATCTATATTCTTAGCTACAAGAAATTGTCTTTCAGCTAGTTCTTTGAATTGTCTAATCATAGCTGAATCTCTAGCCACAGAACCTGCAAAGACTGCTGCCAATTCATATTCTAAAGCTAATTTAAAATGAGGAGGAAAATAACCTTCTCCTACTTTGTAAATATAATCCATCACTAATGAACTTGATGAACCGTAACTATTTACATAAATATAATCTTTATATCTTGAATAGGGAATTACGTAATCGTTTACTGTAATTGAAATAATTTGTAATACCGCAGGATCGGTTGGCATTTGATAGCCATAATCATATCTTCCTGTTGGAGAGCTTGCTAATAATGATAATGTTTTTTGAGTAGTCGCAAATCTCCATCTATGTCTTGTTAATGATGCTTCACATATATCATTATAAATATTTGATGCAACTAAAGCTTCTGTGCTTCCATCTGAGAAAGAAGAAATAGGTTGTGCACCTATCATCACTAATGCTCTTGCGCAGATATCTATACTTGTTGTTGCCATAATTTTTTAAGTACCTGGGGGAATTGCTTCCCCCAAGTTAGTTTAGCCTTAAGCTAATATTACTGTTGTTACAGTGCTTGAAGACGAAGCTGATACTATTAATATATCAACTACACCATTTGAACCACCACTGTTGACAAAAATTATGTCACCTGCGGTAAGGTTTGCGTAGTCGGTTAAAAAGTAATCTGCGTCATCTATCGTGCCAATTGCATCTCCGTCAGTATAATACCAAAGAGCATTAGAGGCACCCATCTGAGAAATTTTCTTGATGGGATTTGATGTTGCGTATGCCATATTATTTATCTCCTTTAGTTATTATTCTGTACATAACTGAACTCTTGCTGCATCACCGTCAATTTCAACACTACCTAATGAAATCATAGAAGTAATTAGGTGTGAAACTTTTTCAGGAATGTAGTTAACTTCAGTACGTACATCTGAACCGATACCTAGGCCAATTGCTGATTTATGGAATGCCAGATTTAATCTGTCAGAACCTGATGTTGATAAACCAGAGTGTACGAAGAATAGGAATCCCATCCATCTTTTGGCAGTCATGCCATTAGGGAATGGTAGATCACTAGGCCCTACGTATTCTACTCTAGAGAATTGATCAACAGATAATAGGTCAGACCATTGTTTTGGCCCTACTGCCCAGTATCTTTGATTATCATCAGGAACATCGTTTCCATTAAACACTTCCATCATATTCTTAGCTTTAATGAGAGTCATCCCAGTTGCTGAAGAAGCGACGTTAGCTGCAATTGAAGTTGCTGCATCAAGAATAGCAATTAACACTTCGTCAGTTTTTCTGCCGAGTGCATATGCTGCTGATTGAGCTACAACCTGTCTTTCATCAATGTTAACCTTTAACTCGTCAAGTTTGTCAACGTAATCTGCTGCATAGTAATCCGTAAGTGTTGCACTCACTGCTGTGTGAGCTAGATCCATTGCAACTACTTCAGCATGTCTTGCTTTAGTATTTGCAGAACCTTTTGCAACTTTTTGGAACTTAACAGTAGAACCATTAACACCATTAACTGTTCTAACTAAATTTTTCAATTTGCTTCCCATTCTTTGGTAAGCTATATGAACTTCAGCTTCGAACTGAGTAATAAAGGCATTTGTTATTGAGCTTGCCATTGTATTATGTCCTTATTGTTAGTTGTTATTATTACCGATTATCTTTTTAATGCAGAGGAAAGTTGTCCTTGAATTAAGGGCTAACATTAAACATTCTAAAGGTCTTAATTAAAGAAATATTGTATTAAGGATATTGTTGGCAACGCACATTAAATCCATTGTTTAGGAATAGTAATTACTTCACCAAATTCTATTGCACCTTTTTCATCATAAGAATAAGTACCAAAAAGAGTAATAAAATCATCTGTATTTTTATAAACCCAAAAATCACCTGTGATACATTGAGCAGGTACTGCCGCTTCAATTTCAGCAGTAGTTAACCAACCTGTTTGAGAAACACAATCTAGCCATTTAAAGGGTTTTTTTAATTTTTTAAATTTAAACTTAGCTTTAGTTGCTTTGTCCTTTGTACGCCTTCTCATATAACTCCGTTACTCGTCTTACATATGCAGGATCTCGTTTTGAGCTATCCCAATAACGAGGATCATTTAGCATTGATTTTAAATCATCAGAGGTAGCGGTAACATCAATTTGTGTTGGTGATGTAGGCATACTTGTATCTTTTGTTAGTTTCATTAATTCTTCAATAACTTTTACTCCATTAGCGGTTCCAGCTATGTCAGCTATTGTAGAATAACCTTCAGGTGTTAAATTTTTCTTTGACCACATGGATGCAGCTTCTACTCTTTCCTTACCAGCATCTCCTAATTTTTGTCTTTCAAGATCTGGATTAGGTAAATTAGCTACAGCATTATTCATAAATGCTTTAACTCCTGAATCATATTGTTCTTGTGATAGACCTGCTGATTTAGCAGTTTCTCCCCACCATTGAACAATAGGCATATCTTCTGAAATAGAAACTTTTGCATTTTCCATTTCAGGTATATTAAGTTTATAAGATTCTGGAACATTTTTCATTCTTTCGGATTCAATATCCGTTCTAATTTGTTTAGAAAGATCTTCTGTTCTAGAACCTAGTTTTGATTCAAGTGTATTATAACTTGAAGCAAGGTTTTCTATGTTAACTTCTTTAGTAGTTTCATTCCAAAACTTATCCTGCACATATTCAGGTTTTGCTGCTTCAGAAGGTGCATCTGTAGCGATTGGTGCTGAAACTTCAACATTATCATCTGCCATCTTGTTCTCCTTTTTTTGTTCTTGTTTTGATTATTCCTACTAAAAATCTCATACCTTCAATATGAAATAATTGGTTGCTAGTTATATTAGGCCCAGCAACTGCTTCAGTAGTTATTGATTGTAAGTAGTCTAGAACAACTTTGCCATCATCTCCTTTAAAGAGAGTAGCAAAATGTTTGTTTAGTTTAGCTTCATCAGCTTCTGTTCTAACATATCCATCTACACTATTTGCAATTTTTGGTTTTTCTTTCCTTAATGAATCCCATGTCATATTATGCTCCTGGTGGAGCTTCTCCTCCTTCTTCTGGACTTTGATTTAATTGTTGTAAACGATCTAATAATTGTTTTTGCTCTTGTTCATCTCTAATAAGTTTTTCAGGTAAGTTCATTTTTTCTGCTAAATATTTTGCAGTTTCATTTTGATCCACAATTAAATTAATCATTTGTGGGCCAAATGTACCTGCTATTATTTCATTGAACCTAGTTACATCTGCAACATCTTGTAAATGTTGAGCTTGTGCTAGAGGTGAACGTGGAGCTATTTTAACTTCCCTACCGTTAACTTTAGGGATGTCAATTCTACCTTGTTTAGATAAAATTCTAATAATTCTTTTTAATAATGGATTAATTAATTCAGATTGAAGTCTTCCAAAAGATGAACCTATCTGTCTTGATAGATCTGCCATTCTTTCTGAAACTTCGGTAGCAGTCATAGGAGTTCCTTCAGGTCTTCCTAATGCTTCCATATACAAAGCTTTCTTAATATTCTGACGCATATCATTTAGTACCAACTGGGCAACATCAAAATTAGATGCTGCCTGAATTGGTAATAAGCCCTTAGATCCAGGTGCTACAGGAATTAAAGATCCAGGTACTAGGGAAATATTATCAGGATTAATTACACCATCATCTTCGTAAGTATAAACTCCACTTACTGACATTTGTGCATTTTGTAATATTAATTCTATTGTAAGGTTACAAGTTTTAATTGCTCCCATTGCAT
>Ga0208668_1000420_pt1 | contig 11455 bp, 7 predicted proteins | sample 18_taG_FD_184093 | JGI IMG/M metagenome (GOLD analysis project Ga0208668, IMG submission 184093) | Marine viral communities from the Subarctic Pacific Ocean - 18_ETSP_OMZAT15316 metaG (SPAdes) (version 2) | ecosystem: Environmental > Aquatic > Marine > Oceanic | place: Pacific Ocean | collected...
CTGTACCATCATTAACTGCCTCAGGGTTTACACCATCAAAAGTAAGATCTGTATAAGCTCCGCCGGCATATTGATTCGATCCTTTTGCATATAAAACAACTCTTCCGTTTTCTGAAGAGGTACTAATGTCTTTCGGAACAATAAATGTTTGGTCAAAGACACCGTGCTGAATAGACACTTTTCCTTTGAACAGTAAATCCTTTTCAACATTGTATGTACAGTCACCATTAAGTACACAATTCCACTCACGCTCAGGTAGACTTACCTTTCTGCGAGCGTCAAAGATAGATAAAACCAATTCACCGGTATATGAGTTGTCTATCTGCCCGTTGCTTGTTTGTATTATTCCTGACAATGTTACCTGGTCTAAAGCACGAAGAGTAACGGTAGTATCTTGGTTCAATACATCAATACCGTTTATTGAAGTAACAACCGCTTTTTGTGAAGGCAACTTGAAAATTGTAGCGGGATCTCCAAGTAGCACAAATTTTTTGTTATTAGTTGATGATCCAACTCTGGAAGTACCACTTCCAACAATTGAATTTTTTGTTTCTCTCATAATATCTCCAAGCCTCTTAGGAGTACCATCAGACTTTCTTTCTGACATTCTTTGAGAAAGAGCCAGATTCAAACCAAAGTTATTATTGGAACTAACTGAAGAATTAGTGTAAACAACCCTGGTAGTAGTGAAAGAAGCAATTCCACCTCCGTTATTAGCACTTACAAAACGTTCAGCCCCCGACTGATCGCTAGTATCATCGTATCTTCCAAACTGGCATGTAGCGGTTACAAGAACACATAGCTTATCAGTATTAGTAAATCCGGTTATGTATTCTGACAAGAAAAGTTCTTCGTCCGAAAGTGTTTGTTCGTTTCCATGACCGGAATAATTAAGTACCAATGTTCCGTTGTTAACTGCCCTGAGAAAATCTTCAGTAGCCTCGGGTATTTGTCGACCAGCCCCTGTAATTTCGGCCGGATACGAAAACTCATAGATCTTATTAAGGCGTATACCCGGTTCATTTAAAGCCATCATTTCAGCAGATACATCTGCATTGATTGTATGAATATCTCTGTTTCTATTTTGATCTGGGAAATCATCATCTGCGGCAAAAGTAAATAGGTTTTGCCATTCACCTGCATTTGACTGTGCTTCGTATCTCTTAATCTTATCTATAAAATTTGATGCTTCGGTAGAGGTTTGGGCGGTTATTCTGCCAATCCCTATGTCCATTAAAAAGCTATTCTCAGTATTTCCGCTTCCAATATCACCTTCATTATCATCCAAGTATCCAAAGAAGTCGTCAGTACCAAAGGTTCCTCCGCCACTTCCTGTTGCTCTTACTGTTGATTGTTGGCTTTGATATGTAAGCACATGATTTGTAAGTGCATTTTCGATGATACCTTTAGTATCGTATGTGGTATCTCCAAAAAGTAGCAAGTATTGAGGTTCTGTCTCCCCGGCTGATATTGCTCTTTCCCAAAGAAATTTGACATAATCTCTAATAGCTGTTGGGTCTTTGGTTCCCCCTGAAAATTCGTTGAAAATTTCTGATTGAGTTACAAGAAGGGGACTTAATCCTTGTTGATCTCTATAGTTTGCAAGTTCAAGCGCTTCGTTTTTTAAGTCTTCGGAAGTAACAACTATATAATCAGGATAGTTAGTTATCCCGGTGAGATTTTGATTTACAATTCTTTCGCCCGGGCCGGGAGTTGGAAAAACTGACTGAGCTATTATTGTACGACCACTGTTTTGGAAATAGTTTACATCAATATTACCTCCGGAAGTTGAATATTGAAGCAGAGAAGGAGAAGAAGGATCTGTAACGTCCATTATATATGGATTCAGACTAAACCCGTTAAGTCTAAAGGTAACTTCTTCCGGTGGCAGTGTATCGTTAATTGTATAGAATAACAGTCGGTTTGATTCAGCAGTTAAAGAACGGTCAAAAGTTAATCTGACCCAATCAATAAAGGCTATACTATTTTGTTGTCTGTGAGTAACCGAAGTTGTTAGATTAAGAATTCCATCATTCACAGAGATGGTTATGTCTTCATTAATATTATACGGAGAAGCCGCTGGTCCTTCACTTCCGTTATATCCTCTGGATGAATTGGTGGATGATAAACTAAATACGTTATTCTGTGCTACATCTACATTATTTAGGTCGGTATCAAATGTTATCAATGCTTCAGAACGAGCGTATAATCTGGCGGTAACATTTATATCTAAAGGACTTGAAACTCCAACTAAAGTATCCTTAAAGATTGATACTGGAACATTACTTTGAGTTGAAGGAATGGATTGACCTAACCAATACCGCCCTGATTTAAATTTATCTTCCGGTTTTGTTAATTCCTCATCTTTCCAAAGAAAATCTGTGAAAGAATTTACTGTTGAAGTAGGATTCAAGCCATTATTTGAGGGGGATAATCTTAACCCGTTACCATTGGTGACAGTCAGGAAAACATATTTAACATCGGAATATGGGTGCAAATTATGCACAAATTTATCCTGGTTTCTTAAAACTTGATGAGGACTGTTTCCATAAAAGAGTATCCGATCATTTGAATCAAAAGAACCATCACTTTCTCCTTCAACTATGATCGGAATTTGAGCTAAAGAAGGTCGGGAAGCACCGCTAAGTTCAGGAAGCTGAAAACCATTTGTACCCCAAAGCTGGATATTTTTTGGATCGATACTTCCAACATTAATACCAAGATCACTGAGATAATTGAAATCAAGTTTATAAATATTGTTTTCTCTGACAGGGATTTTATACCAAGTTCCTGATGAAAGGGGGGAATCCGCAAAGAATCTCTTCTTTGAAGACACAACTCTGTCTCCATCATTTTTATAAACCCTTACTTTAAGTTTTCTTGTAATCAGAAGAGATTTGGGGGTGTATCGAACTCGATGAAACAGCATCTGAGCCTTTTTGTGTCCTCTGTATATTCCTATTCCCGCTGTTTCAATTACGTTAACTTCATCTGATGAAATGAATGCAGCACTTATCTCACTTTCGGAGAGCGAACGGTCAATTTCGACAATGCTTTGCTCCAATATTTTAAAAGCAGGCTCACCATTGACTACAGGAACCAGTAATTGATAAGGAGGAAAAATTTTGTCCGAATCATTTACCAACTCATAGTCTGTAAAAGAGTCTGTTTCTGCAGTCACATTTACTCTTTGAGCGATTAGAGAATCTGAGTAAATGAAAACGAACAGCCCATAAAAAAGCAGATGCTTGATCTTCATTAATTACTATATAATAGGTCTGATAAAATTAATTAACGCACGAGGCGAATAAATAGTAGCTGTTCGAAATAGTAATAATAGAATTTAGACTTTAATGGGAAGCAGGTCGCCCTGATAGTAATAATTATTCGTTACTGGTTGAATAAGTTGTAGCTGTATTACGGTATCTGTTGGGTTTAATTAAAATCTGACACTATAATATGTTTGTTCGTTTATAATGTCAAACAAAAAAAGGAGTTTTCACTCCTTTTTTAATTATAACATTTCAACAACGAGAGCAGAAGCGCCACCGCCACCATTACAAATACCTGCACAACCGTATTTTCCACCGGTTCTTTTCAGAGCATGTAAAAGTGTAACAACTATTCTGGCTCCGGAGCATCCAATAGGATGGCCAATACTTACGGCTCCTCCATGAATGTTTACTTTTTCAGGGTCCAATTCCAGAATTTGGTTGTTGGCAATAGACACTACGGAGAAAGCTTCATTGATCTCAAAAAGATCGATTTTATCAATTGATAAGTTAGCTTTTTTAAGTGCAATAGGAATAGCATCAGATGGAGCAGTAGTAAACCACTCAGGTGCTTTAGCAGCACTTCCGTGACTTAATATTTTGGCAATTGGTTTAAGCCCTAATTCTTTTGCTTTCTCAGCGCTCATTACAAGCACTGCAGCAGCGCCATCATTTATACTTGATGCATTTGCAGCCGTTACAGTTCCTTCCTTATCAAAGACAGGGCGAAGGTTAGGGATCTTGTCAAAATTTACTCTGGCTACTTCTTCATCTTTATCAACAATAGTTACATTGCCCTTACGGTCGGTGACTTTAACTTTGATTAATTCATTATCGAAATAACCTTTTTCTTGAGCCTCTTGCGCTCTTTTATAAGATTCGATTGCAAATTCATCTTGTTCTTCTCTGCTAATCTTGCACTCTTTAGCACAAATTTCAGCAGCATTTCCCATCGCAAAGTCGTTATATACATCCCAAAGTCCATCTTTTAGAATCCCATCTTCAGTCTGAACATGTCCATATTTAGAACCGTATCTGTGCTTAGGTAGGTAGTAAGGAACGTTTGTCATGCTTTCCATACCACCTGCAACAACAACATCAGCATCTCCTAAACGTATCTGATCTGCCGCGATCATAATAGCTTTCATTCCGGAAGCGCAAACTTTATTTACGGTTGTACTTGGTGTTTTTTGAGAAAGACCTGCTTTTAATGCGGCTTGTCTTGCAGGCGCTTGACCAATTCCTGCTGTAAGTACATTTCCCATTACCACTTCCTGAACTTGATCAGCTGAAATTCCTGATGATTTTAGCAGTTCCAGAATTGCAGTACTTCCAAGCTCGGGAGCTGTGAAAGAAGCCAAGCTTCCTCCAAAAGCTCCAATTGGAGTTCTTTTTGCTTCAACAATTACTACGTCTCGCATGATAAATATTTTATAAAAATTAAAAATTCTGTAAGCGCTTTTTCAGCACTTAGAAGTTACAAAAATTGAAAAGAAACTGCTCTTAAAAAGCTTGTTTTAAATCCTCGATCAAGTCTTCAGCATCTTCAATACCAACAGATATTCTGATAAGTGAATCCTTGAGGCCTGCTTTTTCACGATGTTCTTTTGGAATAGAACCATGAGTCATAGAAGCAGGGTGGCTGATTAATGACTCAACCCCACCTAAACTTTCAGCAAGAGTAAAAAACTTAGTGCTGGCCATGAACTTATTTGCAGCTTCAATAGAATCGTCTTTTAGAGAAAATGAGACCATCCCTCCAAAGTCATCCATTTGTTTTTTTGCAAGTTCGTGCTGTGGATGAGAAGTTAGTCCGGGGTAATGGACTTCACTTACCTTGGGATGATCATTTAAAAAATTGGCTACTTTTTTTGCGTTTGATACAGCCCGCTCAACACGTACTGCCAGCGTTTTAATTCCTCTTAAAACTAAATAACAATCCATTGGACCAGGCACCGCACCGGAAGATTTTACCTGAAACAACAAGTTTTCAAGAATCTCTTTATTTGAAGTAGCAACAGCTCCATGTATAACATCAGAATGCCCACCCAAATACTTGGTTGCTGAGTGAAGTACAGCATCTGCTCCAAGTTCAGCCGGACGTTGTAGATAAGGTGATGCAAAAGTATTATCAACAACAGAAAGAGCGTTGTTTTCATGAGCCATTGCAGATAGTTTTTCAATGTCTACAACTCTCAGAAGTGGATTAGTAGGAGTTTCAATCCAAAACAGCTTTGTATTTGGTTTAACAGTTTTCTTTACCATATCCAGATCTGTCATGTCTATGAATGAAAATTCAATACCATAGGGCTGAAAAACTGAAGTAAATAGCCTGTATGAGCCTCCGTATAGATCATCAGAAGCAATTATATGATCGCCCGGACGAAACATTTTCATTAAAGCGTCCATTGCGGCTACACCACTTGCAAAACAAGCACAAGACTCAGTTCCTTCCAGACCTGCAATCATTTTTTCTAAAGCAGTTCTGGTTGGGTTGCCAACTCTAGCATAATCGTAACCTTTATGTACATTTGGAGCTGATTGTGCGTAAGTAGAAGTTTGAAAAATCGGAGGCATAACTGCTCCTGAAGTTTCTTCATTCTGTTGTCCTGCATGAATAGTCTTGGTATTGAAACGCATTATCGGTTTGTCCAACTTTCTTTAAGTTTTTTCAGATTGTCGATTTTTCCCGAATAACTACTACTCGGATTTAACTCTTGTAATTTTTCATAGTAGGTGATAGCAAAATCGGTCAAAGACAGCGCTTTGGCTTCGATAGTGTCCTTGTCACTCTGGAAAGCAACTTGGTAGATTGAAAAATAATTTCCTGACATATTATTATAGAAAACAGCCAAGCTTTCAACAAATTCAAGATTAGAGCTGTCCATTTGATATGCTTTAATGAGCTCATTTTCAGCTTTTTCCGAAACTCCTTCAATTTCTACACTTAACGTTGCAGTTGTTGAAGTATCGTTTACTGAGTATGCAGACTTTAAATTTGAAAACAACTCGGAAACCTGTTCATAAAGTTGGGTGCCATAAACGTTATGAAGTTTGGCATCATTAGGAAATTCATGAACAAGTTCATCCAAAAACGAAATAGCTTCATATGTCTTTCCCTGGCTGATGTATGCATTCACCAATCCAAAAGCTATATTTTTATTTTTTAGAGGGTCTTGATCAGCTTTTTTATAGTAAATAATAGATTGTTCCGGATCTCCTTTTTCCAGATACAGAAAACCTAAACTTTCAAATACATCGGTAGTGGCGTCAGGAAGCATTTCAGCTACTTTTAAACTTTCTAAAGCGCCATCGATATTTCCATTATTATATTGTGCAATTGATAACGATTTGTAACTTTCGATCGAACTTGGATCTATAGATACTGCATTTTTAAAATGACTTATTGCCGTTAAAATTGATTCTTGAGAATCTTCTTCATAGGCTTTTAATCCATTTTGGTGTTCTAAATTCCAATAATAATTTGATAAACTGTCGGCTTTGGTTCGCCAATCTTGGTGAGAAGAAGTTTGGTACACTGAAATAGAATCAAAGGAACTACTCATTTCTTCGTAACTGTAAGCTCTTTCTGAAACGGAAGCATCGGAAGCAATCAAACCATGTACTTTCCCTTTTTGAAAGTAAAGATAGGGAGATGGATTTTTTTCAATCTCAGCAGAGATTTCGACTAAAGCCTGTTCGTAGTTTCCGTCATCTATCAGCTTATCTGCTGTAAATTTTGAACCAGTACAAGAAAGAAAAAACCCGATAGCAATTGTAATAATTGCATATCGGGTATTAATTAGATTTTTCATAAGAATATGATTTTCAAAAAAGGAATTACATTCCTGCTTTTTCCATAGCAGCTTCAGCTTTTTCATTCATTCCTAAAGAAGTATAAACCTGAAACAAAGATCTCCAATAGCTTTGGTTGTCGGGCTCAATTTCAGTAGCCTTTTCATAATTCTTCATTGCCTCTCTTAAGTTTTCTTTAGCCTGAGTATCAATTTTGGCAGCTTCATCATTATCAGCTGTAGCATTTCTTTTATCAAATAACGCAGCTGCTTTGTTTTGATAGATAATACCTAAAGTATTATATGCATTCGAATTATCCGGCTTTACTTCTATAACCTTCTGTAATTCTTGAACAGCACGATCAATTAATTGGTCAGCACGTTGGCTTTGATCTTCAATTGAAGCACGAAGAGATGCAACTTTATCCTGATTCGCTTTTTTTGCATTTCCACTTAAGTTGCGTTGTTCTCTTTCCAAGTTAAATATTTCATCATATTTATTGGAAATGTCGTCAGTGATTTCACTGGCCATAATATAAACCTGAGTTCCTAATACTAAGTGGTACTGAGGATTATTAGGATCTCTTTCAATCAAAGATTCAATCACTTCAATCGATTCCTGGTTTTCTCCTAGCTTCATGTAAGAATCAGCTAATTTCTGAACTAAAGAAACAGAATCCGGGAATAGTTCTACTCCGTCAATTAAAATCTCTTTTGCTTTATTGTATTGCTCCAAGCTAAGGTACAGAGCGCCTAATCTGTCATAGTCGTATGCTTCAGGCTCATCTTTCATGGTTATAAGGTCTTCATAAATCTGAATACCTTTTTCAGTATTTGAGTTTAGTCTATAAACTTCAGCTAGTACCTCGAAAGAAAGAAGGCTGTCAGGGTTGATCAAAACGGCATTCTCAAGGTGATCTTCAGCTGTATCCAGTGGGTTATCAACAGGAGCTAATGTAGAATCACCTGTAGCATATTTAACGCCTAAATTATGCTCTTCACTCCATTTTCTGTCAATCAGGATTTGTGCTTCAACAGATTCTACACTTTGAATTCCCTGAGTTTCGTACATATCCATAGCTGTTACCAGGTTCGCTCTCATTTTTGAGTAGCTATCCTTTCTGTCCGAAATATTCGGATTGCTTTGAGCCATTTCAGAGTATACAACACCTTTGTAGTAGTAGGCATCTGCATTTGCAGAATCTTGGACTAAAGCTTGCTCCAATGACATTAGTGCTGCATCATAGTTTTGTGCTTTAATGCCGTCTTTGGCCTCTTTAATCAATGGGTTGGACTCTCCGCCGCAGCTAATAATTATGATCGCCAAAACTGCGAAAGAAAAAAGTCTGGATAAATTCTTTTTCATATCAGTGTAAAATTGATGTTGGTTGATTTCAAATGGTTTAATAAGTTAACAAAATAACTATATAAAGCGCTTTCCGCAAAAAGAAGGCGTATTTAAATTATAAAAAACAAACAACGGATACTTATGAAAAAAGTAGTTTCAACAAACTTAGCTCCGGCTGCAATAGGCCCATATAGCCAAGCTATCGAGCATAATGGGATTTTATATTGCTCTGGTCAGATACCTTTGGATCCTGAAAGCATGCAAATAATTGGTGACAATGCTGCGGATCAGGCGAAACAAGTCATGAAAAACTTAAGTGCTGTTCTTGAAGAGGCTGGTTCTGATTTCTCGAAAGTATTAAAATGTTCAATTTTTTTGGATGACATGAACGATTTTGGAGAAGTAAATGAAGTTTATGGCAGCTATTTTAAAAATGATCCACCTGCAAGAGAAACAGTAGCAGTTCAAACTCTTCCAAAAAGTGTTTTAGTTGAGATAAGCTGTATCGCAATTATTTAATATGATGCAGGAAGCTTTTATAGGTAAAGTTTCCTGCTTTGTCTGATATTTCCAAATAGATTCTATTTTCTGACTCTAAATAGAACTCAGGCAGATAAAACGTGAAAGAATTATTTTCATAATCAAATTCAGGAATTCCCCGAATTCCATTGATCTTAAATTTAGCGGATTTGAAATCGATTCCGGAAAGATCGTCATCTGTTTTAATCGTATAGGTTTGCATACCATTACCTAGTGTTACCAACTCAGGTTCTCTGATCACAGGTGGAAGAGAGTCTTTTAAAACAATAAAACGCCCCAGTGAAGGGATTTCTGCGTTCAATGTGGTTCCAAATACCCAGGAATCTACAAAGCTTGGTTCTTCATCTTTTCTGAATTGATATAAGTTTAAGTGATCCAATCCATGCATAATCTCTGGTAACTGTACCTGAACAAAAAGGTTTTTTCTGTTAACTAATTCGGGTACACCGATTTGTATAGATAGTGTATCATTTATAAACTCTACATCCTGAAGCAAGCTTAGAGAATCAAAGAATGTGTTTGAGTCTATTTGAATCTTGATTTTATAATCCGGAGAGGTCAATGAATAGTGCTTCTTTGAATTTAATCTGGATATCGTATAATTTGGATCTTCAAGAGTGGTAATCTTTTGGGAAGCGGTGGAATCCCAGGCAATCCATTGGTTAGGTTTTCGAAGGTCCAGATTTAAAGTATCATTCAGGATTATCCAATTATTAGTCCAATGTTTGTTAAGGACTTTACGGGAATATCTGAGATCAGATCGAATTTCTTTTACTACAGGAATTACTGCAACACTTTGATTACCGTAATAATCTCTCGCAACTAATTCATATCTACCTTGCTTAGTGACTGAAAATTGTGATTCTTCAACTAAAAAAGGATGCCCGAATTTTTGTTGTCCGAAAAGTCTCTGGAAACTTCTTTTGCTGCTATTAACAGTGGCTACTCTATTCACAAACATGTTTTCAGCGTTAGTAAAATCAAAACGATTTAACTTTTCATGATAAAGGGTACGGCCTTCAAGTATTAGCGCTAGCTCGTACACTGCATACTTATTATTTACCAAATTTGCCTGATCATATACGTTTGCAGAAAGCCCGAAATCTCCACCTGCATAAACAGTGTCAAAATATGTTGTGTCGTTTTTAATATTAATTGGATTTATTTCGGTTGGAAAAAAGGAGCCAAATACAGTGCTTTTAATTGATAATGGTTCAATCAGAATTGAAGAGAAAACAGGGGCGACAGTATCCTTAACAGTTAGGTTTGATAAGAGAGGATTTATAGGTTGATTTAAATTATTTCTGATCTCAAAGTGAAGGTGTGGTGGGCCAATACCGGTTGAGCCTGTATAACCTATAATATCTCCTTTCTGGACCTCAATTCTTTGATCTTCAAATGATTGTTCGAATGTATAAGAGTAGTCCAGTTCCTTAATACGAATAGAATCAGCAATTTCTTGAAATTGTTTGTTGAACCGTTGAAGATGTGCATAAACAGTATAGGTGCCATCATGATGCTTGATATAAATAGCCTTTCCGTACCCTTTATTAGTAATAAGAAGTTTATCTAGAAAGCCATCTTTCGATGCAAATACTTTATAGCCTTCTCGTCCCCAGGTTTTTATATCCAGTCCTGCATGGAAATGTGCAGATCGTGTCTCGCCAAAAGTAGAACTTAAAAATTTACCTGAGTTTGTAGGCCACAGGTAAGTGGAGTCCTGCGAAATTAGATTCAATGGACAAGCAACAAGAAAAAAAAGAAGAGATAAATATTTCAAAACTACTTAACCGAAACTGAAAGAGTTACTAATTTTTCTCCTAATGTAGCTGTTAGTTGATCCCCGGATCTGACTTGAGACACACCGCTTGGTGTTCCTGTAAAAATGAGGTCACCGGGGTATAAAGTAAATATTGAAGACAGATATGAAATCAGATAATTTATAGAAAAGATCATTTGAGAAGAGTTGGCGGATTGTTTGGTTACTCCATTAACTGAAAGATCAACATTTATGTTTCCAAGATCTTCAAATTCTGTAGCGTTTATAAAGCGACTTACCGGGGCAAAAGTGTCAAATCCCTTTGCCACACTCCAGGGGTGTCCTGATTCTTTAGCTTTCTGCTGAATATCTCTGGCAGTAAAGTCAATACCAACACCAATGCCTTTAATGAAATTGTGTACTTCATTTTCAGAGATGTGTTTCCCTTTTTTTGAAATTACTATAACTATTTCTACTTCGTGATGAACATCAAAGCTTTGTTCAGGAATTATAATTTCAGAACCATCAAAACAAAGAGCACTTTGAGGTTTTAAAAAAATCAAAGGAGAAGAGGGGACCGGATTGTTGAGTTCTTTAGCATGTTCAATATAATTCCTACCGATGCAGTAGATAGACTTTGGTGCTAGATCAGTTCCGGGAATTGTAATCTCATTCATAAATCAAAGATATAAAAAAAGCCTCGCACAAAATATGTACGAGGCTTAAATTTTTTCTCAGCTTG
>Ga0208668_1000423_pt1 | contig 11422 bp, 9 predicted proteins | sample 18_taG_FD_184093 | JGI IMG/M metagenome (GOLD analysis project Ga0208668, IMG submission 184093) | Marine viral communities from the Subarctic Pacific Ocean - 18_ETSP_OMZAT15316 metaG (SPAdes) (version 2) | ecosystem: Environmental > Aquatic > Marine > Oceanic | place: Pacific Ocean | collected...
TTCAGGACCGATATTTCCCAGACCCAGTACCGCTGAACCATCACTGACAACAGCAACCAAATTTCCTTTTGCTGTATAATCGTAAGCTTTTTCTACATCTTTACTTATTTCCCGACAAGGTTCTGCAACTCCAGGGGTATAAGCAATACTTAGATCATCCTTTGTGTCTAAAGGCATTTTAGGCTCTATTGAGATTTTTCCCCGAGCTTTTTTGTGTGCTTCTATTGAAAGTGCCGCGTAGTCTTTTGTTGACATAATTTTTTAGAGCTTTTATAAATAAAAAAGGCATCAAACAATCTGCTTGATGCCTATACCATAAAATACGGTTTATTTCTTAATCATTCCCTCAACATCGAAAGAATTATTGGATTTCTCTATATCAGCTAAACGCTGAGATGGATCAATTGAAACTCGTTTTACTGAAGTGCCTGCTACCGGGATATCAAAAGTGTAGGTTGGGTTAGTCCATGGCCAGTCTTCCAATACGGTTCTTTTCAGGTCATTTTCGGCAGGCTTTTCACCACGCATAATTCTGAGTGGGATATAGAACATTTCAGAACTACCATCAGTGTATTCAACCAAAATATCTATAGGCATTGGCATTAAACCAATTCTTTCCAGTTCGATCACGGTTTTGTTTTCATCACCAACAAGAGCGCGGACTCCGTAATCAACGGTCTTTGTAGTGTTAACGAAATACTCGTTATACCAGTCCAAGACCATGCCGGATTCTTTTTCCATAACTCTTAGGAAGTCAGCAGCAGTTGGGTGTTTCATTTTCCATGCATCAAAATAACTCAGCATTCCTTTCCTGAATGTTTCATCACCGATTATATAACTCATCTGTCCTAAGTAAACAGCTCCTTTTGAATATGCTGCGGCTCCGTAAGCTCTGTTTGTATTAAAGTGGTCTGCATGAGTCGTTAGTGGTTCTTCTAAACCCGATTCAACGATACCATAGTATCCACGATAAGAACCGGCGTATGGAAAATCTGATTCCCTGTCAAAAATATGCAACATTGTTTCTGCTGAAGCATAACTTGTGAATCCTTCATCCATCCATGCAAAAAGAGCTTCGTTTGTAGCTAAAACTCCCTGGAACCAACTGTGATAAAATTCATGAACAGTTACACCAATTAAACTACCCAGAGACCTTCCGCCGGTAATAAGTGTACCCATTGGATATTCCATTCCACCATCTCCCCCTTGAACTGTAGAAAATTGCGGATATGGATATTTTCCGAAATGCTTACTTGCATACTCAAATCCCTTCACTGTTAATTCAGGAAGTTGTTCCCAGTACTTTTTATAGGCTGCATTTTCTTCAGGACTAGCTTCTTTGTCTACAGTTTCCTGATAAAAGAAATGAAGTTTCGGTCCGTTTGGTACCTGAGCGGTGGTATGAATAAAATCCGGATCAGCGCCCCAGAAGAAATCGATTACATTTTCAGCAACAAAATGATAGGTGATAGGGCCGGGCTTTTTTCGATTAATCTTAGTTCCCGGTTTTTCATAACCATGACCAATTTCGTTTGGGTTTTGTAAAACACCGGTTCCACCAACTACATAGTCCTGATCGATGGTGATCTTCACATCAAAGTCACCCCAAACTCCATGAAATTCTCTTCCTACATATGGATTAGGATTCCATCCGGTGTAATCATATTCAACCATTTTTGGATACCACTGGCTCATTGAAAACTCAACGCCTTCTGAATTACTCCATCCGGAACGACGGATCTGGAGAGGAACCTGAGCGTCCCACTTCATATCGAAAGTAGTTTTAGCTCCCGATTTAATAGGCTTGTTCAATTCAACAACTAAAATGGTGCCATCATGAGTAAATTTAACATCCTTACCATCTTGCTTTAAGGAATTAATTTTTTGATATCCGATCTCATCATCTGAAAGCTTAGAAATTCTGTCTCTTACTCTTCCGTCCGGGTCTGCAATAGTTCGGGAACGAACATCCATCATACTTCCGGGCTGAAAAGCGTTAAAATAGAGGTGAAAATAAACTCTGGTTAGTTCGTCAGGTGAGTTGTTTGTATAGACGATCTTTTGAGTTCCTTTGTATTGATGTTTGTCTACATCAACGTCAATATTCATTTTGTAGTCGATCTCCTGCTGCCAATAAGTGCGTTGAGCAGAGATATTCAGGGAAACGAATCCCAGTAAAAGCAAAGTGATTAATTTCTTCATTCTTGAAATTATTTAGGTTATCAGATGGATTAAATTTTTATGCAATATTAAAGGAACCCACAAAAATGCAAAAACTCCACTGTATTTACATTTTTTGTTTAATAAAGTACAAAGGAACACAAAGAAAGCTGAAAGTTGAGAAATATAACATAGAAACTCTGTGCGCTCTGTGGTTGTAAATCAAAAGCTGTTTCTGCTGGCAAAGGCGCGACTGAGGGTTGCTTCATCAATAAATTCCAGCTCTGTTCCCATAGGGATACCATAAGCAATTCGAGTTACTTTAACTTCATAAGGCAACAATAACTTGTTGATGTAGTACGAAGTAGCCTCGCCTTCAGCATCAGGGTTGAGCGCCAGGATTACTTCTGTAATTTCTTCGCCGCCGCCAACACGTTTTAGTAGTTCCTGAATTCGAATGTTGTCAGGGCCCACGTTATCCATTGGTGAAATTACTCCACCTAAAACATGATACCGCCCACGAAATTCGTTTGTTTTTTCAATGATATAGACGTCATTGAATTCTTCAACAACACAGATGCTACCATTTTGTCTTTTTGCGTTTTCGCAAATATTGCATGGATCGTTATCGCTTACATTTCCACAAATTTCACAGCGAGTCACTTTATTTTTCAGGTCGATGATCGCGTTTGCAAGTCTGAGGGCATACTCATCATTCTGTTTTAATAAATGGATGGCAATTCTTTGAGCCGATTTCCTGCCCGTACCCGGGAGTTTTGCAAGCTGTTCAATAGCTCGTTCTAAATATTCTGAGGTTATCTGCAATTTAATTTTGAATTATAAATTATGAATGTTGAATTTTCTGTAATTCAACATTCATAATTCAACATTTATAATTTTTATAGTCCAAACTTAGAAAGGTCCATTCCGGGAATTCCACCGCCGGGAATCATTCCTTTATAAGCTTCCTGCATTTGAGATTTTGCAGCTTCATCCGCTTGTTCAAGAGCCTTGTTAACACCGGCTACAACCAGATCTTCCAGCATTTCTTTGTCGCTGGGATCAATAACATCCTCATCAAATTTGATGGAAAGAATTTGACGAAGCCCGTTAGCTTTTACTTTTACCATTCCGCCGCCTGCTTCAGCTTCTACGATCACTTCAGCTAACTTAGCCTGACTTTCCTGCATTTTTGCTTGCATTTCCTGAACTTTGCCGAACATATCGGCCATGTTAAAATCACTCATAACTAAAAATTTTGGTTGAATTTTTTGATTACTTATTTAAGCCGCAAAAGCACGAAGACACGGAAAACTAGTATTCTTAATCTAAAGATGTCGTGTTTTAAATCTTGCGTCTTTTATCTTAAATCTTATTTAAACTAATATTCTAACTCTGCTCCAAACCGTTCTACCAAACTACGTATCATCGGATCTTTTTGCTGAATCTCCTTAAATCGTTCGTAAGGATTTCGAGCCTTTGTTTGTTTAATTTTCTGTGACACTTCTACGTTAAAACGAAGCGCCACTCCAATACATTCCTGCAATTTTCCTGCCAATTCCTTGGCTTGTTCGTCCAACATGGTCTTTGCTAACTGATTGTCACATTCTAATGACAATTCAGTCCCTTTCAGTTTTACAGGAAGAGCACGTTCGGTTTGCATCTTTAAAATTGAAGACACAGATCCATTCAAAGAATCAATAAACTCCGGCCATGCACTTTTGATGTCTTCGATCTGTAAATTCTTAGCTTCTTGAGAGTGCTGAGCTGTAGTTTCAACTACAATTTCGGTTTTTACTTCTTCTTTGCTCGCTTCATTTACTTGTGAAAACCGGGTTTGCAAAGCGGGTGTTCCGATATCAAATTCGTCATCAATTACTTTTGTCGCTTCCTGTTCTTGTTCAGAAGATGGAAGTTCTTCTTCAACTACTGATGAAGACTCTTCAGCAGATGCGGTCACATTTTCTTTTGCCGGTTCAGTAGCAGGGTCTTCATTCTTTTTCTCCTGAACAGCAGGTTTCGATTCCGGAGAAGAAAGGGAGGCTAAGTTCTTAGAGTTTTTTTTTACTTCCTCAAGATCGGACAATAGTTTAGCAAGACTCTCGGAACGCTCCATATGAATGAGCTTAAGGAGAGTGATCTCAAATTGGATTCGAGGTTGGTTAGCATCTTTGATCTTTATCTGCGCTTCAGAAACTAAATGTAACATGCGCATCAGATCATCTCTGGAAAAATCAGAAGCAAACTGCTTGTATTTTGATTTTGTTTCTTCTGAAGCCTCAACCATGTAAAGTTGTTTACTGTGATGGGCGATGTATAAGTTTCTCAGATGTTCGGTAAGTCCGATCAAAAATTCCTGTATATCATAACCTTCCTGAAGCAACGTATTGATCAACTCCAGACCTTGATCGGCATCATGTTCCTTTACACAGTTCATAAACTGAAACAGTCGATCGGTGCCAACTACATTTAAGGCCTGAACTAACTCATTGTGTGTAATGGTGTCTCCACAAAAAGCAATGGCCTGATCCATCAAACCTAACGCATCTCTCAGCGCTCCATCAGCTTTTTTTGCTATCACATGAAGAGACTCGTCATCAATAGAAATGTTTTCATCTACTGAAATTTTTCGGAGTCGTCTTACGATCTCATCTACAGCTATGCGTTTAAAATCGAAGCGCTGAACGCGTGAGAGAATAGTCGGAAGAACTTTGTGGGGCTCGGTGGTCGCAAAAATAAATATAGCATGCTCAGGAGGTTCTTCCAGAGTCTTTAGTAAAGCATTGAACGCAGCTTTAGAAAGCATGTGAACCTCATCAACAATAAAAACCTTGTAGCGCCCATTTTGAGGAGGAATCCGAACAGTTTCTCTCAAATGATGAACATCGTCCACTTTGTTGTTTGATGCGGCATCCATCTCAACCACATTCAGTGTTTGGTTGAGCGATTCACCATCCACGCTGTTATCAATTTCATTGATGGTTCTGGCAAGAACACGTGCCATAGTTGTTTTTCCAACTCCACGCGGTCCACAGAACATATAAGCATGTGATAAACGATTTTGTTTGATGGCGTTCATCAACGTAGAGCTTACGTGATCCTGAGAAACAATATCCTCAAAATTTTGCGGGCGATATTTTCTGGTAAGTGCGCGGTAGTTTTCTGACATTCTTAAGCTGATTTTGCAAACAAAAGGAATGTACAAAAAGAAGAGAAGAATTGGAGAGCAGATGTGGGATTAAAAAGGAGAATATTTTGACGGGAGTTATTTGTAATACATCTGTTGATGTCTTTGGGAAACGTGTATTTTAAATTCTGTAATCAATTCAGCATAAATCGCACTTTCCCGTTATACTCCACGTTGATATAATCGATGAAAAAGATCTTCCACATATTACTTTTATGCAGTTTTGGGATTGCGGTTAATTCTAAAGCTCAGGTTCAACCAAAATCTAAGATTTCGGGTACACAGGCGTATGTTCAGGGGCTGGATGCATTTGAAAATCAGGACTATGAAAGATCTTTGGAACTTCTGATCGAGGCTGAAAAACAACTCGGATCTTCAGCGGGGATCAATTACGCTATTGCAGATACTTATTTTGCAATGGAAGACCTTCCCAATGCGGCGCTTTATGGAAAAGAAGCAGTAGAGAAATCACCCGAGAATAAATGGTACAGGTTTAAATTAGCACAGATATACAGAAGAGCCGGAGAAAATACTGCAACTTTGGAAGAGTTAAATACACTGCTTGAATACTATCCGGGCGACTTTAACGCGCTGTTTATGCTGGCGGATACCTATCAGGATTACGGAGAATATATAAAGAGTAATCAAGTTTTAGGTCGTGCTTTAAAGTTAACAGGTCCACAAAGCTCCGTTTATTTAATGAAATTCAGAAATTTTGAAGCGATGGGTGTAAGGGATTCTGCAATTACACAACTTGAGTCGTTGAGGGAGATCGATCCTGATAATCTGAATACGCTTAATTTACTGAGCGAATACTATTCAAGAACAGGAAAAGATGACAACGCAAAAAAGGTTCTCAACGAAGCCTTGACCCGTAATGCAAGGGACCCTCAATCGTTAATGAATCTGGCGGGGATTTTTATTGAAGATCAAAAGTGGGATAGCGCCGGAACATTGATCAGAACGTTCTTAAGCGACAAGGTTATACAGCCTGATGAGAAAATCGGAGTGGCTCAATTCTTATACACTAAGCAACAGGAAAGTCCTTTAAATGAACAGTTAAAAAGAGAAACAGGTTGGGCGCTGGATGCTTTTACAGAATCCTCACCTGAATATGGTCCGGCTTTTACACTTTCAGGACAATACTATTCTCAAATTGGAGAAACAGAAAAAGCATTAGAAAAATTAGAAAAAGGGAATGGATTACTTCCACAGGATGACATAGCGTGGAGGCTAAGGCTTCAATTATTACTTAGTGAAAACAAGTTAGAAGAAGCAAAAAGAGTTGGATTGAAAGCAGATAGCAATGTACCTGAAGATTCTTTTATTCAATTCTTTTTAGGAACTGCGTATTTGTTGAGTGATGAAAACGAAGAAGCTGTAAAGTGGTTGGAAAGAGCATCAAGAGCTCCTGCAAGAAAACCATTTAAGTCTGTAGTGTATTCTACATTAGGTGATGCACAGAGTAATCTTGAAAACAGCGAAGAAGCCGACCGGGTATATGAATTAGCGTTGCGTTATGATCCTCAAAATCACAATGCAATGAATAACTATGCATACAATTTGTCTGTTCGTGGAGAAAAACTGGAAAGAGCCGCTGAACTTGCAGTAAAAGCAATGGAGCTTGACCCAGATAACGCGGCATATTTAGATACTATGGGTTGGATATTTTATAAAACAGGAGAATTTGAAAAAGCCCGAAGATTTATAAAAGCTTCTATCGATCTGGACGATGAGGCGGCAAGTGCAGAAGTTTTGGAACATTTAGGAGATGTGTATGATAAACTGAACAAGCCTGATGAAGCAAAAAAATGGTGGAGAAAAGCTTTGGAAAAGGATCCATCCCTGACTTATTTAAAAGAAAGAACTCAAGAGTGAAATTACTATCTCATAAATACTTATTGGCAGCTATTGTGCTGCTTTTTATTTCGTGTACTTCTTCTAAGAATCTTACAAATGATGAAGAATTATATCCTGTTTCTATTCCATTGAATGAGATCATTAACAGAATACCTAACTATTCAGGAGATCTTGCGTCGGCAAAAGGAAAAGGAAGAGCTCTTGTGAGTGAGCCGGGAAACAGCGACAGAATAACTATTGATTTCGAGACAGATACCGTTCTGAGTTTGCTGACTTTTAAAAACCGGATCGGAATTACTGGGGGGAGTATGTTGGTGGATGCTGATTCCATTCTCATTTATAATAAGATTGATAAATATGCCCAAAAGGTATCGGTGCAAGATGGGCGAATGACCAACCTGAATGAATTGGCTTCAGTAAATTTGTTAGATCTGATGAATTTTAAAATAAAGATCGAAGATGTAGAAAAAATCCTTCAATCCGATAATGAATATATACTGGGGTTTTATAACAAAGGCATTGCGCGAATTAATAAGAAAACCGGCACGGTTAGTTATGTAGAACAAGCCAGGTCTTCAGGATTACCATATTCTTCATTAACCTATGAAAGCTATGGAGAGATTAAAGGCTACATTTTGCCCAGAAAAATCACCATATTAAGTGCAGACAGGAATTCACAAGTGGTTTTTCAGGTAAGATCGCTTGAAGTGAATCCGGACGAACTAAATCTTATTATTGATATTCCTGATGATATAAAAGTTGAACGATTATGAAGTCAAGAATTTTAATACTACTTACATTTCTGATCGGCTGCACTGCGACTCTTTCAGCGCAAACGTATGATGAAAAGAGAAAAGAAATTCTGAGTAAACAGAATAACACCAGAGCAGAGATCAATGTGCTGGATGCCCGTATTAAATCTTATCAAAAAAGAGTAGCTGAAGCCGAAGCAAAGTTCAATCAATCTTATAAACAATACGAGAGTTTAAATGGATTGATTGCATTACAGGACGACAAAATCGAAAGCCTGACCAAAGAACAGCAGCAAATTCAGGAAGAAATAAATTTAACCGAGCAGGAAATTGGAATTCGTCAGGAAGAACTAAAAGTACTTATTGAGAATTATAAAAAGATATTGTTGTTCGCTTATAAAAACAGCAGATCTTCTAATTTAGAGTTATTACTTACTTCCGGATCTTTTAATCAAATGTTGATCAGGGCGCAGTATCTGAAGAAATTTGAAGAGCAAAAAGCAAAACAAGCTGAACAAATAAGAAGAAGGCGAAACGAGCTTGATGAGATACAGATTGACCTGCGCCAGAGTTTGAATCGGAATCAAGTGGTACTTCAGGAGATACAAAGCGAAAAAGAAATTCTTAATGGGCAAAGATCTCAACAGAAGCAGACCGTTGAGACTATTCGTAGTCAGCGTTCAGATCTGGTTGCGGAACTTACCAAAAGCAGGCAGCAGAAAGAAGCTCTTCAAAATGCATTTACAGATCTGATTGCAGAAGCTGAAAGAATTCAGGAATTGGAAAATGAGCGTTTAATAAAATTAGCCCGAGCAAGAGAAATTGCCGACGAAAATATCAGAAACAGAGAAGTGGCTAAATACTCAAAGTCTTTAGTTCGGGATGCTGCCGTAAGCAATGAAATGTTGCTGGATAATGAACGCATGTTTGCTGCTGCTAAAGGGACTTTACCCTGGCCGGTGAATAGTAAAACTGTTTCAAAAAACTTTGGGAGAACCAGAAACCCGGTTTACGGAACAGTGACTGAATATCTGGGAATCAATATTGTTACAGATCCAGCAGCTTCAGTAAAAGTTGTTTCAGATGGGTATGTCTCTCAAATATCACCTATAAGTGGTTTTGGAGATGTAGTATTTGTCAAGCACGGATCGTACTATACAGCATATGGGAACCTCAGCAGGATTGATGTACAAAAGAATCAGGTATTAAATGCTGGGGATAGAATCGGACTTTCAGGAGTTGCTCAATCACCACTGGGAGAGAACCTATTGTTTGTGGTTCGTCATAAAGATTATCAAAATCCGTTAAACTGGCTTCAAAAATAGATTTTTCGCACAATATTCTGTACTCTCTTTTTTTAAGAACAGCAAAACTAACAACAGGCCTTGAACAACCTCCCCCGATTTATTTTTTACTTAACCGGAATACTTATTATTTCCGGAGCTTTTACGCTGATAACCTCCGATCTGCTAACAAAAGTGAACGATGGAACCACTTTAGGAACCATTCTATTTTTCTTTTTCGGATTGATTTACATGAATATGGTGACCATCACCAGCAGAAGATTTATGAGGCGCTTAGAAGGTCCTACAGTGGCACCATATGTGTTTGCGATCTTTACTTTAATTCCACCTGCTGTTTGGGTAAATATTTATCAGGATGGGACTGCAACTTCGCCCGCAATTTATGTGCCTATGCTTTTAGTGGCAGTTGGTACAGGTGCATTTTTTGGCCATCGCATGGGACTAAAAGCACAAATCAAATTTCAGGAAAATCTAAAAGCCTACTTTGAGCAAGACAAACGCTTGCACAGCGATCCTCCTCAAGACGAGGACGAAAATTCAACTAAAAACTAACTCTTATGAAATCAATTAAATCTCTGATCATATTTTGCATAGTATTCTTTTTCTCTGCGGATATTGCAATTTCTCAGTCTGTAACACCTGAAGAGCTTCATAAGATTGGTGCGGCTCCATCAGCAGAACGTATTGAAAGAGATATTCAAACATTGGTAGATTTTGGAACCAGACATACACTTTCTGATACCGTTTCAAGCAAAAGAGGAATTGGTGCAGCCCGAAGATGGATCAAAGCAGAGTTTGAACGAATTTCAGCAGACTGTGGAGGTTGTCTGGAAGTTTTTTATGTGAGTGACGTGATTTCCGGCCAAAGAAGAATTCCTGATCCTGTTAATATTGTAAACGTTGTTGCGATACAGAGAGGAACCGCAGATCCGAATCGATTTGTAATGATGAGTGGCGATATTGACTCCAGAGTTTCAGATCCATTAGATGGTGTTTCAGACTCACCGGGTGCTAATGATAACGCATCAGGAATGGCTGGAGTAATTGAATCTGCTCGAGTACTAACCAAATACGAGTTTCCGGGATCTATAATGTATGTTGGTTTGTCAGGAGAGGAGCAAGGGCTTTTCGGAGGGCAGATTTTAGCAGATTATGCACTCGAAAAAGGCTGGAGAATTAAAGCCGTTCTCAACAATGATATGATCGGAAACATCAAAGGAATTAACGGAGTGATCAATAATACCACAGCTCGTGTATTTTCGGAAGGAACAAGAGCAGTTGAAACAGAACAAGAGGCCAGAATTCGCAGATTTACCGGTGGTGAAGTAGATTCCCCTTCAAGAAATGTTGCACGATACGTAGATAAAATGGCAGATTTATATATCACTAATTTAGATGTAATGATGATCTATCGTTTAGATCGTTTTGGAAGAGGTGGGCATCATCGTCCGTTTAACGATGTTGGATTTCCGGGTGTTAGAATCATGGAAACCAATGAAAATTATGTGATGCAACATCAGGACATAAGAACTGAGGATGGAATTAAGTACGGAGATACCATTGACGGTGTGGATTTTGATTACGCAGCTAAGTTAACCGGTTTAAATGCTGTGACTATGGCAAGTATGGCATGGGCACCAAATCCTCCGGTTAATGTTCAGATTCAGGGGGCGGTGCGACCAAGTACAACATTAAAATGGGATGCTCTCAATGATGAGCAAAATCCACAATTAGCAGGATATAAGATCTATTGGAGATTAACGGACTCCAATCAATGGGAAAAAAGTGTATTCGTTCCTGTAGGCAGTACATCGCATACGCTGGAAAATGTAGTTATCGATAATTATTTATTCGGAGTGGCTTCAGTTTCCAAAGAAGGGTTTGAAAGTCCTGTAGTTTTTCCCGGTGCTGCGGGTTCTTTTGGGGAATAATTTAAATTAAGAATACGGGAATTAGGAATATGTTTAACAAACCATATTCCTAATTCTCTATTCACCTATTCCTAATTAACAACTTCAATTACAATCTTCTTCCCGGTTACTTCTCTGAGTAGATGCGCCTTTCTTTGTGCTCCCCAAATTTCCAGTTGAGGGTCTGCCTGTACTTTTATTTTGAAAGTGATCTCTTTGTCAGTAGAGTCGATGTCTAATTCCTGAACA
>Ga0208668_1000428_pt1 | contig 11373 bp, 17 predicted proteins | sample 18_taG_FD_184093 | JGI IMG/M metagenome (GOLD analysis project Ga0208668, IMG submission 184093) | Marine viral communities from the Subarctic Pacific Ocean - 18_ETSP_OMZAT15316 metaG (SPAdes) (version 2) | ecosystem: Environmental > Aquatic > Marine > Oceanic | place: Pacific Ocean | collected...
CTTCAACGGCGTTGTTGCATGGCTTCTCTTCGAACTATTTGAAATTGAACCAGAATTCATTGGCGCCTCCACTGCACGCAAGACAGTCGGCATTAGAGTTCCGAGAGGCGAGAAAGCAAAACAAGTTGTTTTGAAATATTTACTTGACAACGAGCCCACTTTCAAGATACAATATACACACAAGGGCAACCCTAAACCTGAATCATATGATCGGGCGGATGCAATTATAATCGCGAGAGCGGGAGATATAATTGAGCGAGAAAACTGATTTTTTTTCTTATCTCGAATAAATAACTATTTATTGTATAAGCAGCCAAAAAAAGGCAGAGATCCAAAATGAAAATCACAAAATCACAACTGAAAAGAGTTATCAAAGAAGAGATGGAGAAGGAAATCAGAGAAGCACACTGGACCGAACCCGATCCGGATGGCGATCCCGGAGAGAACGAAGCAAAACAAGTCTTATTAAAAACTCTTAGCACTCTGATTAAGAATGAGTGGAGTCACGAAGAAATAATGGATTACGTTGATTCTGTAGTGAGAGACTTGGAGACCGGCACGGTACCGGGCCACGAAGACACTCTCCCAGCCGGCTACGGCCCTGGCCCGTGGTAATAGCACTCAATTCGTAAATAACCCTTGACTCGCCCCTGAAATAATGTTATGATCCCATAATGGGCGAACAGAAGAAACTCAAGATCCTAAATGATGTATTAGGATACAGTTCGAAGCAGGGTTACGAGCACTTATTTGTGTGCCCATCGTGCGAGCACCACAAACGCAAACTTTCAGTAAACATCACGAAGGGCTTTTTCAAATGTTGGGTTTGCGATTATCGCGGCCGCAATATTCGCCGCATCATTCGCCGCTTCGGCACGTTCACCCAACTTCAAAAGTGGGACCAACTAACCGGACGACAGGATCTTGAACAGTTCGCCGATCTGTTTTCATCCGAGACCATAAAAGAAGAAAAGCCAAAAGTAGATCTCCCAGACGAGTTCACTTCCCTAACAGGCACAATCCCAGCAACAGGCACATACGCCCACAAATACCTTCACTCTAGAGGGATAACAAAGGCAGACATTCTCAAGTGGAAGATCGGATATTGCTTCAGCGGAGAATACAGAAACAGGATTATTATCCCCTCGTTTGATGACGATGGCGATTGTTCATATTTCATCGCGAGATCATATAACGGAGATTCATACAAGTACAAGAATCCCAGAGCATCCAAAGGCGTTGTATTCAATGAATTATATGTTGATTGGAACGAAGATTTAACAATTGTCGAAGGAGTTTTTGATGCCATTACTGCCGGAAACAGCGTACCTATATTGGGGTCCACTCTGCGATCTGACTCCGATCTCATCCGCAAAATCGTCTATAACGACACGCCAGTCTATGTTGCCCTCGATCCAGACGCGAGAGAAAAAGAAAACAAGATTATTCAGACGCTTCTTGAATATGATGTTGAATTATATAAGATCGACGTAAGTGGCTATGAAGACGTGGGCTCGATGCCCAGAGAGGTTTTCCGAGAAAGGAAACAAAAAGCGAGATTTATAGATAGAGAAGACTATTTATTGATGAATTTACTCTCGGCAGTGTAGGAGACCCCCGATGAAAGTAACCAAATCACAACTCATAAAGATTATTAAGGAAGAGCTTAGCGCTTTAAGCGAATCAGAAGCCGCAAAAGAACTAAAACAATTACAAGATTTAGCTAAAGCCGGCGAGTTGAGCCCCGAAGAGTTCAAGGCGCAGAAGCAAGCACTACTGCAAAAAGCCCCAGGCGCCCAACAGCAGGGCGGCGATGATGCCGTTCTCGCCGGCTCCACGCGTATGGCCACCGCTGGAGGCGCCACTACTAAGCAGGACGATGGCACTGTCGCAGCAGGCGCCACACGCATGGCAAATGAACCGCCGGATTATAAGCCGGGCGACTCATCTGCATCCGGCGCTACTCGTATGGCTTCCGGAGAAAATCAAAAATTGCAGAGTATAGCCAAGCAGCTTCAAATTCTTTTACAGGCGATTCAAAAAGAGTTACAATAATGGATTTATCCGAGAGCCTTAAAAAATGGGAAGAATTCGGACTTAATCAGGTAACTGAGCTTTGCGAACTACATTTTAATAATCTGATCATTATGAAGGGAAACGATGAATATGGATTGGTGGCTGCCTATAAAGACCTCCAAGAAGGAAGAGGTAGCCTCACTCCCGAGTCCCCTCTTCAAGTTACTTGGATCCGCGAAGAAAACAAGTTTTTAGTTACTGATGGGCTTCATCGATTGTTGGAAGCTCTTTTGGAAGGCCAATTACAATATTTATGTGAAATTGATTGGACAGGCTACACTTTACACTGGCATGTGCCAGAACCCATAGATCGTTTTACTTTAAAAAGCCTTCATTTAGATAATGATAAGACTATTTATTGATGAATTTACTCTCGGCAGTGTAGGAGACCCCCGATGAAAGTAACCAAAACACAACTTAAACAGATTATTAAAGAAGAATTAGAAGATACCCTTGAAGAAGCCGAACGCACTGCCAAGGGCAACATTACTCAAGATACCCGCGAAAAACATGCCACGGTGGGAAAAGACAAGTTTCCTATTTTTGATAAGAAGTCAGCAGAAGCTGCGATAGATTTACGCGGCCATGCCCCCGAAGCAGATAAGGCGAAGATTATCAATAAGGCAGCGAAATACGCACCAGCAGCAGCAAAGAAAGCACGCGAAGCTGACAAGAAAGACTAAGAATGCGCGTTAAAAAGTCGGACTTGATGGATATTATCAAAGAAGAGCTTAATGAATTAAACTATTCAGGCGCCGCCGGCGCCCAATTGCGCGCCGCACAGCTAACCGGGTCTCCCACTGTAGCACGCCCTGGAGACGCGCCCCAATTGAGTGTAGGAGACTTGGTATCCGAACTGCGTACATTGCTAGCAGAATGGGAGGAGAAAGATTATCCATCTGACGAAGCTCGTTATGAAGGCTATTATGAGGACATTGCGCAAGTAGCCGAGAGATATGATCCATGCGCACATCCGGGAGAGTCGTGTGAAGACGCACACCCCGATCAAGAGCATGAAGAATGTATCCGAGACAACGAAGAGAGCGACGAAGAATAAAAGCTTGACTCTTGCTTGACAATGAGTTATACTATAAGAGTATCTATGCGGAGGGTACGTGAAGTTTGCACATATAAGTGATACTCATATTAAAAATTTGAAGTATCATTATGAATATCGAATCATTTTCGAGCAGTTGTATGAAACACTGCGAGAACAAAAGGTCGATTACATTATACACTGTGGGGATATTGCCCACACCAAAACACAGATCTCACCAGAGTTTGTTGAGATGTGTTCTGATTTTTTTCGCAGTCTCGCTGAGATTGCACCAACCTATATCATTCTAGGAAACCATGACGGCAACCTAAAGAACAGCAGTCGCCAAGATGCATTGACACCGATTGTCGATGCGCTTGACATGCCAACATTGCACTTGCTCAAGAATTCAGGCGAGACTCATTTGAACGACGAATTCTGTTTGAATGTCTTGTCAGTTTTTGATCGAGACAAATGGATGAAGCCCAGCAATACTGACAAGATCAATATTGCGCTTTATCACGGTTCAATTTCTAATTGTAAAACCGATACAAACTGGACGATGAGCTTTGGTGAAGATGACATTTCCATCTTTGATGATTTTGATTTTGCGATGCTCGGCGATATCCACCGGCGTCAGTTCCTAGACCACGATGGCCGTGTCTGGTACGCCGGCTCAACTGTCCAGCAGAACCATGGCGAGACCAACGATAAAGGCCTTTTAATTTGGGAGATTGATTCTAAAGATGAGTGGGAGATCGAGCCCCTTGTCTTTAAAAATCCTAAACCGTTCTTTACAATTCCGCTCACACTCAAGGGGCGCATGCCTCGCAATCTCCAAGTACCCGCCGGCGCCCGCCTGCGATTAGTTAGCAACAATAACCTTCCGCTTAACACGATGCGCCGAGCAATGGACATCGCGAAGCATCGCTTTAACCCGGAGAGTATTTCGTTTCTCAACAGAGCCGCTGGCGAACGCGGCAACGTGGAAGACCTAGCTGATGGTATTAAGACAGAAAACCTGCGAGACATTAAAGTCCAAGAAGAACTGATTGACGAATTTCTTTCGGACTATCAGACCGATACCACAACTTTAGAACGTGTGTTTGAGCTTAATAGCAAGTACAACAAAATCATTGAAGACCGAGAAGAGATCTCTAGAAATGTAAACTGGAAACTCAAGTCATTTAAATGGGACAATCTGTTTAATTATGGCAAAGGCAACTCCATCAACTTTGAAAACCTTAACGGCATCATTGGAGTTTTTGGGAAGAACTTCAGCGGTAAATCCAGCATCATTGATGCAGTCTTATACACGTTATTCAATACCACCAGCAAGAACGAACGCAAAAACCTTAACCTTATTAATCAACATCAAGAATCTTGCGAAGGTGTTTTAGAGATTGAGATCGGACACAAGGTATATAACATCAAGCGCATCTCTGAAAAATACACGAAGCGTTTAAAGGGCGTTGAAACCTTAGAAGCCAAAACGGATTTGAATTTTGAAGTCTATGATCCTGTCACAGATGAAACTACATCCTTAAACGGCACCACACGCACGCAGACCGACGCAAATATTCGGAAGCACTTTGGGTCCATGGATGATTTTCTAGTGTCTTCACTGGCCAGCCAGCACGGTGCATTGACATTCATTGACGAGGGTTCTACCCGTCGCAAGGAAATCATCGCCAAGTTCCTGGATTTGGAATTGTTTGAACAGAAATTCAAGATGGCAAAGGACGATTCAATAGAAGCCAAGGCCCTCCTCCGAAAATATGAGAATCGTGACTACAGTACAGAACTGACCGACCTTGGATTAAACCTTGAAGGTCTGCGATTGGAAGCTGATGTTAATAAAATAACATGCGAAAAATATCGGCAGAATCTGAAGATTTTGAACGAGGGTGCTAGACGATTGGATGATAAAATTAACTCTATCCCGGGCAAGCTGATTGATATTACGAAAACCCTCGCAGACCAGAAAGAAAAAGAGAATCTAGCGAAAATGCTTCAAGAAAAGATTGCGATTCAAGAAACCGACATTGACCTTAAACAACAAAAGGTTGTTATATCGGAAGGCTTTTTGGAGCTTATAGATTTAAGCCGACTAACGGAAGACAAAGAAGAGATTGAGATCTTAGGCCCCGGCATCACAAATTTGCGAGAAGAACTTGAAAAGATCAGCAAGAAGGAAAAATTGCTTAAGAGAATTCCTTGTGGTGATCAATTTCCTTCATGCCACTTTATTAAAGATGCATATATTGATGTTGCCAACAAACCAGGAATTGAAGAGGATCTCCATACAGCTATGAATCGCTTGAATGCTTTAGACCCCATAGAAAATGTCGAGAAGCTAGAAGAGTATCGCTTAATGCAAGAATTGATTCAAGAATTAAAAACAGAAGTGGCAGAATTGCTATTGGAATGCGAACGCAACAAGAACACAAAAGCCGCCACCGATTTAGAATTGGCCGAGACAAAAACAAAGGTCAAAGAATACAACCAAAACAAGAAAGTTATTGATGGCTTAGAAAAGCTCATCAACGAACGCAAAACTTATGAGAATAAGATCGAGACCAAAAAGGAAAAGATCTTAACATGCGACGAAGAAACACTAGAACTGGTCAAGCAGATTGGTTCCTATGAAGAAAAGATCACCTCCCTCAAACAACAAGAACAAGAGTATAAAACTTTGCAGAACGATTACGCTGCGTATGATTTGCTGATGCGGTGCATGCACCCAAATGGAATCGCTTACGATATTATCAAGAAAAAGATTCCAGTGATTAATCAAGAGATTGCGAAAGTTCTTGCCAACATTGTCGAGTTCGAAGTGTTCTTCGAGACTGGAGGCAACAAGCTTGACATCTTTATTAAGCACCCCAAACATGACGAAAGGCCCATTGAAATGGCGTCAGGCGCAGAAAAGACAATGGGTGCGATGGCCATTCGGTTAGCGCTTTTGAGCGTTTCTTCTCTTCCAAAGTCGGATTTGTTTATTCTCGATGAGCCAGGGACCGCATTGGACGAGGAAAATATGGAGGGTTTTATTCGGATCTTGGAACTAATTAAAGTATATTTTAAGAACGTTCTCTTGATCTCGCATTTGGACTCTCTCAAGGATTGTGTTGATATGCAGATTGTAATCGAGAAAAAGAAAGGATACGCGAAGGTAAACCAATAATGAAACTCACCAAATCACAATTAAATCAAATCATCCGAGAAGAGCTTGAAGACCATATGGTGGATGAAGGCGTCTGGGATAAATTTAAAGGCGCCGTGGGTCTAGGAAAAAAAGCCGCACCACCTCCGCAAGACCCGCGAGCCCGGGCGCTGGCAACGGTCGGTATCGTTCCGGACGACGAGGAAAGCGCTGCCGATGCCGACCAACAACAAGCGGATGATGCGCACTATGCTGCTATGCGCGCCAGACGGGAGAAATACGACGCCGAGCAAGCGGCTCGCCGTAGCCGCGGCTCCCGACCCCCAGAGTACTCTTCTGATGCTGCAAGAAAGAGGAAGAAAAGAGAATACGATGCGAGGGTAAAGCAGGCCATCGCCGTTCAAGACGCTGAGGACGAAGCGAAAAAGGACTACCGAAAGGTTCGCGGCGCAGAAAGATCATTCGAAGAATCCAAAAAGATTACCAAATCTCAATTACAAAGAATTATCCAAGAAGAATTAGAAAACGCCTTAAACCAATAAACGGAGATTTAAATGAACAACCCTGACGATTTTGATTTTGCCGAGACAGCAAGCGAGGTAAACCCGCCTGCTCTCGACGCCCCCGCCATTAGTGAACCCGATGACTTTGATTTCATCGATCACTATGGAGACGATGAAGAAGTAACACACGAGAACTTACTTCCGGAGAATACTGTTCCCGCATCGCTGAACTGCGCCGTCATTGGCGTAGGTGGAGGTGGGGGCAAGATGGCCAAAGCCTTTCTCGATCTTGGCTATAACAGGACTTTGCTTGTCAATACCACTATTAAAGATGTTCCTGACGATGTGGATGACAAGCATGTTGTTTTAATTCCGGACGCTGATGGAATTGGAAAAGATGTGAATTTAGGAAAGGCCGTGTTTGATGCAAACAGTACAGTCGTAGAAGATGCCCTCCGCACAAAACTTGGCAAAGTAGACTGGCTGTTCGTTTGCGCTGGAGGCGGCGGTGGAACAGGTTCTGCCGTCGCTTCTTTACACGATGTGTTTGAGCGATACCTCAAATCTGTGCAGGCAGAAGGGGAAGTGGTATATATTGCTTCGTGGCCCACAGCACAGGAATGTTTGAACCCAACGATTAGTAAGAATGCGCTAGCCCTCTTAAATGATGTAGCAAAACATACTCACGTAGTTTTAGATAATGAACGACAAGTAAAGCTGTTGCGCGGTAAGGTTGGAATGTTGAATTTATTCCCCACGTCGAACACCGCATTCGCAAAGTTATGGACACAGGTGCTCAAGCTGTCTTCTGACAAGTCACCAATTCAATCGTTTGATACGAAAGATCTGGAAAGATGCTTGAAAACCCCACAGCGAATGTTTATTGGCTCGACGATGGTAAAGGATCCCGCCACCCCCAATCTTGGAGCAATGATCCTCCAGAACTGTATGAAGCGCTCACCGTGCCCAGCCCCGAAAGGAAAGCCTAAGACGGGCGCCCTCTTGCTGGTGGTCTCGTCTGACATGGCAAACGATCCAGAAATCAGCAAGCACATGGATGCGGCGATTGGATATGTTGGCGGCAGAACCGACACACTTTTTTCAGGCGTTTACATTAATGATAACGTACCTGGGCTCGTTGCCATACTATGTATGAATGGACTCCCCAAAGGAAAATAACAAATGAGAAAGAACAAGAAATTTATTGACCCTCGATATTTTATGGATGAGAAGACAGAACTGAATGAAAATATTCATGCGGAGCAATCACCCATCCCCGGGCGCTCAGATCCCCGCTTTGGAAGAATGACAATTGTTTTTGATAGTGATGTAGATAAGGGACTCTATATTGTTTATAACGCGATGAAGAAAAGCAAACGAGAACCCGAATTTTTACAATGGCTATCTAGCTTAGGATATACACAAGATGAAATGATGCAACAAGGCGAAGCAATTAAAGACGATCTTAAAAATCAAGTGGCCCAACATCCCGATTTTCCTGGATGGGGTCAATGGTCGACAATGACCGGCGAACTTCAAATCCCAACGACCGCAGCGCCACCAATTGGCGCAGGAGTATAACGAATGATCAGAAAGAACAAGAAATTTATTGACCCTCGATATTTTATGGATGAGAAGACAGAGCTTGAAGAGGCTCGACTCCCAGCCTGGGAACGCCCAGGCTATGTGCCCGAACCGGGACTCGGACCACATGACGAGAAGAGTGAGAAAACTAATATGAATCGTAGCCTACGTGAGTTTGCTCAATGGGTCTCCCGCATCGACGGACACATCGAACAGATTACAGGAGAAAGTATAACAGCAGATAAGATGCCCTCGGATATTAATCTTTATGATATGTGGCTCCTTGGATTGTCTCCTGGTCAGGCTGCACAAGATCTTACGACGAGAGACTATTGATGAAACTTTGGAATAAACTAAATCACTGGCTCGACTGGCGCGGAATTAAGTGGACCGACATTGGGGGTGCGTCTATTGCGCTTGGAACGATTGTCACACTAGTTATAATGTTAATATGGGCAGGATTACAATAATGAAAGTAACCAAATCACAACTTAAGCAGGCTATTAAGGAAGAGCTTACGAAGATTTTAAAAGAAGGAGGCGCCATGGGCCACTACGAAGCGCCAGATAATCTCCAACGAGATATCTCAAATGTTGCGTCATACATTAATGCGTGGTTTAACGAAAAAGCGCTCAACAACGCGGGCGCCCCCCTCTCAAAGTATCTTCGGATGGGCGCCGAAGGAAAAGGGTGGGGAGACACCTATTGGACAAGAGTCAGCTTCAAAAAAGCGTTAGAAGAAGTAGCCCCTGAGAATGTAGAAGAATTTAAAGAGCTTTTTATGAAATTAGCAGATGGAATTGAACAGAATCCTAGCCTACTTGATTCTAAAAAGATCGGCAAGAAGGGCGACTGGTACGGGATTGCTCAATCATTATAAGGAAGATTGCAATAATGAAACAAAAGCTCTTAAAATTATGTCGATTAGATGTGCTGGCTCTTGGGCTAGCATTGCTTGCTTTGGCAGTCGCATGCTGTTCACACCACAGAATACAAGAAAGATTGAACGATATGGAACGTATCGGCATTCCGTTAGACACGCATCCCCCTGTGAGGTTTAAGCCTGAATGTCTTTACTAATCACTAAAGCGCGATTGATGGAGATCATCAAAGAAGAGATTGAAGAAGCTCTAGATCCTCATCGCTCCTTAGCCGCACAGGCAGAAGATGAATATGAAGAGCCCGAGTACCAAGGCCTGCGCACCACAGATATTCTAGGTGGTGGCCCCGGCGAATGGAAGACATCTAGTGATGCTCAAGGCGCCCCCCAACGTCCTCCCAAGGAATATCGTCGTCAGGCAATCCAGATGCTAGCAGGCTTAATAGACGTGGATCATATCCGACCTCAAGATATTGATGTAGTGGCGTGGCAGTTATATAACAATGCTATGGAAGGGCCCACGCGTGCAATGGGCGAACCCGAACCGCTGAAGAAGCCGGCCCTCCTTAAGAGAATTTCAGCGCGCCTAAAACAAATTGTAGCCGAAGAATTAGAGACATATTTAGCCGAAGTACATTCAGAAAAGCAGCGCGCCTATATGTGCACGCAAGCAAATTTACCGGATAGTGAAAGAAAAAAGGGCTTATCAAAAGCACAAGCAGAAGAAATGTGTCATGGCCCGATGAAAGAATCATAAACAAAGAGAGGAAATAAAATGAGTTTATTAACAAAAGCATGGGATTGCACCCGCACATGTCTAGGACATCTATGGAAGGTAGTAGTCGATGGAGGCTGGGCCCTGTGGCACGAAGTCACCACTGGCGCAAGCCGCCTTAGCTGGTGGGTCTTAGTAGGCCTCGTCTGGCTCGATGGCCTGACATTGGGCTGGTGGCTCTGGGCAAACTAATGGAAGAACAAAGCGGATTCATCGACACTTGGTTGATGAAGCTTACATCTAGAAAGCTTCTCGTATGGCTGACTGCATCTGCCCTGGCATTTGGTGGCTATCTAGCTAGCGCTGACTGGGTTATCATTTCCAGCATCTTTATTGGCACCCAAGGTGTCGTAGATGTAGTGGAGAGATTGAAGGGATTAAAATGACACCACGTCAAATGATCCTCCAGTTTTTACTGAAGAACTGGAAGGGCATTATAATTGTGTTGCTAAGTCTTACAGTCATGGGCAAGATGCGTTATGACTATAAACAAATGCAAGCCGCATACGAAGCTTCAGAGCAATCACTGCAAGCACAGCTTGTGGGATTACAAGAGATCCACAAAAAGCAATTAGCTGATATGGAAGCATCGCTTGAAATCTACAAAGACACGATAGAGCAAGTAGAGCGAGACTATCAAGAAAGCCAGGATGAATTATTAGAAGTGATCGAGAGCCGAAGAGAAGAATTCGGAAGACAATTCTCTGAAGACCCAGAAGAACTATCTGAGACAATAATGTTGATGTACGGATTTGATTATGTTCCTTAGTCTATTATTAATGTTGGGCAGCCCTGCTGAAGCACAAGAAACCGGCCAGTTTACATTTCTTGGCGAGCAGCAGTGCGCGCCATTTGAAGGCGTGCTGTTTGATGTGCCGGCATTGTCGGAAATCTTAGCCCGCCAATCAACCGCCAATCTTGCATGCCAAGCGCGTATTGAATACGAACTTTCTGTGGAAGAGGCTAGCTATGAGTTAGAACTTCGCAATTGGGAGATTCAATATAATGCTCTACACGAAGAGACGAGCCTTTTGATCTTCCAGAAGGATGAAGAGATTGACCACTTGCAAAGAGCACTATTAAAACAGTCTCCACGCAATAATTGGATGTGGGCTGCGGGCGGTGTGGCTGTAGGAGTAGTAGCAACCTATGGAGCCTATAGATTGTTCAATGAGTGATAAAGATCTCAACAAGATTGCGGCTATCGAACAAGCTATCGCCAAAAAATATGGCAACGAAGCTGTACAAAATCCTCGCGCAAATTGGGACGAGATCAAAGAGAAAGAATATCTCGAACAAATGCGAGAACTCTATCAAAAGATAACTAAACATGAAAGCTTTGAAGAGAAAATT
>Ga0208668_1000429_pt1 | contig 11372 bp, 13 predicted proteins | sample 18_taG_FD_184093 | JGI IMG/M metagenome (GOLD analysis project Ga0208668, IMG submission 184093) | Marine viral communities from the Subarctic Pacific Ocean - 18_ETSP_OMZAT15316 metaG (SPAdes) (version 2) | ecosystem: Environmental > Aquatic > Marine > Oceanic | place: Pacific Ocean | collected...
AAGGCTATCGCACAGAAATATGGCGAAGAGGCTATCAATAACCCTCGGCGTTTTTGGGACGACAATAAAGAGAAAGATTACATTGAGCAGTCGCAAGAAGAACAACGTAAATTTGCAAAATTGGCTGAATCCCAAGACAAAGTAGAACAAGACGGATTTTTAATAAACAAAAAACTACTTACTAGAGACCATAATAGGACGTGTCCTATTTGTTCTACTTATTCTTTTCGTCCTCGTGATGATTTGTACATGAGCAAGTTCGAAACCTGTTTCTTGTGCTACATAAAATGGATTGAGGGAAGAGAAGAGAGATGGCACAATGGCTGGAGGCCGGACAGGAGTTAAAAGATGTCGACGCGAGATACTATTCGTCAGATTATCCTTGAAGATGAAGGAATTGATGAGGAAAAAATGATGAATCCTCTGGATCCCGATCCGGTAAAATATGGCTATAACGCCCTTATGCTGACTAGTTTCGGCCCCAAGCTCGTAGAAACCATACTTCAGAGTCCGCGAATTTTGGAGATGTTGGCTACAGAATTGGCTCCTTATATTAACACAGCTGACAACACAGAGGAAGATTAACATGGCAACAGTATACGAAATTATTCAAGGACTCAATCAAGCTGCAGCGAACGCATACGACGGCGCACACGAAGAATCTTTGCAGACAGACGGCCGTGCACGTTTGGTTGGATTAAGTCGAGAAGAAGGTCATATGATTAATGACCGTCGCGTAATGGACGGCTTTGGGGTCAAGTTTCATGGACCCATCTTGCGTCTTACATATCAGGCAGAATCTCGGATCAAGGAAGTGCAAGCTAACAACTTCGAAGATGAGGTAGGTAGTAAACTACAAGACATCGTAAAGTTTCTAAAGAAAGAATACAAAGCCATCACCGGCGATACTGTCACACTCACCAAAGAGGGGGAGCATCAGATCTTAGTTCAGCGTATCTCGAATTATCGCACCGACATCCAGGCACACTGTGATTATCGCATTGGTGGACTTAATAAAGAGGTCGACCTGGTTGAAGCCGGATCTGAGGATAAGCTTGACAAAGCAATTCGCAATTGGCTTTCACAAGGACCAAAGGGACGCCCCAAGAATGATACTCGCAAAGGTAAGTAACAAATGCCATGGGGAATACCCTTACTAAGAAAGAGATTCTGAAAGAAATAGTTAAGGCGGGCAAGGACCCAACCTATTTTACGATGAATTACGGGAGAATCTCCCACCCTCAAAAAGGTACTATTCCGTTTAAGGCGTACGATTATCAGCAAGATTTGCTGAAAGATTTTAACGACTATCGTTTTAATATTATCCTAAAGGCGCGCCAGCTTGGAATTTCTACAGTAACAGCGTCTTATATTGGCTGGCTCATGTTGTTCCACCGCGACAAGAATATTCTTGTTGTGGCTACCAAACTTCAGACAGCGACCAATCTTGTTAAAAAAGTTAAAGCCCTTATAAAGAACCTCCCCGAGTGGATGCAAATCGCATCCATCACCGTTGACAACCGAACCTCTTTTGAACTTTCCAATGGTTCTCAGATTAAGGGCTCCTCAACATCTGGCGACGCTGGTCGTTCTGAGGCTTTGTCTTTGTTGGTAATTGATGAGGCCGCCCACGTTGAAAAACTCGATGAGTTGTGGACTGCTCTGTACCCCACCCTATCAACTGGTGGTCGTTGCATCGCGTTATCAACGCCCAATGGTGTGGGCAACTGGTTCCACCAGAACTGTGTCGAGGCAGAAGCCGGCACCAATGATTTCTATATGACGACCCTATTGTGGGACGTCCATCCGGATCGTGATAAGAAATGGTTTGATAAAGAAACTCGGAACATGTCTAAGCGTCAAATCGCGCAAGAGCTTGAATGTAACTTTAATGTATCGGGCGAGACGGTGATTCACCCAGATGATATTCAGTGGTATTTAGAAAGAGCGACTGCACCCGAATACCGCACAGGGTTTGATAGAAATTATTGGATTTGGAAAAAATATGATGAGATGAAGACTCACCTGATTGTTGCGGATGTTGCCCGCGGCGATGGTAAAGATAACAGTGCTTTCCATGTTTTTGACTTAGAAACAATGGAAGTAGTAGCCGAGTATGTGGGCAAACCGACGCCCGATGACTTTGCTGACATATTGTATAATGTTGCTGCTGAGTATGGAAATCCCATGTTGGTGATAGAAAACAACAACATAGGATACGCAGTACTTAAAAAATTGATTGATAAAGGGTATCCTAATCTATATCATTCTAGAAAGGGCGATCATCAATATGTTGATCCTGTTGCCGCACAATGGCAATCTAATGTAATCCCCGGGTTCACAACATCTTCAAAGACCCGTCCGCTCATTGTGGCGAAGATGGAAGAGTTTATGAGAAACAAACTAATTACAATTAACTCTAATCGGCTGCTTTCTGAAATGAAAACGTTTATTTGGCATTCAGGAAGACCACAGGCGATGAGAAGTTATAATGATGATTTAGTCATGTCATTTGCGATTGGTTGTTGGGTCAGAGATACAGTGATTGTAGAAAGTCAAAAAGATATTGAGTATAGCAAGCAGTTTCTGTCGGCTATTTCTACGTCTAAAACAGAGATATCTACCACTATTCCTGGCATGTGTGGTCATGATCACGCGAAGGCTAGCCAGCAATTTGACGAAGCCAAGAAATTTAATGAACAGTATATAGCTTTAATAAAAGGATAAATGATGGCGAATAAAGACAATAACCCCCGCAACCCCGGCGCTCCCTTATTTAGGAGACTCACAAGACTTCTATCGGGACCCATTATTAATTATCGTGCTCAGTTAGCACGACAAGAACGCCGCGGCGACCTAGACAAATATCGATATCGCTTCCGTTCCATGAGCGGACAAGAGTTCCGACGTTCCGACAACAACATGTCGCAGAATTATAATCTGTTTACATCGGCCGCCTTTAGAAATCAAAATCGAGCAGAGCGCTATACCGATTTCGAACAGATGGAATACATGCCTGAGCTAGCCTCAGCGCTGGATATCTATGCGGATGAAATGACAACTTCAAATGAGTTCGATAAGTTGTTAACAGTCTCTTGCATGAATCTTGAAATTAAAACAATTTTGAATTCATTGTTTTACGATGTTTTAAATATTGAAGCCAATGCTTTTGGCTGGTCGCGCTCCATGTGTAAGTATGGAGATTTGTTTCTCTATTTAGATGTGGACGAGAAGTTGGGAGTTACTTCACTTATTGGATTGCCAAACAACGAAGTAGAGCGCCTCGAAGGACAAGACCCCACAAACCCAAATTATATTCAGTATCAGTGGAATGGCGCCGGCATGACCTTTGAAAATTGGCAGGTCGCACACTTCCGCATTCTTGGCAATGACAGACACGCTCCATATGGAACTTCTGTCTTTGACCCAGCCCGCCGCATCTGGCGTCAATTGGTGCTTTTAGAGGATGCCATGATTGCTTATCGAGTGGTCCGCGCCCCAGAGCGCCGAATCTTTAAGATTGACGTGGGTAACATCCCGCCTCAGGATGTGGCTCAATACATGGATAAAGTTAAAACTGAAATGAAGCGCAACTCTATTGTTGATGCCGCTACTGGACGCGTTGATCTTCGCTACAATCCACTGTCCCTGGAGGAAGATTACTTCATTCCGATGCGCGGAGGCATTGGTTCTGACATTACTTCTCTCCCTGGCGCCAAATCATTGGATGATATTGAAGACGTGAAGTATATGCGTGACAAGTTGTTCTCGGCTATCAAGATCCCTCAAGCGTATTTAACAAATCTAGAGGGTGACACAGAGGATAAGACCACGCTTGCTCAGAAGGATATCCGTTTTGCACGTACCGTGCAACGCCTCCAACGACCGTTTGTGGACGAGCTGCAAAAGATTGCTGTGGTTCATCTGTACACTCTAGGTTTCCGCGGCGAGGATCTGATTAACTTTGATCTTTCATTGAACAATCCATCCCGTCTCGCAGAGCTACAAACATTAGAATATCTCCGTACTAAGTTCGATACTGCCGGCAGTGTACCAGAGGGTACATACAGCAAGCGCTGGGTTGCCAGCAATGTGTTGGGACTTTCGGACGAAGAGTTCCTACGCAACCAACGCGAGTCGTTCTATGATAGGAAGTGGCAACAAGAGCTTGAAGCAGTCTCTGAACAGGCAGCCGTTGAAGAGGGCGGACTGGGAGACACTGGTGACTTGGGCGATCTAGGCGGTGATGACCTTGGCGATCTAGGGGGCGAAGACCTCGGCGATCTAGGTGGTGAACTTGAGGGCGGCGAGGATGACTCTGCACTCTTGACTGCCCCAGCACGACGCGAAGACGGTGCAAGAGGTCCTCGCGACGGTAGAACTTATGGAGGCCCCTTTCGACGTGAAACAAGATCCTCCATGGGACCGGAGTTAAATACAGATCGTAAAAATAAGGGCTCTGGAATAGGCAACCCACACCAGGACATGTCACTGACTGCACTAGGTTATGGTTCGAAACGGCGACATGAATCTATTTACAGTAAGAGCGAAAGACGATTAATTGAAAATACCGTGAAAGTTCGTAGACTTGTGGAACAATTAGAGAAAAAAGAGGCAGACAAAGATGAGGCACAATAAAAAGCGAAATACAGCGTTTATATACGAAATCTTAACCAAAGAGCTTACCAAAGCGATATTGGATAAGAATGCTGAAAAAAAGTTGAGTATCATGGGAATCTTAAAAGAGCACTTTACTCGAAGTGCCCCTTTGGCTGCAGAATTAAATCTTTATAATGTTTTACTGAAGACGCGCCACATACAACCCAAACTTGCAGAGAGACTGTTAGCTGAAACAAAGGCTGCTCATAGTCACCTAGACGACCGGGCTATTTTTGATGCTCAGTCTAAATTGATAGCAGCTATCAATAAGGGGTTGGGGCAAAGCGTGTGGTCAAATTTTGTTCCCAATTTCAAAACATTGGCATCAGTGGATTCTATTTTTAGTTCCAAGACTGCAGTTAAAAAGAGAGTTCTTTTTGAACAGGCAGCGATTGATACCATGAGCACCCCACCAGACTCGGATACTCCAGAGACCATGGTACCCATTGATACTTTAACTTACGGGTCTTTTATTAAAAAATATAATGAGAAGTATGGAGATCTCCACCAGGAGCAGAAAGAGCTACTGAATCGTTTCATCACGAGCTTTGCAGATGAAGGGTTTGAGTTACGACTCTACCTCAATGAAGAATTATCCAGGCTTAAAGGCTTACTTAGTAAAGCGTCTGCAGCCGATCTTAAACCTCTTGTCTCGCAAAAGACCGCTCAAGTGACAGATTATTTGAACGAGTTTAAGAAACGGGATTTTTTCGATGGAGACCTTAAAAAGATTCTGAAAACTCAAGAGCTTGTTCGGGAGCTAGAATGCAATGATTAAGATTAGAGTCGGCGGCCCCCAGGCTACGGTAGAATTAAATGCGCGCAAAGCGCTTGATGGATCGTTATTGATTATGGATCATTCCAAGATTGATATTGCTGTGATGCCTGACCAAATGAAGGTCGTTACCTTTCCTAAGTCGATGGCTACGGAAGACGTATATGATCATCAAAACAGGCTTTTTGAATTGTTGGCAGACAAAGGGGTCGTCGATAGGGCATCCGTTCAAGGCGGTAATATCTTCAGATCTCTGGAAGCCCAGGTTTACTCTAGTGAAGAAGTGAATTCGTTACAGGTTGCGGTTTATATAATCGCTGAGTATTTGGATAATGAAGCTCGCCACGAACAAGTCGCCGACCAGTACGAAAAAGAGCTTGAGGATATGTACTCAATGCCGAGCGACCGCAATTCTACAGAGTATGGCGAGGTACCTCACTATTCTGCTAAAGGTTCTATGCGTCCTGGTTATTACTACTACCCGCTCAGAAATAGGTATTAAACCATGAGTGAGATGAGGCTCATAATGGAAGGTTGGCGCGAGTTTCTGCATGAGCAGGATCCACCCACTCCCCCCGATCCGCCGCAATCTATGGGACAAAAGGCCCTCGGCATGTTGGGAAGTGTTAGAGACAAACTTGCTAAAGGATTTGATAAAATAGACGCCACACTTCAACAAGATTATTGCGAGAAAAAATTCCCAGAGCTGTTATCAGCGCAAGGGGATATTGAAACATGGGGAGACTTACTGGCAACACTTAATTGTGGAATACAATATAAAAATAGAAAAGTTTTTTTTGATGTATTAACTAATCAAATTCCAGGACTTAACGCCGCCAAAGAGGTGTTTGCAAAAGCTAGCGACAGCGCGGACTTTATTTTGAAAATGTACCAGGTCGATGACGCCAGCCGCCCGGAGGGTAACTTATCTAAATTAGATATGGACGATCACGTTTCAAAAATGCTCGATCCGAAAGTTGAAAAAGAATTTATAAAATTTTTAATCACGGCCATCGGGCAAAAAGACCCCGGGGAGACTATCGATCCTAATTGGGATATAACATCAGAACTAGAAGATTATTTACGGGATACCAACGCCGGCCGTACCGTCGATCTGCCGGACAGCACCTAGAAAAGAAGAATTAATGGAACTACTACACTTTATACTTGCCGCTTACGGCATGACATTTATCATTATACACGGACACATCTTTAATAAGATCCGCCCACCTTGTAAATCAATGTGGGGCTTTGGCCGTTTATTCCATTGCCATCTGTGCATGGGATTTTGGGTTGGGGTGTTTCTGTGGGGCATAAGTCCATATACAGAACTATTTAGTTTTAGCAATCAGCCCATGACAGCATTCATGTGCGGTTGCATTAGTGCTGGAACCTCATACTTCTTGAGTATGTTGGTCGAGGATTACGGGATCCGAGTGACCCATAAAGGAGGTGAGCAATCATGAAAAAATGGATGATCCAACCAGTTCGACGTTGCTGTTCCGGCAGTTGACTACTTTAAAGGAATAATATTATGACACGCAGAAAAAATGTAAAACGAATAGATCCAAAATACTTCTTGAACGAGACAGTGAATCGTGGCGAAGAGCTTGAAGAAGCCGACGACCCATTACAGGCTGCGATGAAGCGCTGCGGTGACAAATCAACAACCCAGGACGAATTTGACGAGTGTATGAAGGGGGCCACGCCTTCTGGCAAGCCACGGCAACCTTCGGTCGTCGATCGACTTGAAGAATAAACAATGCCCCAACTTCTCCGAGAATTTTATGAACTATGCGAAGGCGGCGTCTGTCAGGACTTACTGACGGAAGCCGAGAAGAAAGCAGTTCGTGAAAACAACGCCATGTTCATTACAGGCAAGCTCCAAGAAGGAGATACTGTAAACGGTAATATGCGAAAATACCCAGCAGAGATTATGGAACGCGAAGTTAAGAAATATACGGAGATGGTTAAGGATAACCGCGCGCTTGGAGAACTAGACCACCCTGACTCATCTATTATTAACTTAGCAAACGTTTCCCATATGGTTATAGATATTTGGATGGAGGGTCCTTCGGTCATGGGTAAGTGCAAAGTGCTTGACACACCTTCTGGCCAAATTCTTCGGTCGTTGGTTGATGCTGGTGTTAAGATCGGTATCTCCTCTCGTGGCATGGGTTCCGTAAGCGAACAACAGGGAATGACAATCGTCGAGGATGATTTCCAGCTTATTTGTTTTGACATTGTTTCCGAACCTTCAACGCCCGGTGCTTTTATGGGACTTAGTGAAAATAAGCTCATGAATGAGCAAATTATGAAGAATAACAAGGTTCTGAATTTATTAAATGCGATAGTTGGAGACTAAAACGGTGACCACCTCCAAGAGAAAATTAGTGGAGCAGCCGGTACCGCAAGCTCTGGGTCCGAAAACACAGCAGCTACGCCCCGGAAAGGGAGCTGCAACATTCCCCCCTGCTCCATCTGCATCCGGCGCCCATCAGGAGTTCCAGCTTGAGCGTTGGTTAAAAATCTTGGTGGGAGAAAAAAATCGTGAGTGTGTAATGGCTATTTTTGAAGCCGTTCTAATTTTGACCGAAGACATAGTAAATATTGTAACCGCTGCAAAGAGCGAAGGCGACGCCGCCGCCAGGACTGAAGTGCACCTGCTCTTCAAGGATATTGTTATGGTAGCGCTAGTGCTTCCTCCCAAGTGCACCGACGATCCAGAGGTGGCAGCTTTTTTCAACAGAGTATATGCTATTATAAATCTAGTATCACAAGAAGATTTTGATGATCTCAGCTTTGCCGAAGCAGAAAAAATGATCAACAATATATCAGAGATCTCCCTCGACGCATCACTGGTGAAGAAAGTTGTATCAACCCTGCGTGATGCGGCCAGCGCCAACGATCTGGAAACGCAAGTTGCCATGGGGGCCGCGCTGTTGCCCCACGAGGCTTTAGAGAAAATCGACCAAGGGCTGAATATGCCAGCAACCGATTTGCCAGGTGCGAGTTTCGTCAGCACATTGAATAAATATGACAATGAATTGGGCATTAATATCATTCCAGATGAGGTGGTCGAGGGTCCGGCAATTGATTTGCTGATCCGCACCGCCCGCGTAACAGGATTAATAGAGACTCGAGATGCCGAATTTTTATTTACTTTAACGGACATCTTGCGCCGAGAAATCGCAGCTGCAATGGAACTTAGTCCGCTCGAACGTATGAAGCGATTTGTAGAAAGAACCTTATCGCCCTCCTCTCCGCCTATCGAAATCGCGCCTGAGGAGCCGCCTGAGCGCCGGCGCCCTGTACGAATCGACGTTGCACCACTCGGTAAAGAGATTCAAGCGCCCCTCCCCACAGGACAGATTGATGAGGGGACTGTGAGACGTATGAAAGCATTGGCAGGTATACTATGAAAAAAACAGAATTAAAAAAGCTTTTAAAGCCCCTTATCAAAGAATGCATTAAGGAAGTAATCTTTGAAGACGGAGTTTTATCGGGCATTATATCTGAAGTAACCAAGGGGGTGTCGCCATCCCTTCCTATCGTGGCTGCAGCTGCTCCAAAAGAGGAACCCATGGTAGAGCGCATGCGTCGTAATGCATTCAACACAGAGCAGAGTACAAAGATTAAAGAGCATAAGAATAAATTAATGGCTGCTATTGGGGGGGACACTTTCGGCGGCGTCGATTTATTTGAGGGGACGACCCCAGCCCCTCCCGAGATGGCTCCCTCTCAGCAAAGCGCCCCTTTGGCAGGTGTTTCCCCTAACGATGCAGGTGTCGATATAAGTGGTTTGTTTGGATCAGTGGGGAGGCAGTGGGGCGCTCACATGGACGAACTAAAAGAAAGTAGAGGTGAATAGTGGCTACTAACGTAAAGGTAGAGTTGCGCCGCGGCGAGCCGAGTGAAAGGCTAATAAGACGATTTTCTAAGAAATGTAAGAAAGAGAAAGTACTAGAGATATACCGCGAAAAAACGGGCTACTTTGTTAAGCCCTCAGTAAAGAGAAAAGTGAAGCGTCAGAAGGCAATTCGCGAACAACAAAAACTACAAAGGAAAAAGGATGCGAAATTGTTTAGATAAAACAGCTAGTAGCGTGCTATTTATTAGACGGAGACAGAGATAATGGCCGGACAAATTTTTACAAATTATAAGGTAGGACTTCAGAACGTAGGATCCTATCAGGTTTCAGGAAAACCATTTGCTAGTGGTAGCATTAACGCGTCGACCGCGGTGTCGATCGTGTTCCCTAGCGTTACGCGTTGGGTACAAGTAATCAATAATGATGATAAGGCGTGCAGGGTTGGATTTTCAACAGACGGCGTTACGGAAGACGGCGGCGTAAACTTTTTTACAGTGGCTGCATCAGGTTCGTCGCATCCTCTCGAATTAAAGCTGAGTCAAATTAGTTTGTCAGGATCTAATAATGTCGACATTGTTGCTGGGTTAACCTATATTTCTGTGCAATCCATTAATAATCCTAATGTCTCCCCGAGCGCGCCGTATATCAACTGGTCAGGCTCGTCAGGCGTTGGCTAGGAGGAGCCGTGCTTGGGGCTATGGCGACAAATGGCATACGAGGTATTCTTAAAAGAGCGCGCGCTACTACATAAATGTGAGGGCTTTTTGGGAGGGCCAATAAATGGCTGATCCTAAAAATAAATGGTCCCAACCCGCCGCGCCGCCGGCGCCCATGTTCTTTGGTGAAAAAGAACGTGACCTAGTAAAACAAGTTAATGACGAACTAGCTGAACGTGTCATTGGTCAAACTATTGCTTATTATCCGATAAGCATTGAAGATTCCAATTTTAATGATCTCTACGGGGAAGCTATCGAAAAGGTGTCATTGCCCCCCGTCCGCGTCTTCGCGTACGTCGAAGTTGCTAATGAACAAACAAACGAGAAGTATGGGTATGAATATAAGAGTTCCTTAACGGTTAACTTTCATCGGAAACGACTTGTTGACGATCAAAATCTGTATGTACGTGTTGGCGACTTCATCCAATATGGCGACGAGTATTATGAAATTGTAAGAACGTACAATGATACTCGCTATTACTTCGGACAGGTCGAGCATAAATTTCAGATTACCGCGGATTGTATTACAGCACGCGCTGGCAACTTTAAGGTTATGCCTGCCGTTGATCGCCCAGTGGACAAAACAACTGTCGACAGCGTTGATGGTAGCACACGACCAGCACCTAGGTCGGCGCCCTATCCGCCTGTTGACGCGGACTACCTTACACTAACGCGTCAGCCACGTGTAACCAATAGCCGCTATCTGGTTGCTGGCGCCGGTATTACTTTTACTGACGGGGGACGCCTTGCAGGTCTTACTATTGCTGCCACCGGACAGAATGCTACTGGGATGACGGGCTCCGTTCAGTATCAGACAGGCGGTGGCACGTTTAGCGGCAGCGCCAATTTCTTATATCTCACAGGCAGCAATACGCTTTCGATCACGGGGGACGTCTCAGCTTCTGCTAATGTATCGGCGTCTGCCTTCTTCGGCGATGGCTCCAATCTAAGCGGCATCACCACAGGACCTGCCGGGTCAGATACCCAAGTGCAGTATAACGATGGAGGGGCATTAGCAGGATCTTCAAATCTTACATTTGATGGTTCTATACTTACCGTAACCGGGAATGCGATTGCAACTAGAGTTTCGGCTTCGAGCGGGGTAAGTGGGTCAGCAGTACAGGGAGGCACTATATCTTCCGATGGGGCTATTACCGGCGGTAGTTTAACCGATGGAACTGCAACCATTACCGCCGGCGCAATCTCTGGCGGCACCAGTTATTCCGGCTCCACAACGATTCAAGGCGCCTCTGTTGCTGTCGATGGCGCAGTTACGGCCCGCCGTCTGACTGATGGTGCTGCGACCATCACTAGTGGCGCCGGCTCTGGTTTTACAACCTTTGCGGGCACA
>Ga0208668_1000439_pt1 | contig 11279 bp, 7 predicted proteins | sample 18_taG_FD_184093 | JGI IMG/M metagenome (GOLD analysis project Ga0208668, IMG submission 184093) | Marine viral communities from the Subarctic Pacific Ocean - 18_ETSP_OMZAT15316 metaG (SPAdes) (version 2) | ecosystem: Environmental > Aquatic > Marine > Oceanic | place: Pacific Ocean | collected...
TGATAATAACTTACCTAGAAATAACAATACACTACAAAATAACCTGATATCTAATTATTTAGGAGCAACAACTCAAGATGCCGCTTTCTTTAGAAACGCGAGTAATCTAAATGCAGGAACTATAGCTAATGCTCGATTACCCTCAAGTATAAGTTCAGATATTACAGGAAATTCAGCAACATTTTCGGTTTCAGCAAATAACAGTACAGCTGAAACAACTTATCCTCTATTTGTAGATGGAGCAACAGGGCCTCAAGGAGCTGAGTCAGATACCGGATTTACTTATAATCCAAATACTGGTTATTTAAGTGCAACGCGATTTGTTGGAAGCAGCCTTTCTTTAACAGGTGTCAGTGCAGACATAACAACACAACTAAATCTAAAAGCATTAAAGGCGGGGGACGCTTCTCAAGCGTTCAGTGCTTCAACAGCTAGTGCTAATACTAATACTACACAAGTAGCTACTACAGCTTTTGTTCAAACGGAATCTGCTACTAAAGCGGAACTAGCGGGTAGTGCTACCCAAGCGTTCAGCGCCACAACAGCTAGTTCTAGTACTAATACTACACAAGTAGCTACTACAGCTTTTGTTCAAACGAAAGTAGCTAGTGTAGATTTAAGTACAGTATATCCAGTAGGTTCTATTTATATGAATGCTTCTTCCAGTACTAACCCTACTACTTTATTAGGGTTTGGTCAGTGGGCATCTTTTGGAGCGGGTAGAGTACTAGTAGGATATACCTCTGGTGACTCAGACTTTAACGCAGGAGAAAAACCTGGGGGCTCTAAAACACATACACTAACTACTAATGAAATGCCCTCACACAACCACTCAGCTTCAGGAGGGGGTTCAAACACAGACGGAGGAAATGGTAATTATGGTTCTGGTGGTGTTGCTATGTATAACAATACATCTTGGACTTGGAATAATATATCAATTGGCAGCACAGGTGGTGGAGCTTCTCACAATAACTTACAACCGTACATTACTGTATATATGTGGAAAAGAACTAGCTAAATATCTGTATAAGTTTATAGTATATATAACTGGACAACAAAAATTTACTTCTTGACATTTTGGTCTAAATTTGATATAATATACTTATTAAGAAATGGTCTTAAGAATTCATTGGAATAGGCCTTTTAACAAGTACAAAGCGCATTAGGAGTAAATACTGATATGTGCAAGGTTTTTACTAAGGAAATTTAAATGGCTGCAGGTGTATACAATATAAGTATTGAACAAGGCTCTACTTGGAGTTTAAGACTATCGATTGATTCTGAGACTGGGGTCGACATGGACTTAACCGGGTATACTGTTGCTTCTAGGATAGGAAAGTCTTACTATGACCTAGATCCTATCTCCATGAGTACTGCTTGGGTTGTTCAAGCAGAGGGAATTTTTAACATATCCTTATCCGCAACTCAAACGGCGGCTTTAGATGCTGCTCATGAATATGTGTATGATGTAGAGATTACAGATGGCACGGGAGTTGTAACTAGAATGATACAGGGAAGAGCAACGATTTCTGCAGGTATAACATCATGAGTGTAGTAGTAACAGTAACAGAAACAACAGGAAATACTATAACAATAACAACAGATGAAGTTATAGTAACAACTAATACTTTAGCTGTTGCAGATGCTACCCAGATGATTGTAGTTCCTCCAGTAGGTAGTGATATTACAGCAACAAATGTTCAAGCTGCTATAGATCAATTGGCTGACCAGAAGTTTACTGGAACTTCAGCTCCTGTAGCAGGTGCTGCCGGTACATATTTAGATGAAGGCGATTTATGGTACGATACAACAAACAATTTACTGAAAGTTTACAGAAATACAACTTGGGAAGACCTTGTTATTGCTGCACAACTAGCAGAGGACTCAGGTACTACAGAGTACGCTGACGTAAACCTTAATGGAGGTTATTTTTAATTATGGCAAATACAATTCAAATCAGAAGAAGTACAGGTACTAGCCGTGTAAATGCTAGTTTAGCAGATGGCGAATTAGCCCACCTTCAAGGTACTGGTGCAGTAGGCAACGACGGAGGTAGAGTCCTAATTGGAACTCCTTCTTCTGGTGTAGCAGTTGTTGGTGGTGATTATTTTACCGCTTTTCTAGACCATACACCAGGTACACTAACAGCTACTTCAGCACTTATAGCAGACTCTACTAGTGCGGTAAGTTCACTCATAACTGGTAATCATTCTTCAGCAGCAGGTACTGTTGTATTTAATGAAGGCACGGCTAACGGAACGAACAAAATTACGCTCGCAGGTGTAGCATCCTTAGGAGCTGACAGAACACTAACTTTACCAGACGCTACAGATACGCTAGTAGGTAAAGCAACTACAGATACTTTCACAAATAAAACTTTAACAACACCAAAAATTGAAGAAATAGATTCTGATGCGGCAATCACACTTGACGCAACTACAGATATCGTATTAGACGCTGACGGTGACAACATTACAATGAAAGCGGGCGGTACAACTGTCCTTGACTTTGTATTAAATGGTGCAACAGATGTAACATTAGACGCAGCAGGAGATATTAAACTAGACCCAACAGGCGGAGATGTCATTTTAGGAGTGTCAGGTACACCATATGGTGGTCTTTCAAAAACTGGTTCTGGTTCTAACCTAATTATTAAATCTGGTACAACTACTGCAGCAACTTTTACTAGTGCTAATGTTGTTTTAGCAGGTACTGTAGGTTCAGGTGCAATTACTTCAACAGGTATTATAGAAGGAACAGGTTTTACTATTGGTAGTGCTGTAATTAGTGAGTCAGACTTAGAACAAATAGATGACATTACAAAAGGTACTGCAGCCGCAAATAAAGCGCTGGTATTAGATGCAAGTAAAAACATTGCTAGTATTGGTACCATAGGTTCTGGAGCAATTACTTCAACAGGTGTTATAGAAGGAACAGGTTTTACTATTGGTAGTGCTGTAATTAGTGAGACAGAACTAGAAACAATTGATGGGGTCACTGCTGGAACTGTCGCTGCCTCTAAAGCTTTAGTTGTAGATTCTAATAAAGACCTTTCAACTTTAAGAAATGTAACTCTTGATGGTACACTTGTTGCAGATGATATAACTGTAGCTAACGCTACTATCTCTACAACTTCTGGAAACGAAAATATCGTAATTTCTCCACATGGTACTGGAGTCATTGATGCAGATACTAGTAGAATTACAAATGTAACTGACCCTACTGGAGCGCAAGATGCAGCTACTAAATCTTATGTTGATGCAGTTAAAACTGGTCTTGATATTAAAGACTCCGTAGATGTTGCAACAACTGCTGACCTAGCATATGCTTATAATAACGGTACTGCAGGTGTCGGAGCAACATTGACTGCTGGTGGAAACGGAGCAGTTACTATTGATGGTGTAGCACTTGCTTTAAATGATAGGGTTCTTGTTAAAGACCAAGATGATGCAGAAGAGAATGGTATATACTATGTATCTACTGCTGGTGCAGTAAGCGCAATCTTAGTACTAACAAGAGCAACAGATGCAGATACTACCTCAGAAATTACTGGTGGTTCATTTACTTATGTTGAACAGGGAACAATCGGATCTGAGAATGGATATGTATTTACTCATAACGGAGAGCCTACTCTTGGTACAACTAATTTAACGGTAGCTCAATTTTCAGGTGCAGGTCAAGTTATAGCAGGAAATGGTTTAACTAAAAGTGCTAATACTATTAATGCGGTAGGTACTGCTAATAGAATTACTGTTAACGCAGATACAATTGATATTCATGCCTCATACGCAGGACAAAATACAATTAGTACTCTAGGTACAATTACTACAGGTGTATGGAATTCTAGTACTAATGTTGATGTTGCTTACGGCGGAACAGGAGTTTCTAGTTTTACTACAAAAGGTATTCTTTACGGTCAGGGTTCTAGTGACTTATTAGTAACTGCTGCTGGTACATGGGACGCCTCTACAAGTGGGATGGGGCAAATCTTATCAGTTAATTCCTCTGGAGTACCAACTTGGACTAACACTATAGACGGCGGAACATTCTAAACAAAAAATCAAATTAAAGGGGTGTATATACACCCCTCAAAGCTCACGCTATATAGCAGATAAAAGGAGCGCCAAATGGCAAACGTAATCAAACCAAAACGTACCACGTCTAGTGGTAACGTTCCAGACACATCAGAAATTGCAACAGGAGAAATAGCTATTAATTTAGCTGATAAGAAACTTTACGTTCGTGATACAGGGTCTAATATTTTAGAACTAACTACTCGAACAGTTTCAGCTTTAGATGACACTACTATAACTTCTGTAGCTAATGGGCAGGTACTCAAATATAACTCAAGTTCCAGTAGGTGGACTAATCAAGCAGACGAAGAAGGCGACGCAGTCGCAATGTCAATCGCATTAGGATAATATTATGGCAAACACATTCAAATTAAAAACTAAAGCTGGTATAGATGCATCGTTGGTTAAGGTGTACACTGTACCAAGCTCACCAGCTACTACGACAGTAGTAATAGGTCTTACTATTGCTAATATAAAGGGAGCTTCAGTAACAGCTGACGCTAAAATAGTATCAAATACTGATGATACTGAAGTTAATGCAGACGTACATATTGTGAAAGATATCCCATTACCAGCAGGCTCTTCAGTAGAAGTTATGGCAGGAAACAAGATTGTTCTTCAGGCAACTGATGAAGTTTGGGTTAAAGGTTCTGTAACTGATGCAGTAGACGTAATACTTAGTATTATGGAAATAACATCATAGGAGATATAGTATGCCTTATTTAGGAAAGCAACCGGCAAGAGTTCCAGTTACCGCAGCGGATATCCCTGATAATAGTATTACAGCTGCAAAGATTTTAGACGGAGTTATAACCGCAGAAGATATAGGAGCTGGTGAGGTAGATACCGCAGAACTTGCAGCTGATGCTGTTGATGGAACAAAGATTGCTGATAATGCAGTAGAGAGTGAACATATAGCTGCAGGAGCTGTTGATAATGCTCATCTAGCTACTGGTATTTCTGCAAGTAAACTAACAGGAACTTTAACTGGTGATGTAACTGGTGATGTAACTGGTGATGTAACTGGTGATGTAACTGGTGATGTAAGTGGTTCTGCAGCTACTGTTACAGGGGCGGCTCAATCTGCAATTACCTCTTTAGGTACTTTAACAACTCTTTCAGTTGATAATATAACTATAAATGGTAATGATATTTCTTCTACTGCTGGTACAGATTTAACGATTACACCATTATCAGGACAACAACTTGTTCTTGATGGAACAGTAATAGTTGATGCGGGAGTAATTACTGGTGCAACTAGTATTACTAGTACTGCGTTTGTAGGAGGTTTAACAGGGAATGCATCAACTGCAACAGCGCTTGCGAATGCAAGAACGCTTGGTGGCGTATCATTTGATGGTTCAGCTAACATAAATTTACCTGGAGTTAACGCTGCAGGTAACCAAAATACCACTGGTAGTGCAGCAACACTAACAACCGCAAGAACGCTTGGTGGCGTATCATTTGATGGTTCAGCTAACATAAATTTACCTGGAGTTAACGCTGCAGGTAACCAAAACACTTCGGGTACTGCAGCAAATCTGTCAGGTACTCCTAATATTACTGTTGGAACTATAAGTTCAGGTAATATAACAACATCTGGATATATACGAGGTCCAGCTTCTTTTACTATCGACCCTGCAACACACGGTGATGACACAGGAACATTAGTTGTTGCTGGTAACTTACAGGTTGATGGCACAACAACTACAATTAATTCAACTACGGTTGCTATAGATGACCTTAACTTTAGTATCGCTACTGATGCAGCGGATTCAGCTGCAGCTAACGGTGCTGGTATCACAATAGGAGGTGCTGGTGCAACTCTAAATTATACCCACGCTACTACTAGTTGGGATATGAATAAACCTTTGAATGTTACAGGTAATATAGGAGTAAGTGGTACAGTTGATGGTGTAGATATACAAACTCTTAACACTACAGCAGGTGCAGCGTTACCGAAAGCTGGTGGCACTATGACAGGCAATCTTACTATGGGTGCTAACGAGATTTTGCTTTCTGATAATGGTCAAATACAACTTGGTGATTCTCAAGATATGTTAATTTACCACGATGCCTCTCATAGTTGTATTCAAGATAATGGAACAGGAAATCTAACATTAAAATCTAATGGTGCTGGTATAAACTTTCAAAAAGGTGATAGTGAAACAATGTGTACAATGACTACTGATGGTGCAGTAACTTTATATCACGATAATTCTGCAAAAATCGCTACAACTGCAACTGGTATTGATGTTACTGGTAGTGTTACTGCTGATGGAGCATCTTTAGATGGTGCAGTAGTAATAAATGAAAGTGGTGCAGATGTAAACTTCAGAGTAGAGTCTAATACAAATATCAATGCTTTATATGTAGATGGTGAACATGGTCGCGTGGGGATAGGTACAGCCCCAGGTGCGGGGGTGTTTGCTGTGTATAAAGCTGATGAAATGGAGGCGAGATTCATTTGTGGTGATAATGCTAAAACTTCAAGAGTAGAAATCCAAGGAGGTAATGCTTCGACAGCAGAAGTATGGTTTGGTGATGAAAATGATAGAGATATAGGATCAATTGTTTACCACAATCCAGGTAATTCAATGAGATTTACGACAAATACTGCTGAAGCTATGCGTATAGACTCCTCTGGCAACGTAGGTATAGGTACTTCGAGTCCAACTTATCCATTACAAGTTAACACATCATCTGCTGCAAGAGCATTATATGTATCTAATCAATATGCGACTGGTACTGTATATGGAGGAGTGTATGAAGCTGAAGGGGCTTCAACTACAAATATTGGACTTTTATGTAAGGCATCAAATGCAACTAATAACTATGGTTTGATTGTGTATGAAGGCAACGTAGGTATTGGTACTTCGAGTCCAACTTATACATTAGATGTTTATAAAAGTGCAGTTGGAAATGTTGCAAGATTTAATTCTTCATCTGGAAATCGTAGCCTTAACATTACATCTGCTGATAATGGTTCTTATCTTGGTGCTATATGGAAGAGAGATATTAACTCTGCTGGTGGTACTCATATTTGGTCTAATAATGGTTCAGAACGTATGCGTATAGACTCCTCTGGCAACGTGGGTATTGGAACTTCGAGTCCAGACCGATTACTTGATGTATCAGGACCTGGTAATGTCTATGGTAAGTTTCAAAGTACCACTACTACAGGAGCAGGAATTGAAGTAAAAGATACTGGAGAAGATTGGTTAATACAAGCAGATGATGCTACAGGTGCTGGTGGTCTTGCTTTTTATGATTTAGGAAGAACTTCTTATAGAATGTTAATCAACTCCTCTGGCAAAGTAGGCATTGGTACTACGAATCCAAGTGGGTTTTTAACTGTAACAGGGTCAGAAGGTAGTCAGTATTCAGGTTCATTTACTAATACATCAACACAAGGTTGGGGACTTTTTGTAAAAGGTGGTGCTGATGCAGATGATTATTCTTTAAGAGTCCAAAACAAAGACGCAACCGAATTACTGTCTGTAAAAAGTAATGGCAACGTAGGTATTGGTACTAATAGTCCAAGTGAAAAATTAGAAGTTGATGGTACGATTAAAGCAACTGATTTTGAAGGTGATGGTTCTGCTTTAACTGGTATATCTGTAGCAACTGTAGCAACTTCTGCCCCTGGAAGTCCATCAGAGGGTGACTTCTGGTTTGATTCAACATCTGGTCAAAAAACAATGAATGTTTATGATGGCTCAAACTGGCTGGAACTATCAAGAGAAGATATACCACACGATTCAACAGATGCCACAGGTGGTACTGTTACTACATATACATTAAGTAGTGTTGATTACAAGGTACATACATTTCTATCTAGTGGTATTTTTAGACATAGCAGAAGTCATATGAGTGTTGATGTTCTTATAGTTGCTGGTGGTGGTGGTTCAAAAACTGGGAATTCATGGAGTGCCGGTGGTGCAGGTGCTGGTGGATTAATATATAAGACAGATGAGTTTATTGATAAACAATTTAATGTTGTAACAATAGGTGCTGGTGGTGCTGCTGATAATAGGGGAGGAAATTCAGAATTTAACGGATTAGTTGCTCTTGGAGGAGGAGCTGTGCGAGGTGGAACAGGCATGGGTGGTGGTGCTAATGATGGTGGTTCTGGTGGTGGTTCAATGCATTCAACGAGTAATCAAGGAGCTGGATTACAACCTAGCTTTCATTCTGGAGGTTTTGGTAATGCCGGTGGTGACCAAGTATATAGTTCGCCACACTATGGTACTGGTGGTGGCGGTGGTGCTGGCGCTGCAGGTACGAACGGAGTTTCAGCAGGTGGTGGCGCTGGCGGTGTAGGTAGAGCATATACTATAAGGGATGGTAGTTCATCCGTTTATTATGCAGGTGGTGGTGGTGGCGGTTCACATAATGGTGGCCATGCTGCTCCGGGTGGTAATGGCGGCGGCGGAGGCGGTGCTACATACAATGAGAACGGTGCAGCTAATACTGGTGGCGGTGCAGGGAGTTACAACAACTCAGGCGGTTCAGGAATAGTAATAATAAGGTATATCGTAAATGTCCCAGGACTATAAGAAATAAGGAGAAAATATGAGTCATTTTGCAAAAATCGATAGTAATAATATTGTTCATCAAGTAATAGTAGCTGAACAGGATTTTATAGATACAGGAGTGGTTGGGCCTTCATCCTTATGGGTACAGACTAGTTATAATAATAACTTTAGAAAACAATATGCAGTTAAAGGTGGTACATACGATAAAACAAACGATATCTTTATTTCACCACAGCCTTTTCCAAGTTGGACAATAGATTCTAATTTTGATTGGCAACCCCCAACACCTTATCCAGATGATGATAAGATTTATGACTGGGATGAAGCAACAACTAATTGGAAGGAGATAACCTAATGCCATATATAGGTAACAGTCCTGCTAATGTGGGCAACTATCAGATAGTAGACGATATATCTGGTAGCTTTGATGGAAATGAAACGTCCTTCGCTCTAGCGTCAGGAAGCGTTACTATAACTCCAGCCAAATCAGGACAATTACTAGTTGGTGTTAATGGTGTTATGCAACAGCCAGATGATACTGGTACAAACGGATTTAAGGTATCTGGCTCAAATATAGTCTTCAGCTCGGCTCCGGCTTCAGCTGATACATTTTGGGCAGTATACCAAGGACAGAATGTAGATATAGGTACGCCTTCAGATGGTGTAGTAGATACTGCACAGCTGGCAGACGGAGCTGTTACAGCAGCTAAGATTGCTGACGGCACTGTAGTTGCAGCAGAGATTGCTAGTAATGCAGTTACAAATGCTAAGATAGCTGATGCTGCTGTTACTTATGCAAAGATACAGAATGTTTCTGCAACCGATAGAATATTAGGTAGAGATACAGCGGGTGCGGGCGATGTTGAAGAAATAACCCCATTAGCATTACGAACTATGATTAATGTTGAAGATGGTGCAGATGTAACTGATACTACCAATGTAACTTCGGCGGGCGCTTTGATGGATTCTGAAGTTACAAATCTTGCAGCTGTTAAAGCTTTTGCTGGTTCTGATTATGCTACTGCTGCTCAAGGAACAACCGCTAATGCAGCTCTTCCTAAAGCTGGCGGTACTATGACAGGTAATATTGCCCACGCAAGTAATTTTACACTTGATATAGGGGGAGATATTGTTTTAGATGCTGGCGGAGGTGACGTACTATTTAAAGATGATGGTACTACAATAGCAACATTATCAAATACATCAAGTGATTTTGTAATTACAACAGGTGTACAAGACAAAGACTTTATAGTCAAAGGTGATGACGGTGGTAGTGCTATTACAGCATTAACTATTGATATGTCAGAGGCAGGTGCAGCTACTTTTAATAATAAGATTGTTGCAACCGAATTAGATATATCAGGTAATGTTGATGTAGATGGCACTTTAGAAGCAGATGCAATTACAGTAAACGGAACAACACTAGAAGCGTATACACGAGGTCGTGTATCCGTAACGGATGCTGGTGGCGATGGTTCGGCCGCATACAATAGTTCAACAGGTGTTATAACATATACTGGTCCTTCAGCCGCAGAAGCAAGAGCACATATTAGTGTTACTGATGCTGGTGGTGATGGTTCTGCTGCATACAATAGTTCAACAGGTGTTATAACCTATACAGGACCAAGTGCTTCAGAAGTTAGAGCGCATTTAAGTGCTGGTACAGGTATTGGATATTCAGGTGGTGCAATCTCTATTGGTCAGGCAGTCGCAACAACATCAGATGTAACATTTGGTGATGTAACAATATCTGGTGACTTGACAGTTTCTGGTGATACCACTACAGTCAATACTGCAACATTAGCAGTAGAAGACCCATTGGTTTCTCTTGCAACAGGAAATAATTCATCCGATGCAATAGATATTGGTATATACGGTTTATATGACGTAAATGGGACTGATAAATATAGTGGTTTATTTAGAGATGCTAATGATTCAGGTAAGTGGAAATTATTTAAAGATAATCAAGATGCTCCTACTACAACAGTCGATACATCTGGAACAGGTTATGCTACTGGCACATTAGTTGCAAATATTGAAGGAAATGTTACTGGTAATGTAACTGGTAATACTTCAGGAACTGCTGGAAGTACAACAGGAAATGCAGCAACTGCAACCGCATTAGCAACTGCAAGAACTATTGGTGGAACATCTTTTGATGGCACAGCGAATATAGCAGTCGGTTTAGCAGGAACTGCAACAGCACTTGCAAATGCAAGAACGCTTGGTGGTGTATCTTTCGATGGTACAGCTAATATAAATTTACCAGGAGTTAACGCAGCAGGTAATCAAAATACCTCAGGTCTTGCAGCTACTGCAACTGCATTGGCAACCGGTAGAACAATTGGTTCAACAGGTGATGTTGTCTGGACTTCTGCATCTTTTGATGGTTCTGGAAATGTAACAGGCACTGCAACTATACAAGCGAATGCTATTGATTTAGCACACATGAGTTCTGAAAGTGTAGATGAAGCGAATTTACAGATTTCAAACGCAGGTACTAATGGACAATTCTTAAGTAAGCAATCGGGTAATACCGGAGGTTTAACTTGGGCAGATGTTGATGCCTTACCTTCACAGTCAGGAAATGCTGGTAAGTATCTAACAACTAATGCTTCAACTGCAAGTTGGGCAACTCTAGATACAGATGCAAATACAACAACTAAGG
>Ga0208668_1000442_pt1 | contig 11252 bp, 14 predicted proteins | sample 18_taG_FD_184093 | JGI IMG/M metagenome (GOLD analysis project Ga0208668, IMG submission 184093) | Marine viral communities from the Subarctic Pacific Ocean - 18_ETSP_OMZAT15316 metaG (SPAdes) (version 2) | ecosystem: Environmental > Aquatic > Marine > Oceanic | place: Pacific Ocean | collected...
AAAGTTCAAAATACTTATGATGGTGGTAATGATTTATTTGATGGTAATATAGAAGCATATGAAAATTGGATAAGAAATCCAAAGGATGTTGAAACTCAAGATGTTGAAGAAGATGAATGCTTTTTTATATAAAGAATAGAGGTGGAGACCCAAGAAATCATAATTGGATAGAGGTTAGTGAGTATGAATATGATAAAGCTAGTAAAGAAAATTACTTTAAGAAAGAGGTAGCATATGCCAAACAAAAAAGCAAAGACAAGGAAAAAAGAGAAAAAAAAACTTAACGATTGGTTAAAGTCTAATGGTAGAACAGCTAATCAGTACAAAAAGAAGCAACTTAAAAGAAAAGGAGTATGATATGGGAGATATGTCATGGCTTAGTCATCTTGTAACAACTGGTGCAAGAGAAGAATTAGAAGAGTTTTTAAAAGATAAAGGATTCAAAAAGCCTAAATTTGCAGCTGAGCAATTCTTAAAAGCTCAAGAAGAAATAGAAAAAGATAAAACAAAAGAGAATAAACATGATTGATATAATTGTAAAAATAGCAGGTTCAGTATTATGTTTAGGCGCTGGTGTTATTATGTTAGCATTTGGATTAATGATTTTAATCCTTCTTTTTATGGAAATATATAGAAAGATTAAAGAGTAATTCTATGGAAGAATATACGTGCATTGAATGTGAGAATCTTTACGATGACAGAGATGGAGATACTGACGAAAGGATGTGTAATAAATGTCTTAATATGAAAAATGAAAAGTACCAGAAGGTTAAAGTACCTCATATTCACCGACGTGGTTATATAATAATGGAGAAAACAGGTGAACCAACTACTGCTGACGAACATAATGAGAAATGGTTAAATGAAAAAGAAGCAAAATCTTAAATGTCCATGCTGTGGATATATATATAATCAAACATACAACCCAACAAGAGAAATAGAGCAATTAATATCTAAAAGAAGTACATCATTAAAAAATGAACTTAGAAAAGTATTCATGCTAATTAATAAAAATGTTCCATCTGATAGAGATAGAGATTTGCAATACAAATTCTTACAAGCAATATCTAAAGTTGATTCTAAGACAATTAAATGGGCCATCAATAGATATGTGATGAGTAACTATCATCTTACTGGTAAAGGATTATCTTATTTGAGAAACATAATACTTAATCATCATAAGAATGCTAAAATAATTTCTAAGAATGAAAGGAAGTCAAGAGGCACGCCGCCTCCAATTGTTAAACTAAAAAGAAAGGATTAAAATGTTACAATCAACATTATTTCCAATAAAAGAAGTTCCAGCCATTTGCAATCAGCCTTTAAACGATGAAGAGGTTATACCAAGTGGATACAAATTTATAATGAGAGAAGATACTGGTAAAATACTTAGTTGTATGACCAATGATTATAAATTAGTAACTAACCAAGAAATAATAGATGCTGCTGAACCAATACTAAAAGAACACAATGCTCAATTAAAAGAAGCTGTAAGTTTTGGTAATGGTCAACAAACAACATGGAAATGGATTATTCCAGATGTTAAAATAGAAATCAGCAAAGGCGACTTAATGAGTCCTGAGATTATAATTAAGAATAGTTATGATGGAAGTTTACAAGTCCACATATTGTCAGGAGCATTTAGATTAGTATGTAGCAATGGAATGATTATAGGAAATGTAATTGAAAAGTATAATTATAAACATAATATTGGTAATATAAATCTAGATAACTTAGATGAATCAATAGAGAATACAATCATACATGCTAGAAAAGTAGGTGAAGAGTTTCCAGCATTAAAAGATAAGAAGCTAAAACAAAAGCACATAGTAGAACTGATAAAGCTATTCCCTTCCACAATGTCAGTATTCATTGCACGGTATATGATTGCAAACAAGCCGAAAAACTATTGGGATTTATTTAATGTAGCAACATATATAAATACTCATAAAATGAATAGAAAATACAATTCTACTCATCAGTTAGAGTCCAGGATATATCCAAATATATCTAAATGGGCTAAAGCCTAGTGGATGCTAATTGCCCTGTGGTAATTCCTTATTATGGGGGCAAATTCACAATGAGTAAAAGACTTGTTGAGATGATGCCCCCTCATAAAAGGTATATAGAAGTATTCGCAGGTGGTGCTTCAATGTTCTTTAGAAAGAAAAAGGTTGATTGGAATGTATTGAATGACCTTGATAATGACATCGTAAATTTGTATATTTGTGTACTTGAAGAGTTTGAAGAACTTAAAAGACATATTTATTGGTATCCTAGAAGCAGAACATTGTTCGATAACTTCAAGGAAAACATAAAAGAAGGTAAGATAAATATACCCGACCCTAAAAGAGCTGCACAATATTTCTTTGTTGTCAGAAATTCATTTAACAATATGATGGGTGGAGTATTTTCTAAAGATACAAAGTGGGATGTTAATATCACTCAAGAATTAGAAGAATCAAAAAAGAAATTAGATAACGTAACAATAGAGAACTTTGATTTCAGAGATTTAATACCTAGATATGCTCCAAGAGAAGGTGATATGTTTTATTTAGACCCTCCTTATGTAGTAGCAAAGAAAGGTTATTATAGAAATGTATTTGATGAACAATGCCATATTGATTTAAAAGAATCAGTTGATTTAATAGATGAAGGTGGTGGATACTTTATGGTAAGTTATGATGATGAGCCTGAAATTAGGGAATTATATAAAGATTATAATATTAAAACTATTGATACGAAATATGTCGGTGCTTCGCCAGAAAAAAGAGGTGAAATAAGAACTGAATTAGTCATATTGAATTACGAACCAAAAGAACAATTCCAATTGTTTTAGAAAGGAATAGTATGAGAGCAGTATGTCCAAGTTGTGCATCATCGCATACAAGAAAAAAAGGAATAAGAAAAAATAATCAAAGATGGATTTGTGTTGAATGTAAAAGACAATTTACAGCTCCAATTGATTATACAGAATATGGATTCCCGAAGATACTATTATTTGATGTTGAAACAAGCTTTTATCACTTTGTAGGATGGGGAACATATAAACAGTTTATTCAACATTACCAAATAACAAAACATCAATACATAATTAGTTGGGCCGCTAAATGGCTATATGATGATAATATACAATCAGATATTGTAACACCAAAAGAATCTAAAAATAGAGATGACAGTAGAATACTAAAATCAATTTGGAAACTATTGGATGAAGCTGATATAGTTATTGGACACAACGGCGATAGGTTTGATTTAAGAAAGCTTCGTTGGAGGTTTATATCGAAAGGTATGCAACCACCAAGTCCATTCAGGGTGATTGATACACTAAAGATTGCAAGACGAGAGTTCTTTGCACCATCATATAAACAGGATTTCTTAACAAAATATTTTAAATTAGAAAATAAATTATCAACAGAATTTCAATTATGGGTTGATTGTGAAGCAGGAAATCAAGATAGATTAAATGAGATGGCAGAATATAATAAACATGATGTAATGGGATTAGAAGAATTGTATTTAAAAATAAGACCGTATATCCATAATCATCCTAATTTAAGTGTGTTAATGGATAAAGATGTTTGTCCAAATTGTGGAGCAAATGATATAGTTGAAACTGATTCTGAATATATTACAACAGCAAATAAGTTTCCAGTATATCGTTGTGACAGTTGTAAAACTCCATATATTAGACATAAGAAAAATTCTAATCAAGAAGGAACAAACATAAGGAGCGTTGCCAGTTAAAAAAACCGAAAGGAGTATATATTGACAAATTTAAAAGCGGCTCCATCGAGCAAGAATGCAGAAGAATCAGTACTTGGATGTATATTGCTTGATGGAGTCTCTGTTTATGAAAAAGTAGCAGCATGGATAAGAGACGAAGATGCATTTTATTATAAAGATAATCAAGTAGTATGGAAAGCAATAAAAGAAATATATAAATCAGGAGAACCGATTGATGTTATAACAGTAACCAACAAAGTAAAAGATACAAGTCCCGATGAAACAATGGGATACTTCATTACTGGATTACCAATGGAAGTAGCAACAACAGCAAATGCAGAGTATCATGCGAAAATAATATGGGAAAGACATATACAAAGAGAAGCAGCGAAGACAGCAAATAAATTATACAAAACAAGTTTCACAGATTATGAAAAATTAGATACTACATTACAACAACACAGTAGATTAATAGATGAGCTAAAGGATTTACAACCTTCTAAGAAGACAGATATAGATGTTATCATAAGCAACACTTTGTCCAACTTGAAAAACGGTAGTAACATCATACCTTTCGGTCTCCAACAACTCGACTATCCTGCCGGGGGAATGACAAGAAAGGAAGTTACTGTCTTAGGTGGTAGACCTGGGCATGGGAAGACTACATTAGCTATAAATATTGTAAGAAGTTTAATCGCTCAAGGATATAAGGTAATGTTATTCAATAGGGAAATGTCAAATGAAGAAGTAATGAAGAAAATTATTATTATGGAAAGTAAAGATATTGAATATTCAAAGATTAGAAAAAATAAATTAACTGATGAGGAAATAACTGAAGTTGAATTGTTAAGTGAGAACATAGATAAGAAATATGAGAATCTTATAATGTATGATAACATAAGAAAGCTTAGTGAAGCGATGCTTGAGATATCTCGATACAAGCCAGATATAGTATTAGATGATTACATACAGTTAATACAAGTAGATAATATAGAAGAAAGAAGATTCCAAATAGAAAGTATAATGTATGAGTATAAGTGGATATGTAAGAAAGAAAATTGCAGTGCAATATTAGTATCACAATTAAATAGAGAAATAGAAAAAAGAATAGACCCTAAACCAAGACTAAGTGATTTCGCAGAGTCAGGTGTAATAGAACAAACAGCAGAGACAGCAATCATGCCGTTCTATGGATGGAACTTTGATAATGAATCACATGATAAATATGAGATAGAAATAATAGTACCTAAAAGTAGATATGGAACAATAGGAACTTATGTTATGGGATTTAATGGAAACAGATGTAAATTTTACTTTGATAGAGATGACGCAAAGAACGATATTGATAATAATACTAAAAGGAAAGTACCATTTTAAAAGTAGTGAAGTTGGAAGAGTTTACAGATAAGTTAGCAACAATCCAAGCTGATGAGCATCTTACAATAGAAACGACTATTGACATTAAACAGAAGATAGTTGGTACTAAAAAGTTGTGGGATTGCTCATCTAGTGAACTTGATGATATATTAGATGAGTACAGGAAAGAGTATATGAAAAGTAAAACTGAGAAAGTAGTAACGTATCGGTCTAAATATAAACATAAGAAAAGTAAAAATAAATATTCAGCTAGGAAGGATTGGGAATAATGATTATAATAGGTATTGACCCTGGAGCAAAAGGTGGAGTAGCAATATACAATGAAGCTAAAGATAAAATGATATTACATAAATGCCCAGAGACACCGAAGGAAATGGCAGCTATAATAAATGCAGCTAGAGTTAAAGATAAGAATGTTTTCTGTGTGATAGAGAAGGTTCACGCTTTCCCTACAGACGCAAGAAGTAGTGCGTTTAAATTCGGATGTAACTTTGGTAAATGGTTAGGAATACTTGGAGCGTATGATATTCCAACATTAGAAGTTACACCTCAAACATGGATGAAGCCACTCCAGCCTCTTCCAAAAATAAAAAGAGAAAGGAAAAATGAGTTGAAACAAATAGCAATTAATTTATTCCCAGAGAATAAGATTACATTAAGTACAAGTGATGCAGCTTTAATGGTAGTTTGGTATATCAATAATGAATAGTCATGCAATAGGAAATAAGTATTTAGGAATAGTATTAATTAAAGATGAAGATAAGTTATTAACATTATCAATTTATCCAATTAGATTAACATTAGAATTTTATGACAATGAAAGATTACAAATTAGATTAAATATATTTAAATTAGGATTCGGAATATTTTTAGATGTCTAAATCATCTATGTTGATTAACAACAACAGGGTAATGGGCTTATACGCCCATTGCTCTGTAAAGTTTCGTTAATTCTTTTGACATTTTTTCTTCTTTACTAACAATAGCATCCTTCTTCTTACTTTTCTTTTTCTTACCAGCCTCTGGGAATAAAGGCTTCAATCCAAACTCACCTCTTGATGGTCTAAATGGAGTTTTTCTATACTCTCTTGTCCATGCTCTTGGATACAATCCAAACTCATGCATCATTACATTCCATATAGTACCATTCTGCAAAGCTTTAGCATCTCTAGTTAAAATCTTTGAAGCTTCTACATTTAAGGTTGAAAGAAGTCTTGACCTCTTTTGTTCATCAGTTAGTTTATATGCGTCATTATATCCAACTATTAAGTCTTTAACAGCACTATCTGGTAACTCAATAAAATCATATAGTGTAGCTAAAAAGAATAAATCACCAGCAGCTGGACCTATATAACCTCTACCTTTAACATCTTCTTCTCCATTAGCTACTTTATATAAGTCTTTTATTCTTTCTACTGTATCATTCTCCATCAATGTATGGAAGTCAACATTGAATACTCCTGACATTAATGTAGTAAATGCATATAGTCCTGCGAATTTTAAAGGTATATATAAATCTGGTGAGTTCCACTGTTGAGCTATAGCTGCGTCTTTAGATTTTCTTAATACTTCTGATTGCATCTGTAAGAATGAGAATGGGAAGTGAAAGAACTGACCTAATACTTGACCAGCAGCACCAGCCCCTTTAGGTGTACCTCCAACTATTGGAGCTTTCTGATGAGCTGCATATTCAAAAGCATATTTATTAACTATATCAAGAGCATATTGTCTCGACTTCTTTTCAGCTAAAGCTTCTGGTGTTCCACCTCTAGTAAGTTGATTGTACTTATCCATAAATGAATATCTAAACATATGTTTACGCAAGAAATTCTCAGTAACTTTTTGGAATATGGCACCTTTACCTGTAGCTGTTGACATTGAAGCATCTATAGCCTTCCAAGTAGTTCCATCTTTGTATGATAACTTAGCTTCACCATCTCTTCCAACAACAATATCTACATCTCTTACATTAACACCCTCAGTTGGAAGAAGTCCTTCTGTAAATAAAGGTGAAGACATATCTTCAAATCTAAAACCTTGTTCCTTCTCAACCTTCTCAACTAACTCTCTTATTGTTTTATTCTCAGACCTTTTCCATTCTCTTAAATAATTTACAAACGCTCTATTGCCTACAGATTGTACATAGTATAATCCAGACATAGTATTTCTAGCTGCAGTAGCTACACCAAACCCGATCTTAGATAGGAACTCATATCCAGTTAGAACTCTTACAGTTTTATTTACCCAAGGTGGTCTTTCTGTATATCCTTTCTCAGCTAATGTAAATACATCTGTAACATAATCTCTCAAAGCTTCAGACGATTCAGCATCTTTTGGAAGTCTTTGTATACCCTGAAGATATATCTGCCTCAAATAATTAACTCTATTAAAAGCAATAGCATCCATTGAGTATTTTCTAATAATGCCTAAAGGATTCTTCATATAATTAGTAAATGGTTCTGTTTTCCTATGATGAGCTGATGCTGGTGTGCCTAGATTTTTTCTCATATTACTAAATATATTTTCCAATTCTTTTAAATTCGCTTCAGGGTCTTTTAATAATTTAGCTCTATCTTTTTGTAATATATTCTCAATATTAATAAATGTCTCTAATAAATAATGAGGGAAATAATTTCCTCCCTTCATTCCTTTTTCAATAGCCTTTATCTCCTCATTAATTTTATCTTCGTATTTCCTAACTCTTTGACCGACCTTGCCAACTAAAGCATCATTAGATAATGAGTTAAGAAATGAAAGTCTTACAACTTTTTTATGCTGTTTTAAACCATTCATCATTACTTTACCCATACTATCTAATGTATGTCTAGCTAATTTCCCAGCTAACTCTATATTACTAGAGAAAGGTACAAGTTTCTCATTACCCGCCTCACCTACAGTCTGCAAAACTCTTGTCTTATCTCTTGTTATAGGATTACCAGCTACATCTTCACCTATCTTTTCTTTACCAACAATAGTAGGTGTCGTTTCCATATACTCCCGGAACTCTTCAAGAACAACGCCACCTTCTTTTTTCATGAGCTCAAGCATTTCTTCTCTTATATCATTAACTCTCTTAATAGATTCATTACTTACTGGGTTAGCTAATTCAAGAGCTAGGGCTCTTTCAAATACTTCAAGCTGCTTAGCTGTTTTAATACCGGGTCTATACCTTGACTGGCCACCTCTTTTAACAATCTCAGTTCTTAATAATTTAGATATACCTATATTAGATTCTATGTAGTTATTAAATTGAGTTCTCTCGTAGTTAGTTGCAATATTAAAATGCTTATTCATCCACCCAGTAATAGCAAACTTATTCATAACACCACGCTTAACACCAAACAGTCTTTCAAGAACACCTAACTTTGGATTATTTAATCTCTTTGATTCTCTTATAATTTCATTTTTAATTCTTCTAAAGTCACCATCAGTAAACCCATCAAATGTATCAATAGCTGGTTTGTATGTAGACCTCCATACTATCTGTTCAAACATCTTATTACCAAGACCATCTTTAGTTGTTAAATAATGTTTACTAATCTTATCTCCAATGAATTGAGGTTTACCATCTACATCAACAGTTCTTTCTCCATCAAATAGTTTACGAAGATTAGTTAATTCTCGTTTAGTTTTATCAACTACTGGTGCACAAAAAGTAGAGCTCATACAGCACACTCCGTTTTTTCTTCTTTAGCTTTCTTAACAAATTTTCTAGGGTCTTCATATACTTCCAACATATCTATAACATCTTTAGAATTTCCATATTGATTTATAAGTATCAATTCGCCTTCAGAATCTCTTTCATATCTGGTTCTATCTGCAAATCTTTTTAAGTCTTTTCTTGTAATGTGAAGCATTGAAGCTACTAGATTAGGCTGATACAAAACATTCTTTTCAAATACTAAATCAACGATAGGGCTTCTATCTGCTGTTGGACCTCCAGGTCTATGGTATAAATTACTTGTATGTAATTGGGACATTTCTTCTGTAATTAAATTGTCTTTCATTCTCCTATAATGTTTTCCATAATTAGTAAATATATGGTCAAAAATTTCCTGTTGATTATTATTCTTTAACCATCTAGCCATAGCACCTACAATCCTTTTATTTGTTTGATACTGAGGGAACGGTATGTTCTTACCAGATATAGTAGCTACAGATAATTGACCATGCATAAGCCTAGGTCTCATAAGATACTCAGTTATATGTTGTACTCTAGCTTCTGTATCAGGGTTAGCTCCTTCTGTTGCCATGTTCCTACGATCTAACCAATTCTTCATAAATTCATTAACAAGAGCATCTTCTTGTTTGGATTCAAACATCCAATTTTCCATCTGATGAGCGCTCTTCTTAGATATTTCAAAAGTTTCCTTAGCTAAAGTACCTATATCCTTTTTTAACTTATCAGCATCAAATATAAATCTATTAATAACATTATCATTAGCTGGCATTAAATGTATATTATCAGCCGTAGCCCTTCCAACTGTTTGCATTAAAGCCCATCCGTCAAGCCTATCTCTCTCTGTGATCTTCTCATATCTAATTGGATTTCTTAAAACAACATACTTGCCCTGAGCTAGAAATTTTTTAGAACCTTTTTTGACCCAACCAGCCTGTTTATACTTTGTAATTCCTTTTTCTGTTATAACCTTATATATATAATGGACATTATCAGTTTTGTTCTCATGAACTCTTTGTCTACCATTTTTAACTTTTGTAAAGTCATAGTCTGTAAAATAGAATTTATGTCTCTGACCATCTGTTTCCTTAAGAACACCTTCCATTACTCCCCACTCTTTTTTATCAAGATATTCAGTTACAGAATCTAGAGCTCTTAACCTAGCTCTAGCCCTAGCTACTTGATTAGGTGAGGATTTACCAGAACTTCTTATAAACCCAGCAACATTTCTTCTTTGGTTTTGTAGAACATGATACAGTATAGAATAGTTTTGTATATTAGCTACAGTTTTTGTGCCTTCAACATTTATAATGTCACCACTTAATCTACCTTCAAGCTTCTCTGCAACATCTCCTTCGCTTAAAAACTCCAACAATTTAGCTTGAGTTGTATTGTTTGTAATAGCCCCAAGAACTTCTACATCATCTAATAACTTTGTTATTTTATCATTATATAGACTAGCCTTTTCATTATAAGTAGTTGACCATCCTAATAATGCATTATCTCTTAAATCTAATTCTTTAACAATATGAATCCCAGGATTTTTACCTAACTCTCCCTTTTTTATTCCTTTAAGATTATCAGGTAAATAAATAACTTCAACATCTGGGTTTGGAGTAATTAACTTTCTATTAAATACAGCTTTTCTAAGAGCTTCTACAGAACGATAATCAGGTTGTTTCCCATAAAATAATCTTAGAAGAGCATTTACCTTATCCCTAGAAGCCTTATCTCCTTTAGATGAATACCTAGTTAGTAATGAAATCATTAACTGTTTATTTGGGTTCTGAGTAAACCTATAAATAGAAGACCTCATACCCATAACTTCATTTGCATCAGGTGGTCTTCTTCCAGATTCATCCCAAACATCACTTAAAAATCTACTTGGTCTACCAAATACGTTAATAGACTCTATAATAGAATCCATCAATACAACTCTCTCACTCCCTGTTATGCTAGAATCTATTTCAAAGAAAGGTTTGTATTCACCTTCACCATATTTTTCTAAATTATCTCGAGCCTCTTCACTACCTGGAAATGGTTCATCAAATAAAATAAACTTCATTATATCTGAAGCATCTTTAGCTTCTGAAACAAAATTAGGTTCTTTCTTAGCATCAATTATGCTTTGCAACACATTCTTATATCTTTGTAAAAATCCATTAAAAGAAGCGTTATTACTAATCTCAAGTGGAACTACTTTACTCCCAAGTTGATTTGTTATTTCAGCACCCATTCTATCTAAAGCAGATAAACCAGCTGTCATTCTCTTTATAGCCCCAAAGTTCTTATCAGCTTGCAAAGCCTTTTGAACGTGCGGATGCATTGTATCACCAGTATCACCTGCACTGCCAGCTTTTGATAGACCTATGCCATTATTAAATATATCTACTACAGGACCTTCTGATTTATAAACATAAGCATCTTTAGAACTTCCAGCAAATTCAGCTATACCAGTAGTAAATAGACC
>Ga0208668_1000443_pt1 | contig 11242 bp, 7 predicted proteins | sample 18_taG_FD_184093 | JGI IMG/M metagenome (GOLD analysis project Ga0208668, IMG submission 184093) | Marine viral communities from the Subarctic Pacific Ocean - 18_ETSP_OMZAT15316 metaG (SPAdes) (version 2) | ecosystem: Environmental > Aquatic > Marine > Oceanic | place: Pacific Ocean | collected...
TTCACACTGAATTTCGGTCCTCAACATCCGGCCGCCCACGGCGTCCTTCGTATGATTCTCGATCTCGACGGCGAGATCGTGACCCGTGTGGACAGCCATATCGGCTTGCTGCATCGCGGCACCGAGAAGCTGCTGGAGTACAAGACATTCCTGCAGGGAATGCCATATTTCGACCGGCTGGACTATTGCTCCCCCATGAACCAGGAGCACGCTTGGTGCCTGGCAGTCGAGAAGCTGCTGGGCGTCGAAGTCCCCCGGCGGGCAAGCCTGATTCGCGTGCTCTATTCAGAGCTCGGCCGGATCATGTCGCACTTGCTGAATGTAACAACGCAGATCCTCGACGTAGGCGCGTTGACGCCGATTACCTGGGGTTTTGAAGAACGTGAAAAACTGTGCGTGTTCTATGAGCGCGCCTCCGGCAGCCGCATGCATGCCGCGTATTTCCGCCCTGGCGGCGTCCATCAGGACCTGCCGCAGAACCTCATCGACGATATTGCGGAATGGTGTGAGCAGTTCCCCGGAAAGCTCGATCACATCGAGAGCCTGGTCACCGAAAACCGTATCTTCAAACAGCGCAATGTCGATATCGGCCTGGTTGATGAGAAGACCATCATGGAGTGGGGATTCTCGGGCGTAATGGTGCGTGGGTCCGGGTTTGCCTGGGACCTTCGCCGCGCGCAGCCCTATGAATGCTATTCCGAGCTCGACTTCAAAATTCCGGTTGGTCGGAATGGCGACAATTATGACCGCTATGTCTGCCGCATGGAAGAGATGCGCGAGTCGGTGAAGATCATGCAGCAATGCATTGACCTGATGTCAAAGGAGGGGCCCGGGCCCGTCCTCGTGCCAGGCTCAAAGCTTGCGCCGCCGCGTCGCGCCGAAATGAAGAATTCGATGGAAGCGCTGATCCATCACTTCAAGCTGTACACTGAAGGTTTCCATGTTCCGGAAGGCGAGACCTATGTCGCTATCGAGGCGCCGAAGGGCGAGTTTGGCGTTTATCTCGTCTCAGACGGGACGAACCGCCCGTATCGCGCCAAGATTCGCGCGCCGGGCTATCCGCACCTGCAGGCGATGGACCATCTCAGTAAAGGACACATGCTGGCGGACGTGTCCGCCATCTTGGGCTCACTCGATATCGTGTTCGGGGAAATCGACCGATGAGTACTGCGCAGACACGCTTTTTTGACGAACATCCTCGCAAGGATGAAGCCCGTCGCTGTTTTTCGAAAAGGGGCGAGTAGTGGCACTACGCCGTTTTGACATGGAGGCTGGAGGCGACACATTCGCGTTCAAGCCCGAGACCGAAGAGAAGATTGCGTTCTGGCGCGGCAAGTACCCGGCTGACAAGCAGCGGTCTGCGGTGATCCCGATGCTGTGGCTGGCGCAAAAGGACAATAGTGGCTGGCTATCCGAGCCTGCAATGCGTGAAGTCGCCGACCGTCTGGAGATGCCGTATATCCGCGTCTATGAAGTCGCGACCTTCTACACGATGTTCCGTCTGCAGCCGGTCGGAAAGTACCACATCCAACTCTGCGGCACGACGCCTTGCCAGTTGCGCGGCGCCGAAAAGCTGAAGGAGGTCTGCCAGACCGAGATCGGCAAGCAAATGTTCGTGACCGATGACGGCCGTCTATCCTGGGAAGAAGTTGAGTGTCTTGGCGCGTGCGTGAATGCACCGATGGTTCAGGTGAATGACGATTATTTCGAAGATTTGACACCAGATTCGCTGGGGATGATTCTCAACAAGCTGAAGAATGGCGTCGAGGCGCATCCCGGTCCACAAGTTGACCGCATCAATAGCGCGCCGGAAGGTGGCACGGCCCTTCTGACCGATCCGCAATTGTTCGACGGAACACGTAACCAGTCGGTTGCGTTGCCGAATTTACCGACCGCAGAGCCAGAACCAGAGCCGACGGCTGCTGGCAAGCCAGCGGAATCCGCGCCGACGAACACACAACGTGAAGTCCCCCAAAAGGATAACACCGGCAAGACGACGCTGATCTCGAAGACAGAAACCGCCGAGAGATCTGCGCCTGCTGCTGTTTCCGGAGAAAAGCCGGAATCGGTCACGATCGCTGCTGAAGGCCATGATGATCTGAAGCGCATCAAAGGTATCGGCCCTAAGAACGAAGATGCGCTCAATGAGCTCGGCATCTTCACCTTCCGACAGATCGCGGACTGGACGCCAGCCAATGTTGATTGGGTTGAAGACTATATGAGCTTCCCGGGTCGCATTGAGCGGGAAGACTGGATCGCGCAAGCAAAAGAGTTGGCCACGGGTGGCGAGACCGAGTTCTCGAAGCGGGTCGATGCGGGGCAAGTTGCCTCCAGCAAGGATGATGAGGACTAGGCCATGCTGCAGGACAAGGATCGCATCTTCACAAACCTCTATGGTTTGCACTCACCCGACCTCGAAGCGGCGAAGAAACGCGGCGCCTGGCACCTCACCAAGGAGATGCTGGATCAGGGGCCAGACTGGATATGCGACCAGATCAAGGCCTCCGGCCTGCGTGGTCGCGGCGGCGCTGGCTTCCCGACCGGTCTGAAATGGACGTTCATGCCGAAGGAAGTGCGTGATCGACCGCACTATCTCGTCGTCAATGCTGACGAGTCCGAGCCCGGTACCTGCAAAGACCGCGAGATCATGCGGCATGATCCCCATCTGCTCATTGAGGGCTGCATGGTGGCAAGCCGCGCGATGCGCGCCCATAAATGTTATGTCTACCTACGTGGTGAATATATCAATGAACGGCATGCGCTCGAGAAAGCCGTCAAGGAGGCTTATGAGGCTAAGCTGATCGGCAAGGACAATGTGAATGGCTGGGATTTCGATCTCTATGTCCATCACGGGGCCGGCGCCTATATTTGCGGCGAGGAGACAGCCTTGCTGGAAAGCCTTGAAGGCAAGAAGGGACAGCCCCGGCTGAAACCACCGTTTCCGGCCAATGCTGGCCTGTATGGCTGCCCAACAACAGTAAACAATGTCGAGTCGATTGCAGTGGCTCCGACCATTCTTCGCCGCGGTGCTGAGTGGTTTGCCGGATTTGGCCGTCCAAACAATGCGGGCACGAAACTGTTCTGTATTTCCGGGCACGTGAACAAGCCATGTAATGTCGAAGAAGAAATGTCGGTCACTTTCCGTGAGCTGATTGATAATCACTGCGGCGGTATCCGGGGTGGTTGGGACAATCTCAAGGCGGTGATCCCCGGTGGATCGTCCGTGCCGATGGTGCCGGCTGAGCAGATTATGGACGCTTACATGGATTTCGACACACTGCGGGACCTTAAATCAGGCCTGGGCACGGCGGCGGTGATCGTGATGGACAAGGACACCGACCTGATCAAGGCAATTGCCCGTCTCGCATACTTCTACAAACATGAAAGCTGCGGCCAGTGCACGCCGTGCCGTGAAGGCACAGGCTGGATGTGGCGCGTCATGGAGCGAATGGTCAAAGGCGAAGCCGAGCATGATGAGATCGAGACGCTCCTGGATGTAACCAAGCAGGTTGAAGGCCACACGATTTGCGCACTCGGTGACGCAGCGGCCTGGCCGATTCAGGGCCTGATCCGCCACTTCCGCCATGAGATTGAGGATCGCATCAACCAGTACAGACTGCCGCGCGCCATGGTGCAGGGTGCAGTCGTGGCAGCGGAGTAGAGATATGTCCGACGACCTTTTCAAGTTGAATGTCGATGGCCAGGACATCGAAGTGCCGCGCCAGTACACGCTGATGCAGGCGTGCGAGGAAGCGGGCGCTGAGATTCCGCGCTTCTGTTATCATGAGCGCCTGTCGGTGGCCGGAAACTGCCGCATGTGCCTGGTCGAATGGGAAGGCGCGCCGAAACCGATTGCCTCGTGCGCGCAAACCGTGGGTGACATGCGTCCGAACCGGGATGGATCGGCACCGAACATCCGCACCAAGGGCGCCTATGTGGAAAAAGCCCGCAATGGCGTCATGGAATTCCTGCTGATCAACCATCCGCTGGATTGCCCGATCTGCGACCAGGGCGGCGAGTGCGACCTGCAGGATCAGGCCATGGCCTATGGCCGCGCCGGCAGTCGCTATGACGAGAACAAGCGCGCCGTCGAAGACAAGAATATGGGCCCGCTGGTCAAGACGATCATGACCCGCTGCATCCAGTGCACGCGCTGCGTACGCTTTGCTGCCGAAGTGGGGGGGGTCGAGGAACTCGGCATGATTTCGCGTGGCGAGAATGCTGAGATCACAACCTATCTGGAAAAGAGTCTGACATCCGAACTGTCTGGCAACGTCATCGATCTGTGCCCGGTTGGTGCGCTGACGTCCAAGCCATACGCGTTCAATGCGCGCCCATGGGAGCTGCGTAAAACATCCTCTATTGATGTGATGGACGCCATGGGCGCAGCGATCCGCGTGGACGCCAAGGGCGATGGTGTGATGCGTATCCTTCCTGAAGTGAGCGAAGGCATCAACGAGGAGTGGCTGTCGGACAAATCCCGTTTCATTTGGGATGGCCTAGCCCGCCAACGCCTCGACAAGCCTTACATTCGCGAGAACGGCAAACTGCGCCCGGCTAATTGGGGCGAGGCTTTTGCGGCCGTGAAAGAGGCGCTGTCGGCATCCCCTGAAAAAATCGGCGTTGTCGCCGGAGACTTGATCGAGGTTGAGCAGGCCAAGGCAGCGCTTGATTTTTTCCGAGGGCTCGGTGTGGAGAATACAGATTGTCGTCCCGCCGGGGCGCAATATGGCACAGATGGGGTGCGCGAACGTTATATCCTGAATGGCACACTGGCTGGCGTAGAGGATGCTGACGCCTTGCTGTTGATTGGTACGAATCCGCGCGTTGAAGCCGCTGTCTGGAATGCGCGCATCCGCAAGGCATGGCTTTGGGCTGACCTGAAAGTGGGTCGTATCGGCGAAGCAGCGGATCTGACATATGAGCATGCTTGGCTCGGTGATGGTGCATCAGCCCTCACAGATATTCGCAATTCGGACTTCGGCAAAGTGCTCTCCGATGCCGAGCGACCGATGATCGTCGTCGGTGAGGGCGCACTCTGCGGCGAAGATGGCGCGGCAGTTCTCGCAAAAGCGCTGGAACTGACAAACGAAATTGGTGCGATAAAGGACGGTTGGGCCGGATTTGGCGTTCTTCACAACGCGGCAGGCCGTGTTGGTGCGCTAGACATCGGGTTTGTGCCGGGCGAGGGCGGAGCTGCGACAGCAGAAATACTGTCCGGTGGTATGGATACCGTTGTGCTACTCGGAGCTGACGAGCTCGATCTGTCGGGTCTTGGCGATGCGAAGGTCATATACATCGGCTCGCATGGAGATGCGGGGGCCGCACGCGCGGACATCATTCTGCCGAGTGCCGCTTATACCGAAATGTCGGCAACCTTTGTGAACACAGAAGGCCGCGTCCAGATGACCAGCCGCGCTGTGCAGCCAAAAGGTGAAGCGCGCGAAGGCTGGGCTATTTTCCGAGCCTTGTCGGAGGTCGTTGGCAAGAAACTACCTTATGACACCGCCGATGCGCTGCGCGCTGAGTTGCGCGGTCCTGAGGGTGAAAGTACCACTTTCTCCGGGCTGGGATTCGCGCCCGGCGCGATGGGTGCGGAGGCCCTCAAAACGCCAATCACGACCGCTCCGACAACTCTTACGACCGCGACATTCCGTCCGGTGTTTGACGATTTCTATATGACGAACCCGATCGCACGGGCGTCCAAGACGATGGCCGAATGTTCTGCGCTGGCCTCAGCGCTGGACACTCCGGTAGCAGCGGAGTAGGGCGGGCGCCATGAGCAACTACGTCGAGTCTCTCGGGCAACTTTGGGGGCCATTGCTGGTCCTCGGACAGATCGCACTGTTCACGCTCGTCCTGTTGTTATCGATCGCATTTCTCCTGCTTTTGGACCGTAAGGTCTGGGCTGGTGTGATGATGCGCAAAGGTCCGAACGTCGTCGGGCCTTTCGGCTTGATGCAGTCATTCGCCGATTTCGGAAAATTCCTGCTCAAGGAAATCGTGATTCCGGCTGGTGCGAACAAGACCGTCTTTCTCATCGCGCCAATCCTGACCTGTACGCTGGCCTTCGCAGCCTGGGCGGCGATTCCGGTTGCGCCCGGTACGGCAAGCGGCACCAGTTGGGTTATCTCGAACCTTAATGTTGGTGTGCTTTACCTGTTCGCAATCAGTTCGCTGGGCGTCTATGGCATCATCATGGGCGGCTGGGCGTCGAACTCCAAGTATCCATTCCTCGGCGCGCTGCGCTCGGCGGCGCAGATGGTTTCCTATGAAGTTTCGATCGGCTTCGTAATCGTGACCGTCATCCTGCTGGTCGGTTCGATGAACCTGACGGATATTGTGAACGCTCAGGAAGGCGGTATCTGGACCTGGCATGCCTTCAGTTTCCAGCACTTCCCGCTGATTGTCGTCATGTTCCCGATGTTCATTATCTTCTTCGTCTCAGCGCTCGCTGAGACGAACCGGCCACCCTTCGATTTGCCGGAAGCCGAATCCGAGCTCGTCGCTGGTTACCAAGTGGAGTACGGCTCAACGCCCTACCTGCTGTTCATGCTGGGCGAGTATCTTAACATCGTCCTGATGTGCGCTCTGATGACGATTCTGTTCTTGGGCGGCTGGCATGGTCCATTCGCACTGGGCGAGGAGTTCGTCCGCGACCATCCCTTCGTGAATGCGTTCGCCGGCTTGTTCTGGTTCATGTTCAAGATCCTGTTCCTGTTCATCATGTTCGCGATGGTGAAGGCGATTGTCCCTCGTTACCGCTATGACCAGCTGATGCGCCTGGGGTGGAAGATCTTCCTGCCAACCTCGCTCGTGGCGGTTCTGATTGTGTCCGGCTATGTCGTTTATCTGGGAGTTCAGTCATGAGTCTGGCTCAAACCATCCGCGGCGCGCTCCTGACCGATTTCCTCGGCGCGCTCGTCGTGGCGACAAGGGAAGTGTTCACGCGCAAGGCAACGGTGAACTATCCGTTTGAGAAAAATCCTCTTTCTCCGCGCTTCCGTGGGGAACATGCTTTGCGGCGTTATCCCAGCGGTGAAGAGCGCTGCATCGCCTGTAAATTGTGTGAGGCAATCTGCCCGGCGCAGGCCATCACGATTGAGGCTGAGCCGCGCGCAGACGGTGCCCGTCGTACCACACGCTATGATATCGACATGGTGAAATGCATCTATTGCGGCTTCTGTCAGGAGGCCTGTCCGGTCGATGCCATCGTGGAGGGGCCGAACTTCGAATTCGCCACTGAAACGCGCGAAGAGCTGTTCTATGACAAGGACCGCCTGCTCGCGAACGGAGATCGTTGGGAACGACTGATCGCCAAGAATCTGGAACTCGACGCGCCTTATCGCTAGGCCGCCGAAACTATTAACTCATGGGGCATTCTGCCCTGCAAAGAAGGGGGCCTAGTAGGGCTGTGGCAGTCATCGCTTTCTATCTGATCGCGGCCGTCGTGCTCGTATCGGCGCTGTCGGTGATCATGGCGCGCAACCCCGTTCATTCGGTGTTGTGGCTCATTCTCGCATTCTTCTCATCGGCCGGTTTGCTTGTGCTGATTGGCGCTGAGTTCCTGGCCATGCTTTTGGTCGTTGTCTATGTCGGCGCGGTTGCTGTGTTGTTCCTGTTCGTCGTTATGATGCTGGACGTCGACTTCGTCGAGCTCAAGCGCGGCACACTGAGATACTGGCCGTTCGCTGTGCTTGTCGGGATCATATTTGCCGCCGAAATCGTGCTGGCATCGGTGATCGGCACGGAAGACATGGAGACCAATTTCGATGCATCTCCGGGCGCTGAGACTAATGCCGAGGCCATAGGACAGGTAATGTATACGCAATACCTGCTGCTGTTCCAGATGGCGGGCATCATCCTGCTCGTTGCCATGGTTGGTGCCATCGTGCTGACGCTGCGTCACCGTCCAGAGACCAAGCGTCAGAACATTGCCAAACAGACCTCGCGCCGTCGCAGCGATGCCTATGAATTGAAAGACCCCACTCCGGGGCAGGGGATCTAAGACATGGACCTTGGGCTTTCCCATTTTCTCGCCGTTTCGGCGGCCCTGTTTACAATCGGGGTCGTAGGCATCTTTGTGAACCGCAAGAACATCATCGTCATCCTGATGGCGATTGAGCTGATCCTGTTGTCGGTGAACCTCAACCTCATCGCCTTTGCGGTATTCAGTGGCACGATTGCCGGGCAGGTCTTCGCAATGCTGGTGTTGACAGTTGCGGCAGCCGAGGCAGCTGTTGGTCTTGCCATTCTCGTCGTCTACTTCCGCAACCGCGGTGATATCTCGGTCGAAAATGTCGACCTGATGAAGGGGTAAGGCGATGCTTCCAGATATCCTGATCCTGTACATCGTCCTTGCACCGGGGCTCGTGGCGCTGACCGGCCTGGTGCACAAGCAGATTGGCGACAAGGTCGTCATGGGGCTGACCACTGCTGTCGTACTATCAGCAGGCGCGCTGTCGCTGATCCAACTGTTTGCCTATGTGGCAGGTCTTGGCGGTCACATGGGCACCGAGGAGCATCATGCAAGTCTTGTCGCCGCAACGACGGGCATGGAAATCAAACAGCATGTGATTACCCTCATGCCTTGGATAAGCGTCGGCGAATTCCAGGCGAATTGGGCAATCCGCGTCGATACGTTGTCCATTGTGATGATGGCGGTGATCACCGGCGTATCCGGCCTCGTGCATCTCTATTCCTGGGGATACATGAGCGAGGATCCGCACAAGGCGCGTTTCTTCAGCTATTTGTCGCTCTTCACCTTCATGATGCTCATGCTGGTCACCGCTGACAATTTCATCCAGCTGTTCTTCGGCTGGGAAGGCGTGGGTCTCGCCTCCTACCTGTTGATCGGCTTCTGGTACCAGAACAAGGCGCCGAACGACGCCTCCATCAAGGCTTTCGTTACCAATCGTGTAGGCGATTTCGGCCTTGCGCTGGGTATCATGGCCGTCTTCTTTGTATTCCGTTCAGTCGAGTTCGGTCCCGTACTGGACGCCGTGCGCAACAATGCGGCCGTTGTGCCCGTTGGCTTCGCGGAAGCGGCACCGGTCCGGGACCTGGTGATACCGTTCCTGCATTGGAATCTGAACGCGCTGGAAGTTATCGGCGTGCTGCTCTTCATTGGCGCTATGGGCAAGTCGGCCCAGTTCTTCCTGCATGTCTGGTTGCCGGATGCGATGGAAGGTCCGACCCCTGTATCGGCCCTGATCCACGCCGCCACCATGGTGACCGCAGGCGTCTATCTCGTCTGCCTCTTGTCGCCGATCTATGAGTACACATTCTACGCCGCAGGCATGATCACCATCGTGGGTGCGGTGACCGCGCTCTATGCGGCCACGGTTGGTATGGCGCAAAACGATATCAAGCGCGTGATCGCCTATTCGACCTGTTCCCAGCTTGGCTACATGTTCTTCGTGGCGGGTGTCGGCGCCTATGAAGCGGCCATGTTCCACCTCTTCACGCACGCCTTCTTCAAGGCGCTTCTGTTCCTTGGCGCTGGCTCGGTTATCCATGGCATGCACCATGAGCAGGATATGCGTCGCATGGGCGGGCTCGCCAAATTCATGCCGCTCACCTATGCGGCCATGATGATCGGGACGATTGCCATTATCGGCCTCGGTATTCCACACACCCAGATCGGTTTCGCTGGCTTCTTCTCCAAGGACGCCATCCTGGAAAGCACTTTCGCCGCTGGCCAGTCCAAGGTCATGTTCGGTCAGGTAGCTTTCTGGTTCGGCCTGATTGCAGCCTTCCTGACGAGCTTCTATTCTTGGCGCCTGATCTACATGACGTTCCACGGTCCGAAGACGTGGGAAGCGCATGATCATCATGATGACCACGCTCATGAAGATGCGCATGCGGCTGATGGCGCACATGATCACACGCCGCATGAGAGCCCGCTCGTCATGCTGGTGCCGCTGGGGCTGCTCAGCCTGGGGGCGATTTTCGCGGGCGTTTATTTCTACGACGCGTTCGTGGACGGCAATAATGAGACGTTCTGGGCTGGCGCGATCTATCGCGCCGCAGAGAACCATGTCCTTCATGATCGTCATAATGTGCCTGAATGGGTGTTGTACGCACCGCTGGTCGTCACGATTGCCGGCTTCCTGATTGCGACGTTCACCTATTACCTCAACCGGGGTGTTGGTAAGCGCGTCGCCGACAGTGGCGGTCCGTTGCACTCGCTGTTCTACAACAAATGGTATTTTGACGAGATCTATCAGGCCACGCTCATCAAGGGCTCGGCCATGCTCGGCAATCTCTTCTGGAAGGCTGACAAAAAGATCATCGACGGCATCGGGCCTGATGGTGTTGTGGCTGTGACCAAGGCTTCGGCTGGGCGCTTGTCGAAGATGCATACCGGATATCTCTACCACTACGCATTTGTGATTATCGGTGCTGCACTTGTATTCGGCGGAATACTGTGGCTGCGCGCTGGAGGAGCCAACTAATGGGCGGTTTTCCCATTCTTTCAGCGATGACGTTCCTGCCGCTGGCAGGTGCACTCATCATCATGCTCGTGCGCGCAGCGACAGCTGGCAGCCGAGATGCATCGTCCAGTGATGCCGAGGGGCGCACAGCGCTTCTGGCTGGCCTGATCATATCTGGCGCCACGTTCATTGCATCGCTCGCAGCATTTGGTGCGTTTGATGCGTCCCAGTCGGGCTACCAGCTGGTGGAGCAATACAGCTGGTATCGTAACATCAGCTACAAGATGGGCATTGATGGCCTGTCCATTTCGCTCATTTTGCTGACCACTTTCCTGATCCCTATCTGCCTCCTTGCCAGCTGGAACTCGATCCACAAGCGCGTGACAGAGTATGTGGTCGCCTTTCTCGTTCTTGAAACCTTTATCATCGGTGTCTTCACCGCGATGGATCTCGTCCTGTTCTATATCTTCTTCGAGGCTGGACTGATCCCAATGTTCCTGATCATCGGAATCTGGGGCGGCAAGGACAAGATCTATGCGGCGTTCAAATTCTTCCTTTATACGCTGATAGGTTCACTGCTGATGCTCGTGGCCGTCGTGTACATGTACCAGGTTGCTGGTGGTTCTGACTTCGAGATTCTGGAGAAGTATTCCTTCGATCCGAACGTTCAGACCTGGCTGTGGCTGGCCTTCATGGCGTCGTTCGCCGTGAAGTTGCCGATGTGGCCGGTCCATACATGGTTGCCGGATGCGCACGTGCAGGCACCGACTGCGGGATCCGTTTTGCTGGCAGGCATCCTTCTGAAG
>Ga0208668_1000445_pt1 | contig 11217 bp, 8 predicted proteins | sample 18_taG_FD_184093 | JGI IMG/M metagenome (GOLD analysis project Ga0208668, IMG submission 184093) | Marine viral communities from the Subarctic Pacific Ocean - 18_ETSP_OMZAT15316 metaG (SPAdes) (version 2) | ecosystem: Environmental > Aquatic > Marine > Oceanic | place: Pacific Ocean | collected...
TAAATTTTTATACTCATGTGCTTATTACCTGTATAACTGAACCCGCATTTACTAACGAACCTGCCCCACTAAGTTTTACTTGTAACTTTATTGGGTTATCTCTAGTGTTCGTATCCCCCATATAAACTAAGTCAGGTTGTAATGCGAATCTATACCCTACACCGGAACCACTGTCTAGACGACCGATGATTCTATCTAAGGTATATAGCCCTGCACCACCGCCTAACTCGTAACGGAATTCTAGTAGTGCGTTATTAGTGTTAGGTGTTACTGTAAAGTCATTTCTGATTAGTATAGTATCACCAAGTGTTAGTTTGCTAACATCTAAACTACCGTCACTAACATCCATCAATTCATCTATGTTAGTTGGTGCATAATTCTTATTTGTGAAAGCCCCTAACCCATCGTTAGGTATAGTGGTCCATGTATCAGCTACTAGGCTGAGTGGTGAAGCTGTTGTAGACGCATCGTTATAGTCTATAAAGCCATTATCACCTGCTCCTATTAATATACCAAATGGCATAGTACCTCCTTACAGATTAGTGAAATCTGCTCTATAATATTTTCCTTGATAACTGTAGTACATATCCCCTTCACCAAGATAGGTAGGTATACTTACTAAGTTACCCCCTGTGTCATAATCAATCATAAATGATGTCTGACTGTCGATAGGTATTATTCCACCACCTGCTTGGTAAACGGGTGTGGTAACTAACGACTTACTTGTTGTGAATGGTATAGTCATAGAAAATGACAACCCTGCTTGGAGTACTGATGTTTTACTAGTACTGACTGCAAGTGTTTTATCTATGGCTTTTTGTTGTGTACTTCCTTTACTAGTTGTAGAGGATAGTACCTTACTTATTTCTTTCTGTATGCTGCTACTCTTAGTCGCTATATAGCTGAATAGCTTCCCAATGACTGATAGTGCATCCAGTGTGAGGCTTTTTGCAGTTGTCATACTTGAGATTACATTGAATAATAAACCGTTATCTAAACTAGTTGATTTATTCGTTGTAAACGATATTGTTCTACCGTAACTTACTTCTATACCAAGAGTTAAACTTTTAGTAGTACCTACCACTAATGTCTTAAGTGTTTGGCTAGTAGTTATAGCAGTATATATTTTATATTCAGATGCCTCACCACCGATAATAACTTCACCATCTGGTAGTATTGCTACTAACTCTACTTGAGTAAAACCATCACCTGATATATCTAATTCAGATATTACTGTACCGTTAGCAGGGTTAATCTGTATCACTGCTGCACCAGTGTGCGAGCTAATTAATACATTACCAGTTGCATTATCAAAATCTAAATCTGATAAATCGAATTGAGCACCTTCTGCACCTAGCGAAGAGAATGCTGTTTCTGGGTCGAATGGCTCAGATATGTAATCATCTAATGACCAACCATCACCATCATCTGCGTCATTGTACGCGTATGTAGAACTTGTATCACCGAATCTACCTGCAACTCCCGGACGTAGAACTTTAAAGAACCTTCTGTCAGTACTCGATTGTTCACCTTCACCACATATATAGAATGTTGTGTTTGCTCTATCGTAGCATATACCCTCTGGACCAGAGTTATTATCTGTACCATTAGCTGCTATTGTGAATTCCTGTTTACTATTAACAGTAACATTACCTGCATCTGATGCTGGCCAATCGTAAATGTTAAACTGGTATCTACCACCATCTTCCGAACATGAACAGAACTCACCGTTCCCCATGTCAGCTATACCCTCTACATCACTCCCATCGAAGTTGAGTGTTAGGGTTTGATTTATGTTGGTGTAATCATCTAAGTCATACAAGTATAATAAACCTGTACCATTTCGTACTACTGCCACTTCCCCAGTATCTTCTTTATAAGTAGCGCTGGATGTATTTGTAGCACCATGACCGAATGTTAGAACACTACCAGATGTCTCGTGGTCTTCTATTAATTCATCTAACTCAGCTATTGTTGCTGTAGTTATTTTCCAATCCACCTCTACTGTATCTACCGTGACTGTAACAGTCGTTGTAGCTCCACCGAAAACTGATGAAGTCTGTCGTAGCCTGAGTGTTTGGTTATTTGAAATTGTTGTTGCTGTTGATGTGTATGCACCACCATCAATACTGAATTCACCACCTACTACTGATATATCTGCTGCTGCTTCTATACCTGTAATTGTGGCCAAGTCTGATGTAGTTACAGTACTCAACGCTAAATCTGTTTGGTCTGTATAATCGAACGCGTCTGGTGTAGTGTCCGGACCCCCTGCGGAGGGTAAAAGCATTACTGCTAGTGTACCAGTCTTATCACCTGCTAGACCTGATGTTAGTGTAGTTGTTACATTTAAGGATTGTGCTGTGATACTTTTTGTAGCACAGTTAGCTGATGTGTTGGATGATTGTGTCCACTGACCATCACCATTTTTCGCGTAACCATTATCTGTTAATGTCCATGTTGTACCTGTTTTAGAACAAGATACAAAAGCTACACCAAGTGCATCTTCTATTTCATCTAAAGTAAATGGGCAGTTCTGTGTACTATTTGTGGAATCAACTGAGTAACCATCATCTTCTGTATTTGTGAAAGGCGTAGTTTGGTCTACCCCATCACATACTATCGAACCTATTACAGTACTAGAACCGGGGATTGCAGTACCGTCATCATATGTAATGGAACCATTACCCGTATTAGGGCTTGTACCTATGTCTGCTTCTTTAGCACCATAGAATGCACATTTAAATGTTGGCCCCGCTACACTACCTATCTGTGTAAAGTTTGAATCTGTTGTACCGGTTACTGTGATGGCCGTTGGAAACGTAGTCCATGCGCCTTCTCGCATTATAGCGATTATCCAGTACCTTTCACCCGCACCAGCACTTGGTGTCATTGGGTTGTTAGTACTACCCTGTACACCTGTTGCTGTATTTAGTACTGTAACTGCCATAGGTTACTCCTAAGCGTGGTTAATTTGGAATGTAAACTGTATCGAGTCGTTAAGTGCTAAACCAATACCAGCAAAGTCACTCTTTGCGATTAATCTACCACCTGAATCGGCATCTAGGACACCTGCATTCGTAATTGTTTTAGCACCATTCGCGGTCAATGTTGCAATTAATTGATTTTGTTTTGCACTAGGTTGTGATGCTGTAGGTGCTACTCTTGATTCTGAAGCTTCTGTGAATAAGGTGGTATCACCTTTCGCAGTTGTTCCTGCACCTGTTCCCCAACCTACTTTCATAACTGGTGCGGATGCTGTACCATCTAAAAGGTCAGCCATTAGCTCGTCACCATCATCTGTTATTAAGTCAGCCATTATTTAATTTCCTCTATTGTCCCGTCTGCACGAGTAATTGTAATTCCGACTAGTTCTACAGTCGTTTGTTTGTTGACTTCTACTGGTGAGCCACTAGGTTTATCATCTTTACGGATGTACAATCTACCACGTTTTGCTCCCTTTAGACGTGTTTCTCCACGCCACTTTGCTTTAAGGTCTTCCCATAGTCTCATGTTATACCGCCTGATTTACTGTTATATTACCGCCACCTTCAACCGCATCGTGTACCCATACTGTAAAGTCTTCGACATTAGCAGGTAGGGTTACTACTGCATTTAATACAGTAGCATGGATTCTATTAATCTTCTTAGCGTCTAGTTGTGCTGACGAAATTACGTTGGTTGCTTGGTCGGCTACTATGATGTTATTTATATTAGAACTTGTTCCGTAACTCATACTAGCCTCCGTTTAGATTGCGTTTGATACTACTACAAATGTTCCAGCAGTTGTTACATTGATTTCACTTGTAGGACATACATATGGTTCGTAGAATTGGTTTGTAGCTAATGGAACTTCACCACCACCGTCCCCGAAACTAATTGTTCCTGTACCTACTGTCATTACGATGAAGAAGTAACCACGGTTTTGATTACGTGCCAACGTAGTGTTGCCCGAATATTCTTTTGATTGCAAGTTCATTCTTGCTAACTTTCCTGACATTACTGTCTCCTATTGTTTGGTTGTTAATAACAATCATAATACCCACTCCTAAGAATGGGTACGAGTTTGTTACTTAGTTTCTAGTTCTTCCCTGATTGCTAGTAGTTCTTTATTCATAGTATTCTTAATTAAGGGCTTAGTTGCTCGTCGGGTAAGTCTTAGGTTAAGTTACGACAGCCACGTTATTATGAAGCTTCTTGCTGCTCCTGTTCTATTTTCAACATATATAGACCCATCTGTGCTATCTGCTGAAACTGTTACATGTGTATCAGTTCCAGTGGTTCCGGTAAGCGCGCCGGTAGTCACGGAAAACAATGCTCCAGTAGTCAGCTTGTTAGCTGCCGCTGTTCCAGTCGCTCTTAGACTGACAAGCCCCTCTCTGGCGGTTCCAGCAGACATTTCAGGAACAACCGAAACTATGGCCCCAGTCAGCCTATAATCTAACGCTGGGTATGTGTATTTAAAAAAGCTATCGTCAGCTATAGAGACTATTCTTTTAAGTAAAGGCGTCTCATAATCGTTTGAAGCGGCTCCGGTCTTTCCTACAAATATGTTTTTATTTGTGTCATCCCATACAACGCCGCCCTTCTCTTTTACTGATGATGTTGCTGATATGACGCCCTGAGAATTTGGGTCCCCGTTGTTAAATGAGACTCCATTTATATGAGTTCTAACCACTGTAGATGGCACTGAAATATCATCTGTGATATAGCCCACGCCTAGATTCTCAGCGTGAAGTGCGCCTGAGACAATCCCGCCATCCAAGCTGTCAACAAGCAATCCATAATTAACATTATTTTGGCTGGGGTTTGATGTAGCACCTATGTTGTAAACCTTTGTATTGTTGACGCTTCTTTTTAGATTTACGAGAGAGTTAGCTTTAATCGTCCTTTCGACTAAAAAATTAGCATGAATATCATGAAAGCTACACCCGTTAAACCCTGAATTTGTCGACGACCCGACAACGTTATCAAATTCCTCCCTAGTCGCTCTAATGTTGTAACATTGAACCCCTAAAGATGTGCCTCCTTTAAAGTGAACCATATCCCTAGTTACTGCGCTATCACCGGAATCGAATATATGATGAATTGTGCATTGCTCGTTACCTGCCCCAGCCTCCGAGCCAGTATGTTCATCATCACCACCAACTAAAATCCCATCCGTAAATGAGCCGGTCCCTGTTGCTTTTGTTTCTATATTATGAATATCAACTCCACGCATAGAACCGCAAACCACTGCCGCTGTCATTGTTTGGTCGCCAGCGTCACAGCTAAAATATGATAAATCTGTCTCGTTGTTTTTGTTACTTATTCCAATAGTGAAAAATGATGATATAGCAGCAGTAGCCTTAATTGCGATATACCCATCACCTCTCAAAGTTACCCAAGAATCATCTGAAATATCTACAACTTCATCCCAGTCATAAGCGGCGCCGTCTTTATTTTGAGGGACTTGAATAGTCCACGGAACCAAATTAGTTCTAGTTCTTAGTGACAACAGCGCTCTGTTTATGCTTTGCGCGATAGTAGACCCACCATAAGAGAGCGGGTTTACAATAATATTTTCTCTCAACACAAAACACTTAGTAGGATCAGCTACACTAACAATGACGTTACGGGTGTTAGGCAAGTCTACATTAGCAGTCGTTCCAACTGTAACTACATCAAATATGCCATTAGCTCTCTCTTCTATAATTACTACATCTCCTACCTCTAGTGTAGTGTCAGCTATAGCTTCTGCTACAGTATCAAAATAAAAAGGTGTGTTCTTATCTTCTATATCTGTAATTCTTTGTTCATGGTTAGCCGGTGCTATCGACTTCCATTTCTCTCCGTCCCATCGGAATGTTACTATCCCCACAGTGAATGTATCACCAGTAGTTGGGCTTGCTGGGTATTGTGGCAAAGCCATAATATTCTCCTGTGTTAATTTAATTTACTTGTTAAGTTGAAATAACAATCATAAACCCCTCTCGTGAGAAAGGGGTTGAGTTTGTTACTTAGTTTTGCATTCTTCCTTGATTGCTAGTAGTTCTTTATTCATTTGTACTAAGCACCTGCTCTTGACCTACTTATCTCGTACCAGTTAGTCCCACGCCATATAAACTTGATACCCATGTATTCATCGGCTGCACTAAGTCCAGAAATTTTAACTGTGTTGTTTGCAATAGTCGCTGTTGTACTCTCTATAATTTGCACTGAAAATCCTGCAAACCCAAATATCTCTACTGTTTGCCATTGATAAGTTCCTGCTGGCAAAACGCACGATAATCTATTTGCTGCTGTGTTTAACCTCACTGTAGCGTGTAGCTCATCCGGTATTGAAATAGTTGTAGAATCCGCTGCTATGGTCTGCTCTGTAACTGACTGTGCGTGTAGTGATAACCCGCCAGACCCGTTAAAGTTATTTGTTCCAGATGTTGCCTTTGTTGCACCATTAGTGAGCAATACAGGTATTGTTGAGTCGTTAGCTGTTGCTGGTGAGATAAACGAATCAGACCCATTAAACGAGATAGCGCCTCCGTCTAAGGTTATTTGCTCTTGATAGTCTGAATTGTTTAAACTAATAACACTATTTTCTGAAGTTGTTGTCCCAGTGATGTCAGTCCATACCATAGTCAATGTAGAGTTTGTCTCCAACGATACATTTCCGTCTATTGTTATATGGTTTGAATCATTGGCCCCTCGCATACTTATTTGACCGCCATCAGTAGCTATTGCTGCAAAGTTACTACACCCTGATATAGTCTGCCCTGTGATGGTCGCCGCGTTAAAATTAACTCTACCCATACTTGTGGCAAAGAGACCATTGTCTGCCGTTGACATGGTAACATCCCCAGCGATATTTAAATTATCTCCCGGGGTTAATGCTTTAGCGAGGGTCGCACAATTCTTAACTTCTACGCTTAGGTTAGTTGTAGTGAACTCCATCTGCCCACCACTTTCTGTAAGAAGGCCAAAAGATGTAACGGCTTTATCCCTACCATCTACAGTAACGTCAACTGCGTGTACATAGCTGTCCATCCTGTGAGAAGTTAATAAGTTGTCTATAGCTGTCGAGCCTGACGCTGGCCTTATATGGAAAGCCTGTATTCCTAATTGTCCCTCACCATTATAAATACCATAGCTGTATGTATCCGTAGGCTCAATAACTACATTAGCGGGGGTAGTTGTATTTCCTTTAAGGATTATTCCCCCGTTTAAAGTATTACCGTTTTTCTGTGTTCTAGCCGTTATAGTCTTCCCTCTACCAAAAAGTATAGCTGGTCTAGGGAGTTCTACGGAGGTTGTAGAAGGTAGGTAGTTATCGTTGTAAGTTCCATCAGCTAATTGTATTACCTGCTCATGGTTAATCACATCCGGTAATTGATCATAAGCATATTGTATTGTTCTAAATGCACCTGCACCAGAAGATACGCCCTTACCGAACCCATCTGTTCCAAGAGAAGCGTCTACATACCAAGTCCTCGCTTCTGTTGTTTCTATGGGAGGTCTTTCTGATAAACTTAGACTCAAGCTTCCATGAGCTACAATATTCCAAGTATTAGCTGTACCAGTTCCAGAAATGACATCAAATATGCCATTAGCTCTTTCTGCTATCTGTATAGTATTACCTTCGGCTAGGCTAGTATCAGCAGTTGCTTCTGCTACTGTAGCGAACGGTATAATCCTGTTTGGTGCATCTACTACACTAGGATTTTCTTCTACCCACTGCCCACTATCATCGTCCATATACCATACATACGTGGTAGCCTCTGATGGCTTATACCAACGTACACCATCAATAACGGGGTCCGAAGGTCTCTCTTCTTGAACAAAACTAGCTCCCTGACCTACTTGGATTAAATCTTCTATTTTAGTAGATGGCCCTGTTACGTAACCATCTTCTACTTCTTCTAGAATCATTAATGCTTGGTCATAGGAATCATCCAAGTTCTTTTCTTTTAAAATTGCACCATCTTGATAATCGTTCACAGCATCATCACGTGGTATTACTCTCCGTATATGGAATTGTAACCCATTCGCTACTGGTGAGGTTAGCTGAATCTGTGAGTCGCTAATCCATGTGTACGTTAATTGTGTGGTGTAGTCTTCTGTATCTAAATATACGTAAACGTATTCACGTTTAATGAACCCGTTTACGAAATCTATAGGATACAATACTTGAGCACCATCACTAGTGTAGCTACGTATTGTCTTAGACATTTATTCTTCTCCGAATATTTCTCGCAGACCTGCTAACGTCATGTCACCGGCTGCTGTGTTTTGTAAAGGTACTAGATTGATTGCTGCATCCATCTGCCCCTTCTTATCGTTAAGGCCGGTAGCGTTATAGTAATCGAAAGCTGTACTGAGTGCTGGTACTTGTCCAAGTAATCCTTGTACATCACCTTGCTCGGTTGCTTTATAAGAATCTAATACAAAGTCATATGTGTCTGAATACATACCAAATTGAGTAATATATTTAGTAACATCCATTTGTTCACCATTAGGCTCTTGCCATTCACTACCAGTTATTGCTGATACACCAAGTCCCAATGCTGCGAACTTTGAATATCTAACCATACCAGACATAGCTGCGTTGAGCATTACACCCACTACTGCTTCCTTGTCTGCGAACGCCATAGAACGTCCTAGTGATTTGTTTTGAGCTACTATAGGCATTTGCCTGAATTGCATAGCTAGGGCCATGAGTGGCTTGTTCATCCACGGTGGCATCTCCCCTACTAATGTTTTTTGAATCTGCTGTGCTTCATCTCGAATCATTGCGTATTGGAATTTCTCTCTAGCGGCTTTAGGCCATTTGTCTACATTTAATTTCTTTAGGAAACCGTTATCATCGAACTCTACTAAGTTCTTGAATACGTCTTCTAGGTCTACGTCTTTACCAAGTGTATTAGTTAAACCCACGTCAGCCATACGAGCATTGCCCATTTTACCTGTACCGTGTTTAAAGTGGTTTGCTACGTCTACTGCGAAGCTGGCTTGTACAACCCTAGTCTGGAATCTACGTACTGCATTGTATCCACTAACCTTACCTAGTGCTCTACTTGCTGTTGTTTTGTACTTACCAAACGTTGCTTTGTCTGCTAACCATAAGGATAGCTTACGGGTATTACCTACTTCCTTTAGTACCTCTTCGTCTACGCGTATTGAATGTCTATCTACCCATTCTAAGTCATTGGTTATACTAGAAATTGACTGAATCTCCCCCATAAGGTTGTTGTTATCTACGTTCTCACCAGCCATATCGAATATCTTTTTGACTGTCTTTTTGTTAGAAAACATGTTAATAGTAGCTCTGGTTATTACTTGACCAGTCTCTATTGATTGTGCTGTACCTAATCCACCCATTTTAGTTAGTGTTGCCAAGGCCTTAATCTGACGTAGTTCCTCTTGTAAGCCTCCCTGTGTAACTCTGCCAAACATTAAGTCTATTACATCATCGTAGAACTGTTCATGCTTTTTAGTACTAACGCCTTTGTCAATACCTTCTTGAATCATATTCTTCTTGAAAGCATCTATATCAGCTAGAGATGTTAGCATACCATCTGTGGACTTTGATAACCCTACCCAACCTGCCAATCTATTACTGTACTTGGTTGCTAGGCCAGCTACTTCATCATCCAGTAAATCCAATACGGATAAACCTTCTAACTCAACTGTGGTATCTAAATCTTCACGATGTTTTGCTCTACTATCTGCTGTAGGCATATATAGGTCTGGGCTATTTACATCAGTCTCCATCACTTCTTTGATTAGGTTCTCTGCCATTTCTCTAGCATCTTGCTTAGGTCTTGGGTTAGTACCCGCATCCATAGCTTGTTCATATGCTTTAGTTAATGTACGAATTACCTTATCTTTCCCATGCTTACTTATAGCACCACGGAATTTACCGTCTTGCCATACGTGTGGGATGTAGTGTTTGACTTTTCTTTCTTTTGTAAATCCACCAATACCATTTTCTACTAACTTATTGTGTGCATGGTCCATATACTTATCCCAATCATCAACAAAGTCGATAATGGATTTATCTAAGTTTTCTGGTAGTGGCTTACCCTGTCTTCGCATCTCTTGAATCATAAAGACTTCACGATTGAATTGCTTAACTAAGGGACTCTCTACACCAGCGAATTGCTGTGCTCCCATCTTACCGATTGCTCCCTTACCTTTACTACCTGCATATGCTTCTATAGCTCGCGTGTAGTTAGGCATAATCTGCATAGCCGACTCAAGGTATTCTGCTTGACGTATAACGCCACCAGTAGCCTTTCTGCGTACATTACCACCATATCCTCTACCAATCTCAGTGACATTAGCACCGAAGTATTGCATAGATGTTAACTTACCTTCTTGGAATTTGGTTCCAATATCTTTAGTCCATTTAGTTGCTAATCTACCTACGTAATCTAATGCGCCTCTAGGCTCCATAGCTAACTTCAATAGCTCCTGACCACCAGTACGTACCCAGTCAGCTAAACCGTCCGATACACGCTGGGAGGCTGTTGAAACTACTTGCTTAGTAGAGTCTTCTAACTTTGTCATTGTTTTAGCTGCTTCTTCTAAATCCACAGTCTTTATGTCACTATCTAAAATCCAAGCTACATCAATGTCTTCCTCAGTTAGAGGGGTGAAGTTTTTTTCTACCTTAGAAGTTATTACTGCTTCTTCTTTTAATAGTTTCTGCATTTCCTTCAATATTTCATTAGAAGGTCGTCTAGTCTCCCCTTTTTCAAGTATATTTTGAAACTCTCGCGTAAGTTTCTGCTTTTTCTGTAGTATGTCACTGGTTGCATCTTTCACTCTTTGTGCTTTAGCTTCCGCATTTACTTCAGACATAGTAACTTCTTTTTTTGGTTGTATTGGTTTTTCTATTTCTTTAGAAACAGCTTTTACTTTTGCTTCTTTAGCAATAGTATCCGATGCGCGTATCACTTCTACTATTAAATCCATATCCTTACGCATAACCATCCTTTCGATTACACCTTTCTTGTCCTTTAATAGTGCTTCTTTAACTTTTACTACACGTTGGTTCTGTGCTCGAAATTCAGCTTTACCCTTAATCTCTAATACACCTAGTTTCTTTGCAACACCATGTAGGCGTTCTTCCATAACTTTAAGTGTGTCAGCGGTAGGGTTCTTATATGCTTCTATTGTTTCTGTTTGGTTGTATGCACGAGGGAGTAAGTCTTGGTCTAAGTCATCTTTAATCAGCGT
>Ga0208668_1000446_pt1 | contig 11200 bp, 25 predicted proteins | sample 18_taG_FD_184093 | JGI IMG/M metagenome (GOLD analysis project Ga0208668, IMG submission 184093) | Marine viral communities from the Subarctic Pacific Ocean - 18_ETSP_OMZAT15316 metaG (SPAdes) (version 2) | ecosystem: Environmental > Aquatic > Marine > Oceanic | place: Pacific Ocean | collected...
GGGAGTAAGTATTTCAAGGTTGAAATGAATACTCGTGGAAGTCGTTCTGTTTATTGTTTCATAAATAAACGGAATGGTGAAATTCTTAAATCCGCTGGTTGGAGAGCACCAGCCAAAGGAGCCCGTGGTTCTGTATTAGTTACTGAATCATACATAAACTCTGATTGGAGTGGTGGGTGGTTATACAAAGTTTTTGGAAATGTTTATAATACGATAGGTTAATTATGGATGAATTAATAGTAAAATTACAAGACGCATTATTAGTATTAGACTACGGTAGGTCTGATCTTTATAGTGGTATGGAAGGACTACCAGACTATCGAGCTAATGAATCTTCACGGGATTATTTGAGTCAATCAGAGAGTTACATAATCGACGCGATGGATATGTTAACTGATATAGTAGCAGAAATGAATACCGAAGAAGATACAAATAATTAAAAAAAGACTTGACTTTAACAAAAATATGTCGTAAGATCAAGTAGAAATTAGAGGAAATAATAATGAAAGTAAATGGAATTAAATTTAGTGAAGTAGTAGATGTTTATGATACTCACGGACCATATGACAGAGAAGTTGAAGTTCTTGGTTATGATGAAGATGGTAATGAATATTCAGCAGCAGGTATGGAATCTTGTGGTGAATTGGTTGACATCTATGAAGAAACTATTTTAGAAATAAATTCCGATCTTTATGTTCCAGATGAAGTTTGGGAACCTGAATATTTGGGTAATAGATAATTTAATAAGTGGGACTCAGCCACGTTAAAAAGGGAGCATGGTGGTTACTGGGTTTCTACCGAATTTGAAACCCTGGCAACAGTTTTTTGAAAATAGGTTAGGTTACAAATCAGCAATCTCAAGAGAGTTCTGAACCCGATAGGTCGTTAAATAAGTAAGCTAGTTGACCAAGAGCCGAGGGGAGATTTAAGGAAGTTGGTAACTTCTATTCCGACAAAGAGAAAATCCATACAAACTGGTCGTTGAATTGAGAGATAATCTGAGGGAATTGAGATGTACATCGTAGCTCGGTCACTACTCTCTCTTCCCCCTAACTATTAAATTTTTATTTAGTTTTTTGAAAATTTGGAGTTTTGGAAAAGTGCAGAGAGTTATAAACTCTGTATGGAATTGACCGAACAATGGGTATCCTTTAGAAGCCCATAAGGTAGTCCAAGGCAAACTTGTGGTGAGTTTAGAAGTGGTGAAATTCTATTTCTACACCGAGACATCGGTTGTCTAATGTACTTTCTGAAAAATTAAAGAAGCGATTCTTTAGACCTTGTTGTAGGTAAGGGTAAAACTGAAATCCTACTTTCATGACCGAATTAATCTAAACTCAGAGAGATAAGGTAATGGCACAGAGGTTGTACTCACTTCAATGGGATTAACCATCTTGAGAAGAATCACCATAACTGGTGGGTGTTAGGTACAAGGGCAATAAAATCTGAGCAGAGAGTTGTAGGTAATCGCAAGTCCTACATTCCCCCAAATTTCCAAATTTTAACGATTTAAAATTTCTACTTATTAATAAGAAAAGGAATATGATTATGACAAATAATAATAATAAACTTATAGCATACGTGCTTTTGGTTATAGTAATAAATGGGTTTTTTTCTATTAACATAATAGAAAAAAATAAGCAATTTTATAATTCTCAACTAGATAATCAAACAGTTGTTATTGAAACTTTAAGATCAGAATTAAAAGAATTTTATAAATATGGCGTAGAGGTTGATGTAACAATGTACAGACCAACGAGGCGTGAAACAGATAGTACACCAAATATTACAGCAGATGGAACTCGTATTAGTATTAGTAAAGCAAGTGATTATAGATTTGTGGCATTATCTCGTAATCTTTTAAAAAGGTGGGGTGGACCATTTGACTATGGAGATTTCATTCTTATTAAAGGAACACCAAATGGGCATAAAGATGGTGTGTATAATGTACGAGATACGATGAATCCAAAGTATGTTAATTATGTTGACATATTAGAATCTACAGATGTTAAACCTTACAAGTATACAAATGTACATCTTTATAAGATGAATTGGCCAACTAATTTAATAAACATAAATAGTAATAAATAAAAAAATACTTGACTAACAATGAATTTATTGTTATATTATACTGGATGTCAAATAGGTTATCGTTCTATAAAAGAATTGAATCTCGAATTCGAGATTCTAATGGGGGGCATGGTTCTTTCTTCCTTTCTTCCGTGCCCCAATAATTAATAAATCATAAGAGGTAAATTGTGAAAAAAATAAAAATAGATATGTCTCAATTTGAGCTTAGTAAAGGTGATATAAAACAAATGAGATCGATTGATAAAAAAACATTATCAAGTCCTAATTATAAAAAAAATAAACGAGTTAATCTTGAGTATTATGCTGAAGATGAATTGGAAGATGTTGGAACTGATGATTATTCTGATTGTGACGGTAGGGAAGAATTAGAAACACTCGGCGATGCTGGAATGGATATTTATTAATGAACAAAACATATACCATCAAAGAATTTGTATCTGTGGATACACTTGAGCACGTTGGTGAGAAAGTAATTGATTGGTGTATGAATAAATTTGGATTAAGTAAGTATTATGATCATTATCCATATATAGAAATTGACATGGATGAAATTGATTTAATGGGTGAATTTGTCGGTGATAATAATGAAATTATTATTTATCCAAATGCCATGGAAAACATAGATGATTTTGTTTCTACACTTATTCATGAATATACTCATTACTTACAAAGACCGTCTTGGTATACTCGTTATCTAAATAATTTAACATTAAATGAAGCAATCAAAAACAAACATCCATATGAAATAGAAGCAGATGAAGTTGCTATTAATAATTGGAAACAATGTAAAAAAGAGGTATTAAATGAAACAAATAATTAAAGATGTGTTAGATGATATATCCAATAGTCAAATCAATTTAGCATCTGAAGCTGCAAGAAACATGGTTTCAGGTTTAATTTCTGCTGCATTAAAAACTAAAGGTTCTTACAAAGAATATACCAAATATGAATTGGATGAACAAGAGGCTCGAAAGGATTGGGTATGTTCTATATGTGGTGAAAATACTTTTGAAGTAGATTATGATTATTTGGGTAGTGGCACTAACCACTTGGGATGTGAGTTAAAATCACAAGAAGATATAGATGAACAAGCTTACGCACAAGGTCGTGGAAGTAGGTTTGGTGGAGATACAGGAACAGATGCTGATTACAGATTACCTGCTAGTGAAAAAATTGATGGAGCATACACACCAGATGAATATGAAGGTTGGGAAAGGGCTGTTAAAGAAACTGAAACTTTAGTTGATAAATCAGTTGAAGACTTTGAAAGAAATAAACTTTCTGAAGAGATAATTGATGATAAAGAAAAAGATTATATTTATGAAAGTCCAGATGGTGGTGAAACTATTTATAGACGAGAATTTGGTAGTGATGAACGTGAAGAAATTAAAATAGAGAAAGTGAAAAAGTAATATGGAAATGAAAAGATGGAGTGGGTACGATAAGTATGTTGTATTAGCAGATAGGAGTGGCTCACGTGGATTACAAACAGGGTTTACTGCATATCTGGCATTTAAGAAAGTGTTAGAAGCTATTAATATGATAGCTAATAAAAAAGGTGATAGTTATAAGTACGAAGGAGAATTATATTCTAAACTTATTACTTCTAGCAAAGCATTTAGTATACTAAAAGGTTTAGAAGAATGTAGATATAGTTCAGATATTAAAAGAATTGCTATACAAATTAAAGCAAATGAATGTTTGGGTTAATTTAATGGGAGAAAAAAAATGGCTAAGAAACCAGCGTCGTTTGAATATAACGGCACGCTTGTTAAAGTTTTGGATGGAGACACTATAGATTGTTATATTGATTTAGGTTTCGATCTAAAAATTAAAAAAAGAATTAGATATATGGGTATTGATACTTGGGAATCTCGTACAAGAGATTTAGAAGAAAAAGTAAAAGGCCTAGCAGCTAAAGCTCGTAACAAAGAATTATTAGAAGCCGGGGTGTTCAAAATTGTATCTCATGGTACAGGTAAGTTCGGTAGAGTATTAGGAGAAGTTTTTGTATCACCAGACGCAGTAGGACATGAGGTAGCAGAAGGTGTTGATAGAAGTTCTGATGGATTAGTTAGTATTAATGATATACTTATTAATGAAGGTCACGCTTACGAATATTCTGGTGGAAAGAAAAAAGACTTTAAGGCTGAAATAGCAAAAGAAAAAGCAGCTAAAAAAGAAGATTTAGTTGATAAACCTGCAGAGGAAGCATGAACATATCTATTGAGTACTGTACTCAATGAAACTACGAACCAAGAGCTCTCAGTTTGAGAGATGAGTTAATGGATAATTTTGGGTTCGATTCAGAGTTAATAGAATCAGGTGGTGGTGTATTTGAGATAAAAGCAAATGGTCATTTGATTTTTAGTAAAAAAGAATTAAGTAGATTTCCTGAAGAAGGTGAAATAAAAGATTTAATTGAAGGCATACAATCAGTAACATAAGAGGTTATAAATGAAGAAAAATAAATGGTTACAAGAAAAAGTTTTTGTAGATGAAATGGGTGTTAATAATGGCTAGAAAGAAAAAAACACTTCCGTTTCATATCGTTCACAGTTATAAACATTTTGAATTAACAGGCGGTGGAGTTAAGTTTTGGGCTCGTGATGAGTCTGCTGCTAAATTATATTGTGATAAGATAGGTTGGTCACCGTTATCACTTAAAGAAATAAAGGGGGGAGATAATGAAACCGCGTCAACCAAATTATAAAAATGATTTTAGAAATATTCGTGAAGTACTTAAAACAATATCTAAAGATATTTCTGATATTAAAAAAATATTAAATATAAAAGATGAATTAGTATCAAAAGAATATGAAGGCAAATTATATCCTTGGCATTTACCTAATACTACAACAAGTGCAGATTATGAGAGTGAAGATTAATGGTAATATCTAAAGGTGGAATTTATATAACTAATAGAACTATTAAAAAAACTAGACAAGGTTTAGGTCGTGGTACTAAGTGGGGAAGCAAAGGTTCTAAACGATATAAGAAAAAACCAAGAGGTCAAGGAAAATAATATGATTGAATATTTTGTAATTGCAGTCTTTAGTGTTATACTTTGCATATTTACATATGAAACTTTATATGAAAATATTAAAAGGCGTAAATGAAACAAGGAGAAAAAATGAAGGTTATCAAAACTGTTACTACAGTTGAAGGAACTTTATATAAAGGAGAAATAGTTAAGTTCCAAGAAGCAGTTAATACAAATGGCGACTATAGAGTTAAAGATTCTATGGGACGCATATGGTTTGTTAAGAAGAAGAACTTAGAATGATAGTTTATAATTCATTTCATATATATTTATAGTTATAATAAAATGGAGAGTTATTATGGCTAGTTTACCAACAGGACCAGATGAGTTACATGGCGGAGATGGATTACCAGATTGGATGCAATTTGCAATCACTACGGCAATGTTTGGTCTATTTGTATGGATAATTTATTTGTTATTTCACGCCACTTTGGCTGATAATTTCAGAGACTTACTCAATATTATAGTTGGTGGTTTTTTGGCATCATTTGGTAAGGTAGTAGATTTTTGGTTCAAAGCCGATAAAGGTAAGAAATCTGGTGGTGTAATTAAATGTACAGGTGGTAAATAATATGCTAACTAAATTTGATGAGATTATAGAAGTAGTATTAGAACATGAAGGTGGGTACGTGAACGATCCTGATGATCCAGGTGGAGAAACTAATTTTGGTATAGCAAAGAGAAGTCATTCTGATGTGGACATAAAGAACCTTACAAAAGAGGGCGCTAAGGAAATCTACAAGAAAGAATATTGGGATAAGAATAAGGTAGAGAGTTTACCTGAAGATTTGTGGCACATCTATTTTGATATGTGTGTAAATCAGGGTAAGAGTAGAGCCGTTAAAATCATACAAAGAGCAGTCAATAGTAAAGGCGGTAGTTTAACAGTAGATGGTGGAATGGGACCAATGACAATAGCAGCCATAGGTAAGTCCAGAGTAGAGTTAGATAGAGTTAGGGCATATAGAGTTAAATACTATGCTGATTTAGTAACTCGTAAACCTGATTTAGAAAAGTTCTATTTTGGTTGGTTCAGAAGAGCATTAGAAGTATAAAAAAATACGTTTTTTTAAATTTACACGATATATATTATAGAAGTTATTAATGTCGCTCAAATGAGGACGTTAATGTTTGACTAAATAGTAAACAAAACAGGAGAAAAACCATGACTAAAGTCACAACAATCCGCAATCTCCCTACATTCTTTGATAGGGATTCTTTTTTAACCCCGTTTGACAAAATGTTCGACCAGATTATTGAATCATCTTTTCCAGATGTAACAAAATCGGTTGGAGTAAAACCATTTCAAGGAACAGCATATCCAAAAGTAAATGTATATGAATACGATGATAAAGTTGGTATTGTTGCTGAAATTCCTGGTTTGGATAAGAAGCAACTCAACATAGAAGTAGAAGAAGGTGTATTGACCATTAGTGGTGATAAACACGTTGTCCATGAAGAAGATGGTGCCACAGTACTTCGTAGAGAGTTAAAGGCTTCTTCATTCAAACGTTCCTTTGAACTTGGTGAATTGTTAGATGGAGATAATATTAAAGCTAACTTCAAAGATGGAGTATTATCTGTTTCTATTCCAAAGATAGAACCAGAAAAGCCTAAAAAACATACTGTCAAAATTGGATAAAATATTATCCGTCAATGATGACAGATACATTGTTCTTGGAACGGTGTCGGTTGACTCTGGTTATACTCCCGATAAACTAAAAACTATGTGGAGATTGGCAGATACCGTTCTCAGGAACGACAATACATTTTATGTTTGTAGTAAAATTATAGAAGCAGAATTTACAACGGTAAAGTAGATATATATCATATTTATTACTAATAAATAAGGAATAATCTATGTTTGAACAAATCAAATTTTTTTCCAAATTAGTGGGATTATCAGCACTATTAATTGCAGGTAGTGCTGCATTCTTTTCTGTATTTGGATTATCAAAATTATTTGCAGGAGCTTCATTATCTGTAATTATAATGGCTGGTTCATTAGAATTTGGTAAGTTAATAGCTGCTTCATTTCTTTATAGATATTGGGATAAAATAAATCCATTACAAAAAATTTATATGACAATAGCAACTATTACACTTGTCTTAATAACATCTGCTGGCATCTTTGGATTCTTATCTAATGCTTATCAAGGTGCAACTGTACAATTTGAAAAAGAATCTACTAGACTCTTATATAAAGAAGAAAGATTAAAACAATTAGAGGAAGATAAGATGTTTCTAAAAGAGGAATTAGAAGCAGCTATGGGTGATTTGCCCGATAATTATTATACTTTTAGACGTAAATTAAGAGAAGATTATAATCCACAAATATCAGAAATTAATCAGAAAATGTTAGATATAAAGGGTGAAATTGGTGATTTAAAAATTGCATTAGTTGAAACTGGTGTTGATGTTGGTCCGGCAATTTACTTAGCCAGAACATTTAACACTGACATAGATTCAGTCGTTAAGTTTTTTATCCTGATTCTTATCTTTGTGTTTGATCCAATGGCGATTATGTTCGTGATAAGTTACAACGTAATTCTATTAGATAGAAAGAAGATTGGTTATCAAGCTGTACAAGCAGTTACTACTGGTAACGATAATACTGCTATAGGGAACGATGCTAGTTCCGATTCCGACGTTACCATTAAAAAAAGAAAATGGAGATTGTGGCCCGTTTATGGTGAAAAGAAAAAAGAATCAGAGGTAGTAATGAAAGAACATGAAGGATATCCAATTGATACTGCAGAGGAAGCGCCGAAAAATGATGATAGTGATTCACCAGATAGAGAAAAAAAACTTCGTGGGGAATTTCGTAGGGTACCTGGAAAATAATTAAAAAAAAAGTAAAAAAAAGCTTGACTTGTATTGCATTTTATAGTTATATTTAGGTAGAAATTAAAGGAATAATAAAATGAATTCAGATACTCAAAAAATTTATGATTCGGCAATAGATACTTTACTTGTTGGAATCAATAATGATTATATCAATTGGACTTCAAATTGGGATAATCCTACAGATTCAAGGAATAAATTTAAGGATGGTTTATCAGTAAAATCTGGTAGGAAATTCGATAAAGTGATACATGATAATTCTGTTTGGGGTTTTGTTGCTAAAACAGATGGTGTGTTAAAGGGTGTTCCTTACTTTGTCGGTGATGTATTTAAAGCCGCTAGTTGGGCTGCTCCGGCAAAACACGTTAGAGGTTCAATTTTTGATACTAATACTGATTGGTTTGCTTGGACAGGACCTAACTACTTATAAGGTATAATATGAAAAAATTATTTAAATCAAGTAGACAGTTAAATTTGTTTCCTGGTGGTCTTAAAAAACAAAAATATAATAGAGGAAACCCACTAACCAAATTTGATAAATTGTGGCGAATTAAAACTTGTGAGGAAATTAGAAAAGCGGGTGGTAGACTAAAAGATGTTGCTATAAAATGGGGAATCTCACCCAACAATGGTAGAGTAGAATATATGGTAAACTGGTACAAAGATGAATTGGGGATATTATGAGAGGACCTACAAATTCAAACAAATGGATTGAACATAATAAAAAAGAGTTCGGTGTTCAGATTATTGCCTTAAAGGAAATAATTAATAATCAGGTTGTGGCCACTGGAAACAGTGATACATTTACTTCTGATATGTTGGTGGCTTTAATTGGTGGTAGAAAAATTACACCTAAAATGGAAAATGCCATTGATAATATTATAAAACGTAATACACCAGAAGAACAATTTAAAAGGGATTATTGGGTAGAAAAAGTTGTTCCTAAAATGATTATGGTTAAAGAAATGATAGCTCAAACAGATTGGACTAAAGGTTATAGAGGTAGTGCACATAGTTTTATTAATAGTATTATTGAACAAGCTAAATCAAGAAAAACTTTGAGTAAAAAACAGATGGAAGCTGTTTCTAAACTTTATGTTAGAGTTAAGAAAAATATAGATAAAAATAAAAAAAAGAGAAAATAGTTATGTTAGAGAAATTAAAAGAAATGTTAAAATCATTAGAATCAGTGGAAGGTTCATTAGATGACGCTTTCTATTCATTACCAGCGTATGATGCTAATACTGATAGTAGGTCTTATTTAGATTTTGCTAGGAATGAGTTGTATACTTTAAAAGAAGAACTTGAAGAAGTTAAAAGAGAGGTTGAATTAAACGTATAATGATTACAATTAAAGGTTCATTAAATCCAACAGTTATAAATACTGTTGATGGAACTTTTGCAGTTAGTGGATCTAATTGGGTTGATGTTCCAGTTGGAACTAAACTTAAAGATATTAAGTGGGTTAATACTTCACCTAAAGTTAAGAAGAGTAAACTTATGTCTTGGAAAGTAAAAGATTATACAGTTATTTTTAATAAAGATTTTTATAGTTGTACCTGTCTAGGTTATACTTATAGAAGGAAGTGTAGACACATTAAACAAATAAGTGATACATTTAAAAATTAAATAAGGAGATTACTATGATATCAACAGAAAAAGCATTATCTGCTGTATTAGCGGTAACATTAGTTAATGGTTTTTTTTCAACTAATATGATGAAGAAGTATAAAGAAATGTACTCTAATCAAGTTGAAAATTTAAAATTAGATAACTCTGAATTGAGGGATGAACTATCTGAATATTTTAAATATGGTATTGAAGTTGATGTAACAATGTATCAACCAATATATCCACAAACAGATAAAACACCTAGTATTACAGCCGATGGAACGAAAATCCGTATTAGTAAAGCATCTGAATATAAATTTGTAGCATTATCTCGCAATTTATTAAAACGTTGGGGTGGTCCTTTTGATTATGGCGATTTTATATTACTTAAAGGAGCTAAAGATAAGGATGGTGTATACCAAGTTAGAGATACTATGAATTCCAAATGGGTTAATGTTGTAGATATATTAGAATCAGAGGATGTAGAGCCATATAAGTATATGAATGCTCACATCTTTAAACTACCTTGGGTAGATAAAGTAAAGGATAAAATAAATGGCTAGAGCTATGGAATGTCAAAAATGTGGTAGTGTAGTTGAGAATGTAGGAGAACTTGCGACTAAAGTAACTTGTTCTTATTGTGTATTTAAAGCAGTAGGTTTTCCAGAAGAACCAAAGGGTTATGTACCTACGGGTCGTCCTGCTGGTTGGCACTTTATGAATGAGTTCGTGGATAAAGATGGTAATGTATTTCACAAGGGTAAAGAACAACCTAAATTAAAAGGTACTCTTGAACCTACGATAGTAGTACGAAAAAAAATTAAACGTAGAACAAAAGAACAGATACTTATTGATAGACACGATGAGAAAAAGGTTGCTCTCAGAAAAGCGGTTAAGAAACAAAAGGATTTTCTTAATCATAAACTTGGTGGGTAATGAATAAGCCATTGGACAGGGATTACTTTAAAGAGAAAAGGACAGGTAAAAAACCTAAAGGTAGATATACTATATGTTGTAATCAAGAAAATGATAGGCATATTTTAAATAAAAAGAATAAAGAAGATTGGAAATTAATAGAACAATATTGTGAGGATCAATTATTACGTTACTCTTCTACTGAAACTATTACTCCTGTATGTTGTAAAGTTTGTGGTAGATTAATTCAATATATAACTACATTAAATGAGATGGCTTGGAAATGAAAAAAATAATAGATTGTTTTAAAGAAGATAATCCAGTTATACAAAAAAAGTTACGAAAGGTTTCAGTAGATGAAGGACTACATATTGCGAAAGACTTACTCAATATCCTCGCGGAACGGAAAGATGGTATTGGTTTGGCAGCTAACCAAGTGGGCATTGATGCTGCTGTTGCTGTGGTTAATGTTAGGGAGCCCCTTATTTTAATCAACCCCGTTATTACAAAACAATGGGATGAAATAGGTTATTATGAAGGTTGTTTATCATTTCCAAAGAAAGGCGTTCACACAAAACGATACAGAAATGTAATAATACAAAGCGAACAAGAAGAAGCTGGTTGGTATTTTAGTGGAAATGAATTGCCAAAATCAGAAGGTAAAGGAACTTGGGAATCCGAAGAAAGAAAATACGA
>Ga0208668_1000453_pt1 | contig 11171 bp, 15 predicted proteins | sample 18_taG_FD_184093 | JGI IMG/M metagenome (GOLD analysis project Ga0208668, IMG submission 184093) | Marine viral communities from the Subarctic Pacific Ocean - 18_ETSP_OMZAT15316 metaG (SPAdes) (version 2) | ecosystem: Environmental > Aquatic > Marine > Oceanic | place: Pacific Ocean | collected...
TTTGTTTTGAGGTGTAATATATCAGAAATGAGTTGCAATCGGTGTTCTTCTACAAACTGACAAGCCCACTCTACAAAGTCCCCTGCCAAGGGTTTGCCTACTTTGACAATGACGGCTCGTTGAGCAAGGTCACGGGACATTTCTGGTAGGTTGAAGGTCAGCATGAAGGTCGCATCATTGGGTCGCTTGACTGTACCAACGAACATCTTGTGACCTGTTAAGAACTCGCTTGTTACTGCCGCTTCTATAGCAGAGCCACTGAACTTGCCCTTAATGTTGTCAAACAGGAACACCCTTGATAACCAATCATCAGAGGACATGATTCTCTTGGATATATTCTGCCAATTATCTTCGTAGTCTAGTGTTGCAGAGCCACCCCAAATACGCCCGATTGCCTTAGCAGTTTCGGTCTTACCAGAACCTTGCCCATAGTCGGAAGTGAATACAAACATAGGTCTAGCCCCTGATGCCCCACCCCACCCAGGAGTCATCATCGCCGCCATCATAAGTTTTCTATCGTTCTCAGTTGCGGGGTTCAGGGCATTTACAAACTCATTGAGACACTCCCCTGTTGGCTCTGGTAACTCTGTAGGAATGTAAAATGTTGAGCGTCTTGGTGGAACATGGGGATACTCGCTCACACCATCGTAGGAGGGTTCCATGTTGTCCTTTACCCAACGAAAGAACTCTGTTTTTGTAATGGCAGAGAGAGTATCACCCTGTATTGTTTCACACTCTCCACGAACCCAACGAACAATCGCTCGGTCATGGAGTAAAGCAAACAGGTCGTTTGTGTCTAGTATCGACCACAACTCTACCCTCTCTTTTTTTGTTTCTTTAATTGCAAACACGCCTGTCGCTGTTGAACGCCTTGGGTATCCCCCAAGAGCCTCGCTCATCTCAAAAGCAATTTCATCAACAGGCTTATAGAGCGTTACAACTTTTCGCCTACCATTCTCCATAACTACTTTGGTAGATACATTAGACACAAGAACTCTATCACGGGGGTCAACAGGTCTGTTGTCCACTCTCGTTATGTCTTTTCCCTCGTCATCAGGAGTACCCCCAACGACCCCCGTATCAGATTCGGAAATTTTTATAGCAACGGCAGAAGAAGCACTGTCTGGGGAATAACCCTCTGGAGCCATCCCTTTTGTTTCATTGAGGTCTGAGAGTAGGTCAGAGGTGGTTGTCTCTTCAACTAATGTCCTAGTAAATGAGGGTGTTGCTTTCTTTTTGTAAGCGTTGCGTACAGTTCGTACTGCCTCTGATTCAGAAAGACCATCACGACCTACACCACGCTCTATAGCCAACTCTTGAATCGCTTGTTTAATAGGATAATTATTAGCGTTGTAGTCAAAGGCTGCGGCTACGAGTTTGTTGTTCCGTTCACCGCCTTCTGTTTCTTCTTGTAGGTAGGAGAGGGTGACTGTATTGAGATTCTCGGTACACGGCTCTCGGTCTGGGTCGTGATTAGTTTGGAATGATTGAACCTCTTCGGCAGGGTTAATCTTCAGGTCTTCCCACTTAGTGAATGTTTCCCCAATCTTGAGGATACGGCAAGGTGCGCCCCTCTTGTGGTTTTCTGTTCCGCACAGTCGCATTATCCGAGAAGGGTTCTTGATTGCTTTGTCACTCTTGACGGAGCGAATCATTGCAATTTGTAGGGAACGCCACAGAACAGGGTCGGTGATTGGCTCATTGAATCTCCAATACGCATGAGTACCTGTTGCTCTACCTGATGCTACAAGAAGTGTGGGTTCAGGTAAACTTGCTGATTCAATTCTAATGAGTGCTTCTTCTGGGTCAGCGTCATCAAAATCAACAAACAATGTGTTAAACTTTTCCACATCCCCATCCGTGGCTGCATTGCATGAACCCGAACACCTGTTACTCTTGCGAGGATTAGCCCCTATGTATAATGACCAACCTTTTGCGTTGTGTGCTATTAGCCACTCGTTGAGGCTACTATCGTCTTCTTTGATTGGGGCTTGTCGGTATAGGGTGTGTACTTTCCCTGATGCTGTTGACTTGTCTCGCAACGCTCTGAACTCAACCCAATCCCCATCATCAAATACTGTTCGTATGTGTTGCTCTGCTGAACTGAAAAAAATTGGATTGTTTGGTGGGGTGTTGATAAAATCATTTTCGTTTTTGGTCATCCTTGCCTCTCAGTTTTTTGTATTCCTAGTTCCTTGAGTAGTGCTTGTTGCTTGCTAGATTTTTTTCTAACAACCCACAACAATGATTCATCGACCGAATCCTTGGCGATGAGGTAAATATAAGTTACTGGTCTTTTTTGTCCAGACCTGTGTAGTCTATCACGACTTTGCATGTGTTCTTCTGCGGAGAAAGACAGCCCATAGTAAATAGCATATTGACAGACCTTCTGCAACCCATCCGTTCCATGACCTGCGGCTTTTGGGTGGAGAATAAGTCTATCAAGTTCCCCATTAACGAACTTATTGATGTACTCTTGGGCATGTTTTGAGGTTCTTCCATCAATGATTCCTACCTTATTCCCTTCTTTTGTGAGCCTTCTTGCAATCCTATCAATGTCTGCGGTGAACTCAGCCCACACAATAGCGGGTTCAGAACCTACTTCAGCCAAAACCTCGACAAGTGTATCAAGTTTTGATGAACCAACCTCAGTAGGAACACCTCCAACCTTTACAGTTCCTCCTGCCACTTGCCGAAGTTTCATAAGAACTGCTTCTGATTTAACGCTAACCGTTGTATTGTAATCCCCTTCATTGGACTTACAGCACAACCGTAACTCCTCTATGACTTGGTTGTAAGTCTTTTGTTCGGGTTTTGTCAATTCAAACTCACGGATAACATCCATTTGGGTTGGTAGGTCAAGACAATCTTCTTTTCGTAACGCCCAACTCCACTTTTTTAGGTACTCGTGGAATTGGATAACCATATCATTCTTTGGAATCCAACGAGCGATAACATTCCTGCCCCGTATATTTTCTGTTATAGGCATGAACCAATTGTATGCCCACTTAAAAAACTGCAACCCAGAAGCAACAGGAGATATTGCTCTCAACTGACTCCATAGTTCGGTTTCACAGTTGGGTGATGGTGTTCCTGACAGTAGATATACTTCATTACAGGAGTCTGCAACTTGTATAGCCGCCTGTGTCACTTTGGCTTTTCGATTCTTCAATTTGCTAGACTCATCAAACACAATTCGCTGTATGCCTGACTCTATGAACAACTCGGCATTCATTCTGAACTGCTCATAATTTGTAACGAGGATATGATTCCCTTTTTCAAGAATTAGTTCCCTTCGTTTTGCTTTATTTGTGTGATGCACAACCCGTAAATCTACATCTAGTAACTTGGCATCTTTTTCCCAAGCCGACCAGATAATTGATTTTGCTGCAACAACTAGAGTGCGCAGTGGTCGTTCTTTTTGAATTGCCAGTATTGCTATTGTCTTTCCTGTGCCTGGCTGCCAAAAGAAAGCATAGCGGGGGTGGGTTCTTGCTAATTCAACGCCTTTGCGCTGATGGTCGAACAATGTAATTTCAGACATTGCGGGTTCTCCTTGAGTTATGCGAAGAAGTCGAGAGGCGGTGAATGAATAGGATTGCACCGCCCCCCAACCTTCGGGGGACGAACTTAGATAGGTAGTGCTTCGGTGTCTACAGTTGAAGCGATTGCCGCGCTTTCATCTGCAACTTTGAATGCACCACTGTCCACAATCCCCTTTAGGGAATCGTGCATCTTAGAAAGTTCCATATAAACATCTTTGTCTTGAATGATTGGAGTATCAACTGGATTGTTGAACTCAAAACCATACCACGAGCGATTATTGCGCTGACGGACAGCCGTTTTCAACTCAATGCGGTTTGCAAAGATGGAACAGGGTCGGCGTTTCAGCAAGCCACACAAACGGGAGCCAGTATGGTGTTCACCAACTGAGAATGAGATTGTTGCTAATTCACCGCTTGCTTCACCAGAGTCAATCTTAACAATGAAGTTTAACGCTTCCACATACTTTCTAGTAAAACCGTTGCCATAGGTTTCTTCACGAGTGTCTTTGTTTCGGGCTTTACGAGCAATTTCACTATTGGGGTCTTGTGTACTGTTCTCAATCATGGGGGTTGCACTGTCGTTTAGGTCAGAGCGAACTTCCCATGAAGCCCAAAAGATAAGAGGAATAACAACGAAAGGTTCATCCATCCCCGCTACTTTAATGCCGTCAGGCATAATTGCAACACCACCCTCACCAAATGCTTCTTTGCGCTCAATGTCTGACATTGCTTGCACAATAGTCATACGAGGAGTCACCATAAAGTCTCCGAGTGTATCCGAACCCTTTACCTCTTCTTGTTGCATCCAATCTGGGACAACAATAGGTGCGTCTGTTGATGTTGCTAGTTCTGTTTCTGTTTTCTTAGCCATAGTTCTGATTCCTTGTTTCTAAATTTACGAACTTCGTCTGTGGTTAGCGACTTGAATTTCCTCGATAGTTACGCCATCGGGTAAACGATACCCTGCGTCCGATTCTTCTCGGAGTTTTCCTGCCGACAACCTTCTTTGTACCATGTGAGCATAACCATCGTCACACAGTTTTGTCAATACGCTTGACCAATCTGTTTCAGGGTCTAGTTTCACAACAGGCATTTCCTTGACTGTAATAGTGATTCCGTCACCTGCTAATTTCGATATTTCTTCTGAGTTGCAACGCTTAATTGCTTCTTGCTGTAAGGACTGTTTAATTCCTGACAATCGTTTTGCAAAAGCATTTATCTTATCAATGTCATCAATACACTGTTTGAATGTAGAGAGGAATTGCCCCTGATTCAAAATTGTGAAATCAGTGGGGTATGTGTCTGGGTTTACATCTAATAGTTCTGTCATTTTATTTCTCGATTCTGGATTCTGGATTCTGTTATTAGTGAATAGTATACTCTATCGTATGTCATCGTGGTTTACGCCCATATCATTTAATTTTTCTGCATCCCACTCCACCATCTCCACAAATATAAGTGCTTCTTCTGGGTCTGAAGCCACTCTATCCCACTTGATTCCTGCACGAATGCTTGCTCGTTTGACTCTCTTGAGTCCTCTGTTTGTGAGCCAGTATCCTTCTTCAGAAGGTGTGTTGGTTGTAAAGCCATCTTCGGGGTATCGAGAATCTTCGGGGTGTGGGGGTGGCTGTTGCCATTCTTGCATCGTCATTGTGTTTGTGGAATCTGTATTGGAAAGTTAAAAAGTTCATCACGAATGTATCTCATATCATCAAGATTAGATACTTCTTTATGTACGCCTTCTACTGAATCTAATGCTTCGATGGCATAGTGAAGTGCTTGTGCCATGATGTACCTACCCCGCAGAGAACCTAAGAACTCCACCGCCCTATCGTGTTCGTGGGCTTTTGATTCTTGGTTTGCTTTGTGTTCATCTAGGTGTTCGCTTATTTTTTCAGCCATACTACCCAACGATTCTGCAAGTTGGTCATCTTTTTGTGCTTGTGCAATCGCTTCCTTACTACATGGAAGTGGTTCTTGGTTTTCTTTGTGTTCAGACATTTTGTTCCCTTTGTTCTTTTAGTTGTGTTCCTAGTAACTCTAATTTTTCGTGAGCGTCTTTAAGCATAACTATCAACTCATCTATTAACTTCGATTGCTGTGAGGCTATTTCGTATATCTTACTTTTAGGTTTGGCGGTCATTGTTTACTCCTTGGTTAAAGTTATGTTGTACTCGTGGTGTATTATACACTAATCAATATACCCTGTCAAGTGGGTTGAAGAAAAAATTTTGTTTTATCTAGGGGTTGACAAGACATATACTTTGTGGTATACTACGCATTCGTGAACAAATGAACTCTAAAAAATAAGATAATGAAAGAATGGTGGTACTTAATGATGCACCGAATATGTGACAAATGCCTCAAGGTAGAATCGGTTGATTTTGGGGTAATGATTGATGATGACTTTTACTGCACAGAATGTGATGAAGAAAACCAAAAAGGAAACGAAAATGAGCCAAACAATATCGAAAGAAAAAGATGATGCAAAAATCACGATTCTAGGTGTAGAGTGGGATTGTGTTGTATCCGCAGAAATTGAGGTAGAAGGTACACCTTCCTATGGCGGGTATCAAGGGGGCAGGATGGAAGATGCGGCGAACGACCCTCCGTGTGGTGCAGAAATTGAAGTAACAAGTGCCACAATCACAGTAGTAATAATGAAAGAAGACGGGAAGGAGATTGGGACTCTTGAACTAGAAGGAACTGATTGGTATGACCATTGGTTTGATGACCCAGAGGAGGACGATATAGATTGGGATTTGATGGCAGAATGACGAGGGGTTATAAAAACATGGTGATATTGGTGTGACCGAGTGTGACCGAGTGTGATGATAAATTTTGCTTTATGGTCACACAACTTTTCTTGCTTTATGATGCCAAGAACCCTGTTTTTTAACCCTTTTCTTATTGTGTGACCATAGTGACCATGTTTCCTTTTATTAAGAATAATAACTAACTAATGTCATGTTGTCATTGTGGCACAAGGGGCTGTGTAAACTGCCTATAAGGAGGTACGGTCACTATGGTCACACCATTTTCAAAACACCCCCCTAATCATTGTTTTTGCTTCTGCTAGGTTGGTTTTAGAAAATACTTCTATGGTCACACATTTAGGAGAAAAAAGAGGTAAAATAGTGAAAAGTGGTGATGAAAGTACAAGATGATAGGAACTTGTCATCTCGTCACCTATTGACATCTCGATAAATTAACGACAAGCAGGACAACAAGACGATAGTATGATATAGTGACAAACAAATACGAATCACTAAATAAAAGGAGTTACACATGAAGACATTTAGAATGTCGGTGAGAGAAGATTTACATACAGAACTGAAGGTTTTGTCTGTACACAGAAGAGCAATGGGAACAAACAACGCTTCTATTGGGGGTATCATTTCAGAAGCATTTTCTGAGTGGTTTAGGTTGGGTAAGCCAGACCTCACACCCTTTAAGACACAGCCAGAGTTGGGGTTTGTTCAAACCACATTTGGATTCTCGCATCCCCATGATGTAAACTTATATGTAGGGGAAATAGTTTCACGAACAAAAAGTAACCCAAAAAGAAGGTCGGGTGCTAGACTAGATAGAGAAGAGTCTGATGCAATACTAGAGTGGTGGTTACAAAAGCACTATAACGAATCGAGTGAATACGAATATGCCTAAGCATTTAGCCAAAGACATCTTCCCTAAAATACCAGATAAAATAGACACCTTATATCTCGATGTTGAAACGGTATCGGGCAATATAAACAGGGGGGCTACTCTACCTTACATGGGCGATAGAATCTGCGGGGTAGCATTTACCTATGATGATTGTAATGATGCTTGGTATCTACCTGTTCGTCACAAACCAAATGATTTGTTGTTTGGTGGGGAAGTAAGCAACATTGAGGTATCTATGGTTGTGGGTTTTATACAAACTCTCATAGATAGAAGTGAGCAGTGGGTAAACCATAACATAAAATTTGATGCCCACTTCCTGTCGGTTGAGGGTATTGAGATTAACACAAAAATGGTAGACTCGCTAACCTTAGCCAAACTTGTAGATATGCAATCCAAGAACTATGGTTATGGGTTGAAGCCACTTGCAAAAGCGTGGTGTGGAATAGAGGCAGACGAGCAGGAAGTTATAAAAGCAGAACTAAAAAGCAGACAAACAAAAGACTATGGTGATGTTCCTGCTGACATTATGGGGGAGTACGCTTGTGCTGATGTAAGAATGAACCGTGAACTGTGGAAAGAGATACAGAGGCGAAAGTATGAGGGCATTGATAATGTGTGGGACTTAGAGATAGAACTAACGCAAACACTATTCAACATCGAAAAAAGAGGAATCGTTGTTGATACAGAAGCAATGTCTATGGCGAGAGAAACTTCGCAAACACAACTGGCAAAGATTGAAACAGAGATTAACGGGTTGGGTTATGGGGAGGTGAATCCATCATCCCCATCCGCACTTGCAACTTTTGTTACTAAGGTTCTTAAACTTCCTGTTATTAGTGTTACTGAAAAAGGGTCAATATCTATGAACTCAGAAGCGGTACACGGGTATATGGAATTAGAAGATGTGATTGCAGACAAAAAACTATCTCGGTTCTTCTACTTAATAGATAAGTACCGAGAACGCTCACAATTTATAAGTCTATATGCAGAGGGTTGGTTGTCCTACATTGATGAAGATGAACGGATGCACCCAATGTACCGACAAACAGTAGCAACAGGTAGAATGGCTTGTGCGCAACCAAATATGCAACAACTTAATAAAGAAGCAAAAGAGTTTATTGTTCCTGCCGTTGGTAATTCTTTCTTATCCCTAGACTATTCACAAATAGAGTACAGGGTTATTGCGTCATTAACAAGAGATGAAAACATTTTCTCTGTGTATGAAAAAGACCCCGCAACAGATTTTCATAGTTACATTGCGAAACTTTGTGGAATTGAAAGAAAACCCGCCAAGACTGTAAACTTCGGAATTGCTTTTGGAATGGGGGAACGCTCCCTTATTAGTTCCCTCGCTGAATCGTTGGGTAGAAAAGAAGCAGAGCAAGAGTCTGCAAAAATACTTAATACTTACCACAAAAAGTTCCCCAAGATTAAACAAGTTGCAACCTTGGCTACGCAAAGAGCAAAATCAAGAGGGTGGATAAGAACACTAACAGGAAGAAGGCGGTCTTTAGACTCGGACTTCACCCACAAAGCATTTAACACTGCGGTTCAAGGAACTGCGGCAGACATCGCAAAAGAACGGTTAATAGAGGTAGACAATGACGAACTGTTAAGGAATGCAGGTGTTACAGTAAGGGCGGTTGTGCATGATGAGTTCTTGTTTGAAGGTCCTATCGAAGCGATTGAAAGCCCCGACATCAGAGAACATATAGAAAACATAATGGTATCCACGACACTAGACTTAGGAATCCCCCTTCTTGTTGATGGCGGGATTAGTAGAACATCGTGGTCAAACATATAGGAAACAGTAATGGCAAAAGAATATACGAAGATATTTGGCGACTCATTGGGTGATGTGTTGGGCAGTGTAATGAAAACTGAAACTACACCAAAGGGTATTTGTAAGTGTAGGTTACTTTTTGCAAAGGAATCACAAACAGATATATGGGCGTGGCTTACTTGGGGTGGGTATGGAAAGTTAATGGGAATAGGAACTGTTCACAACGGTAAACTTTCTTTTGAAACAACACACGATGGCGATAAAATTATTGCAGTTCCAACAAACCACCAAGCAGAGCCATTCTCGATAAAAGGTTTACTTGTTCCTGCTGTTGTGGATGCTCCCATGTGGCAAAAATTATTTGGTATTGAAGACGAGCGACCAACAATGCCTGTGGTTCTAAATGGTTCTACTATCAACACTCTTGTAGAGATTGAAGAGGGACACCACAATGTCGGATGAGAAGTGGTTTCTTTCAAAAAAACACCCAGAGGATTACTCTTCGGTTGAAATAGATAGTCACCAAGAAGACGACCCACGAGGAACAAGGCGTTTTTGTGCTAACGGAAAAATACTCCCCGCTAAGATTTGGATTGTAGATTTAATTAGGGGCGGAGTAAAAGTAGAATCTGATGGCGTTTGGAATCATCATCCGCCAATTGATGTAGTTATACACCAACTTGAAGACGAAGATTTTAAGAGACTTATGTGCAGAGAGCGAGGAGAAGAAGATTTTGCTCTTGGAGAATCAGGTGTTCCAGAACAAGAACCCGAAGATAATGGGGTGTTAGGAAAAAAGTTTAAAACATGACTTGACAAGAAGTATATTATATGGTATAATACCTATAACTCAACAAGGAGAACCCCAATGACCAAACCTTTTATTACACTAATCTTCCTACTGATGCAGTCATGCACAGGTGGAGGAGCAAGACTTCCTGATGGCTATGATAGTTGGTATCAAGCATCACTACCTTCTGCTCAAGAGTCCTTACAGAGAATAGCAGACAAGGAGTGCTGTAATGAAGATTAAAAAACATTGGGGCATTTGGGTTACAACATCTAAACAATGGATGGAAGGTAACAACAGACGAAAAGCACGATACCAGTTTCGCCGTGAAGCGGTACAAGATGCAGAGGACTTCAACAATATGTGGAGAGGTAGGAAAAGTATCTACGAAGCAAGGAGAATAAGATGAGACAAGCGAACTCAAGAACCAACATTGATGAACTAGAGAAGTCTGCAACGAATCTGAGTGGGTGCAGTTATGTCGAGCGACTCGCTACCTATGGTGATGTGCTAAATAGATTGCTAGAGATACAAAAATATCTGAACGCAAGCATTGCAAAAGTTGAAGCAAGAAAGAGTCGTGATATGTCCAATGTTATTGCATTGATTCATGCTTCGCTTAACGGCTGTGAGTTTTCTACAAAACTATTAACAGAGCCTTTCTATGATGTGAATAATAATAATTATCATCCTAATCCTATACCGTTGGGGAATATAGATGACTGACCCAGACAGGCAAGCAAAACTTGAAGAAGCATTTCGTCAAGAACAAATAAAGCATAACACCAAACTCTTAGAAGAGGGTGGCATGGAAGAGGTCTTTAAAAATAGCGAAGAACTTTCTGGTAAGAGAACAAGCACAAGATATAAAAACGGTAGGGGTTGGGGGGTGGGATTGACTCCTCTCTCTGAAAGTTTACTGCCGAACGGTAAAACATTGAGTGGGTGTGGTGGTATGCCCTCTGTCAATTCAGAAAACCTAACGCAAGAACAACTATTAGAATTACGAAATAATTCTACTCTTGTAAAAAAAGAAGTTATGCCAGATGGAACAGTAAAAGAAATTTTAAGCATGGAAGACACCTCTAAGTATAGGAACATGATGTTACCCAAAGAACCAAAAGGGTATCCCCCACTAAACACCGCCCTATCTGTGGCGGGAGCAGATTACGAACGAATGATGAGTAGACCCAAAGACAACCCAATAGTGGGTATGCACATTCAATGTTTATACGCCCTGCCTGATGGAGAACAGCAACTTGCTGTTTGGCAGATTTCCTCTTGTCAAAGATGGATAAAGAACGGTCAGAAAATAATTTACCCCACACCAGAGATTGTTGAGGCGTGTAAGAACACTGATGCCATGTCGAGTGTGATGGGCAAAGAT
>Ga0208668_1000464_pt1 | contig 11046 bp, 8 predicted proteins | sample 18_taG_FD_184093 | JGI IMG/M metagenome (GOLD analysis project Ga0208668, IMG submission 184093) | Marine viral communities from the Subarctic Pacific Ocean - 18_ETSP_OMZAT15316 metaG (SPAdes) (version 2) | ecosystem: Environmental > Aquatic > Marine > Oceanic | place: Pacific Ocean | collected...
CTGACTATTTCGACGAACCGGCCAATCAGGCCCTGATCGGCGACGAGAAAGAAGTCAGTACGTTCAACGCGTCGGCAGGTCTGACGACCGAGTCCGGGTTGAGCTTTACGCTCTGGGGACGGAATATCTTTGATGACGAGTACATCACCGTTGCCTTTCCGGCCGTTGCGCAGGCGGGGTCTATCTCTGGCTATCCGATCCAGCCAGCGACTTATGGCCTGACGGTTCGCAAATCTTTCTAGGGCTTTGGCCTCGAATCAACAGGAAGCCCCGTCGCTTGCGGCGGGGCTTTTTCCATGCGGCGCTGGTCAGTTCAATCCGGCCGGTAAGCGACCAATGAGACGACGGCAACAACGAGGCAGGCGACCTCGAAGCCTGCAAACATGAGGAAATCCGTCGTTGGGGCATCACCCGCAATCAGGCCGACAATGCGCGCGAAAACATATCCACCCATGTAAGTCGTGATAAACCACAGGGCAGGGCGGACCATGCGCGGGCGAAAAACGCCTGCAATTGCCAGTAGACCTGCGCCAAGGCTGACGCCGCCATAGATCCCGCGGGTTTCATACACCCCATTCGGGCCGCCTGTGATCACGCCCATTGATGAGCTCATGGCCACCGGGTCGAGCAAGGACCAGATTCCGAACACAAGGAACGCCAGGGCAATAATGCCGAGAAAGATACGTATGAACATGCCCGAGGAACTAGATCGGAAGTTGCAGGTGTAAAGGGGCGGTGGCGCGCTGGGCTAGCCGTCGGGCCTATGTGGGCTCTGTAGAGCATCAGGGCGACGATGATCATTCCGCGAATCGGGGTGACATCCTGTTTCAAAGGCCCATCTATCAGTGAGCGAGTGTTTCAGGAGACCGTCCATGCGCCAATCACGGCGAGCGCCCCCCATTATCAATGCGCCTCCCTTTGTAACCGCATTGGCGCTCGCCATTGTTGCAATGCACGGACTGAGACTCATCACAGGCTCCGCGCTGGACCCGCTTTTCGTGGATATAGGCGCAGTCTTCCCGGATCGCTTCTGGGGCTGGATAGGCGGTTCTCCCATTGCTGGAGGCTATGCTCCGTATGGAAATGCGCTGGATGCGCTGATTCCCCTTGCGGGAACGGCGCTGGTTCACGGCAGCTGGTCCCATGTCCTCATGAATACAGTAATGCTGATTGCGGTCGGCAAGCCGGTCTATGCTGTGATCGAGCGAATCGCGCGATCTCGCCTCAGCATCAATCTGGCCTTTCTCGGCCTGTTTGTGGCGAGCGTCGTGGGTGGCTCCGTTGCCCATCTCCTGGCTCACTATCCGGATGGGCCACCGGCCATTGGGGCCTCAGGTGGCGTCTCCGGCCTGATTGCCGGGGCTCTGATGATCCAGAATGGGCTTCCCGTCAGGCTTCTGGACCGAAAATTCCTGACGACGAGCGCGGTCTTTTTTGTCGGCAACCTGATTCTCGCCTTCCTGGGGCCTTCGCTGTTCGGCTCGGCAATCGCCTGGCAGGCCCATATTGGTGGATACATCGCCGGGGCCCTGTTGTTCCGGTACCTCGCACGCAATCTCGGACGGGCACAATTTCACGCCTGATCGCGTCATGATTGGAATTATGATAGGCTTTCTGAAAATCAGGCACTCAAAAAAGGGGCCGTATGCACAGGGAGGCAATGGATGACCATCGACCAAATTCTCAAAGACAAGGGTTTCGCCATCATTTCGGTGAAGGCCGGCGAAACATTGGCGGCCGCAGCCCGCACGCTGGATGGAAAGCGAATCGGCGCGGTGGTCGCGTTGGACGATGATGGCACCATCATCGGCGTATTGTCTGAGCGGGATATTGTGCGCCATGTGGCGCGTCAGGGCGCCATGGCGCTGGAATTGAACGTTGGCGACGCGATGACACGCGACGTGATCAAGGTCGAATCGACCACCAAGATAGATGACGCGTTGCAGCTTATGACCGACAGGAGGATTCGTCATTTGCCCGTCATGACAGACGGACGCCTCGTCGGGGTGATCTCGATCGGGGATCTGGTGAAGTGGAAGATCGCTGAAACGGAAGCTGAAGCAGAAGCGATGAAATCGTACCTGTCCGCTCAGTATTAGGGGGCAGCCCCCGTATTCATTGGGCTTTTGGGATTGGCCGGCAGGAAGCCGCGACAAGCTTCCGTCTTTTTCCTGCAGTTTTGTGATGAATTCCTGCATTAGGGGGTTGCCGCATCCGGGGGGCGGGGGTACATCGCCACCTCCGCTGACGAGGCCTTCGGGTTTCAGACGCGGGGCCCGGTAACGGCGCACCTGATTGGTTCGGAAGTTTTCTAATCTTCCCCAGACAGAGCTCGATATCGGTTCCCTGAAAATCGCTCGGATCTGCGAGCCGGACATGTTCGGCCAACGGGATCTTTTGCGCTGTAAACATAGCAGGATGGATGGTTAAACATTCTACTGCACACAGCGCAGAAAAGGGTGTTGACGGGAAGAACGGCGGTCCATATAAGCCGCCACTCGCTGACGAGTTCTTCGGATCTCTGAGGCGGCCCGGCACCGGGTTCTCTGAATGGCTTGGAAGTTTCTATTCTTCCCCAATCAGAGCGTCGATGTCGGTTCCTCGAAACGCTCGAATTTGCGGGCCGGATGATTTCGGCAGGCTGGTTCATTTGCGCCAAAATTGAAGCGGAAACGGTGCCTGGCACCTAACTGCAGAAGAGGCGGAAAAGAGTGTTGACGGGAAGAAGGGCGGTCCATATAAGCCGCCTCTTCCGCAGACGACGCCCTCGGGCATCTGAAGCGGGCCCGCTGAAAAGCTCACCTGATTGGTGAAAAAGTTCTTGAACTTTTCGTCGAACAGGGGCTATATATGCGGTTCCTCGAAACGCTCGAATTTGCGAGCCGGATCTTTTCGGCAAGTGGTTCTTTTGCGCTTAAATTGATGCGGGAACGGTGGTTAAACACTCAACTGCAGAAGGCGCGAAAAAGAGTGTTGACGGGCTAAGCGGCGGCCCATATAAGCCGCCTCTTCCGGACGGGCCCACGGGCTTCTGATGGAGACCTTCGGAGCTTCGGTTCCAGCTGTTTGACATCGTAAGAGATTAGGAAGAGAAACGCAGGCGGCGTGATGGCTTGCGGACACGGGCTTCGGCCACGGTCCAAACGATCGCGACGGATGCGTTTCTTAAGAGAAAATTCTTTTTCCATCGGTTGGGTTTCGGCCCGGCCTTTGTGACTAAGGGTTTCTCGTCAAAGAACGCAATACTTGATGCTTAACAGCTAAAGTAGCCGTCCATATTCCAATGGATGGTATCGTCAGATCAACTCAACTTGAGAGTTTGATTCTGGCTCAGAACGAACGCTGGCGGCAGGCTTAACACATGCAAGTCGAACGATATAGTGGCAGACGGGTGAGTAACGCGTGGGAACGTACCTTTCACTACGGAATAGCTCTTGGAAACGAGTGGTAATACCGTATACGCCCTTCGGGGGAAAGATTTATCGGTGAAAGATCGGCCCGCGTTAGATTAGCTAGTTGGTAGGGTAATGGCCTACCAAGGCGACGATCTATAGCTGGTCTGAGAGGATGATCAGCCACACTGGGACTGAGACACGGCCCAGACTCCTACGGGAGGCAGCAGTGGGGAATCTTGCACAATGGGCGAAAGCCTGATGCAGCCATGCCGCGTGAATGATGAAGGCCTTAGGGTTGTAAAATTCTTTCGCTAGGGATGATAATGACAGTACCTAGTAAAGAAGCCCCGGCTAACTTCGTGCCAGCAGCCGCGGTAATACGAAGGGGGCTAGCGTTGTTCGGAATTACTGGGCGTAAAGCGCACGTAGGCGGACTTTTAAGTCAGATGTGAAATCCCGGGGCTCAACCTCGGAACTGCATTTGAAACTGGAAGTCTAGAGACCAGGAGAGGTTAGCGGAATACCGAGTGTAGAGGTGAAATTCGTAGATATTCGGTGGAACACCAGTGGCGAAGGCGGCTAACTGGACTGGTACTGACGCTGAGGTGCGAAAGTGTGGGGAGCAAACAGGATTAGATACCCTGGTAGTCCACACCGTAAACGATGAGAGCTAGTTGTTGGCAGGCATGCCTGTCGGTGACGCAGCTAACGCATTAAGCTCTCCGCCTGGGGAGTACGGTCGCAAGATTAAAACTCAAAGAAATTGACGGGGGCCCGCACAAGCGGTGGAGCATGTGGTTTAATTCGAAGCAACGCGCAGAACCTTACCTACCCTTGACATACCGATCGCGGTTTCCAGAGATGGATTCCTTCAGTTAGGCTGGATCGGATACAGGTGCTGCATGGCTGTCGTCAGCTCGTGTCGTGAGATGTTGGGTTAAGTCCCGCAACGAGCGCAACCCTCATCCTTAGTTGCCATCACGTTTGGGTGGGCACTCTAAGGAAACTGCCGGTGGTAAGCCGGAGGAAGGTGGGGATGACGTCAAGTCCTCATGGCCCTTACGGGTAGGGCTACACACGTGCTACAATGGCAGTGACAATGGGTTAATCCCCAAAAACTGTCTCAGTTCGGATTGTCGTCTGCAACTCGACGGCATGAAGGTGGAATCGCTAGTAATCGTGGATCAGCATGCCACGGTGAATACGTTCCCGGGCCTTGTACACACCGCCCGTCACATCATGGGAATTGGTTCTACCCGAAGACGCTGTGCTAACTTCGGAGGCAGGCGGCCACGGTAGGATCAGTGACTGGGATGAAGTCGTAACAAGGTAGCCGTAGGGGAACCTGCGGCTGGATCACCTCCTTTCTAAGGATGCTTCTGGATTGCTTTGCTCACGCGAGGCTCTAGAGCTCTATAGACAGTCCACTTTGATGGACAAAAAACTATGCGGCTATCGCGCCGTCTCCGTTTCTCTTCCTTCGTTCGTTGTTCAGGCTTGCTTTCAGTGAGTCTGGATACTAAGCGAGCCCCGCGGGCGCTTTATCGCCTGTCTTCGACTTTGACCGCGATGGGCCTGGCCCTGACTTGGTCACGGGCCGGTAGCTCAGGTGGTTAGAGCGCACGCCTGATAAGCGTGAGGTCGGAAGTTCAACTCTTCCTCGGCCCACCATCGAAGCCTGCGGCAACGCAGGGCAGGGCACGCGACCTGGCGGGATGCCAGACTACGGGGCCATAGCTCAGTTGGGAGAGCGCCTGATTTGCATTCAGGAGGTCGTCGGTTCGATTCCGTCTGGCTCCACCATTTGCTTGGTGGGTGTACGAACGAAAGAAGTTTAGTCCGTTTCTGGGACCTCAGGGTTCCGGGATGTTTGTTATCGTAAGGGAAAGATTGATCCGGCTGGCCGCCACCCCTCGTGGGTCTGCGTCACCAGCCTCAGCCGAATAACCGGCCGCGCAGCAATGTACGGTATTGGTAAAGGGTCAGTCTGCAAGAAACCAACATGTCTGATCGAGATCCAGTGTGTGGAGCGCAAATGCGTTTTCCACTGCACATGGATTTCAAATAACGATCAAGCGTCAAAAGGGCATCCGGGGGATGTCTTGGCGGTAAGAGGCGATGAAAGACGTGGCACTCTGCGATAAGCACCGGGGAGGCGAGAGCACCCTTTGATCCGGTGATTTCTGAATGGGGAAACCCATCTCCGAGATGTTGGATAATTCGAGCGCTTCGGCGCTCGACCTGTCTAACATTTCAATAGTGAGATATTTTAATCTGAATACATAGGGTTAAAAAGCGAACCCGGGGAATTGAAACATCTAAGTACCCGGAGGAAAGGACATCAATTGAGACTCCGTTAGTAGTGGCGAGCGAACGCGGACCAGGCCTGGTCTGAAATAAGGAGAAGTATCTGGGAAGGTACGCCGTAGTGGGTGATAGCCCCGTATCCGTAAAATGAAGACCTTTTAGAGTAGGGCGGGACACGTGAAATCCTGTCTGAACATGGGGGGACCACCCTCCAAGCCTAAGTACTCCTTACCGACCGATAGTGAACAAGTACCGTGAGGGAATGATGAAAAGAACCCCGATGAGGGGAGTGAAACAGATCCTGAAACCGGATGCCTACAAGCTGATGGAGCTCTTCGGAGTGACATCGTACCTTTTGTATAATGGGTCAGCGACTTAGTGTTGCGTGCAAGCTTAAGCCGATAGGTGTAGGCACAGCGAAAGCGAGTCTTAATAGGGCGAATGAGTACGTAGCATTAGACCCGAAGGCAAGTGATCTAGATATGGGCAGGCTGAAGGTGCAGTAACATGCACTGGAGGGCCGAACCGTTGAGCGTTGAAAAGCTCTCGGATGACCTGTGTCTAGGGGTGAAAGGCCAATCAAACTTGCTGATAGCTGGTTCTCCGCGAAATCTATTTAGGTAGAGCGTCACGATTAGACTCTGGGGGGTAGAGCACTGAATGGGCTAGGGGTCCTCACCGGATTACCAAACCTTCTCAAACTCCGAATACCCAGAAGTTATGCGTGGCAGACACACGGCGGGTGCTAACGTCCGTCGTGAAAAGGGAAACAACCCAGACCGCCAATTAAGGCCCCTAAGTAATAGCTAAGTGCGAAACGATGTGGAGGTGCTGAGACAATCAGGAGGTTGGCTTAGAAGCAGCCATCCTTTAAAGAAAGCGTAACAGCTCACTGATCAAGCGCCTCTGCGCGGAAAATGTATCGGGACTAAAGTTATTCGCCGAAATTGCGGACTCGAAAGAGTGGTAGCGGAGCGTTCCGTAAGCCTGTGAAGGTGAACCGTGAGGTTTGCTGGAGGTATCGGAAGTGAGAATGCTGACATGAGTAGCGACAAACAGGGTGAGAGACCCTGTCGCCGAAAGACCAAGGGTTCCTGCGTAAAGCTAATCTGCGCAGGGTTAGCCGGCCCCTAAGGCAAGGCCGAAAGGCGTAGTCGATGGGAACCACGTTAATATTCGTGGGCCAAGGGATGAGTGACGGATTTCGAAAGTTGTATTCCCTTATTGGATTGGGAATGCAGCCTGGAAGTTCCTGGAAATAGCCTCCCTATTAGACCGTACCCGAAACCGACACAGGTGGTCAGGTAGAGCATACCAAGGCGCTTGAGAGAACTATGTTGAAGGAACTCGGCAAATTACCTCCGTAACTTCGGGAGAAGGAGGCCTCAATCTGGGCAACCAGGTCTGAGGGGCACAAAACTGGGGGTTGCGACTGTTTATCAAAAACACAGGGCTCTGCGAAGCCGTAAGGCGACGTATAGGGTCTGACGCCTGCCCGGTGCCGGAAGGTTAAAAGGAGAAGTGCAAGCTTTGAATTGAAGCCCCGGTGAACGGCGGCCGTAACTATAACGGTCCTAAGGTAGCGAAATTCCTTGTCGGGTAAGTTCCGACCTGCACGAATGGCGTAACGACTTCCCCACTGTCTCCAACATAGACTCAGCGAAATTGAATTCCCCGTGAAGATGCGGGGTACCCGCGGTCAGACGGAAAGACCCCGTGAACCTTTACTACAGCTTCACAGTGGCATTAAAGAACTTATGTGTAGGATAGGTGGGAGGCTTTGAAGCAGTGTCGCCAGATGCTGTGGAGCCAACCTTGAAATACCACCCTTAATTTCTTTGATGTCTAACCGCGCCCCTGGATGGGGCCGGGACCCTGTGTGGCGGGTAGTTTGACTGGGGCGGTCGCCTCCTAAAGAGTAACGGAGGCGCGCGATGGTAGGCTCAGACCGGTCGGACATCGGTCGTTGAGTGCAATGGCATAAGCCTGCCTGACTGTGAGATCGACAGATCGAACAGAGACGAAAGTCGGTCATAGTGATCCGGTGGTCCCGAGTGGAAGGGCCATCGCTCAACGGATAAAAGGTACTCCGGGGATAACAGGCTGATGATGCCCAAGAGTCCATATCGACGGCATCGTTTGGCACCTCGATGTCGGCTCATCACATCCTGGGGCTGGAGCAGGTCCCAAGGGTTCGGCTGTTCGCCGATTAAAGTGGTACGTGAGCTGGGTTCAGAACGTCGCGAGACAGTTTGGTCCCTATCTGCCGTGGGTGTTGGATACTTGAGAGGATTTGTCCCTAGTACGAGAGGACCGGGATGAACACACCTCTGGTGGACCTGTTGTGGCGCCAGCCGCATTGCAGGGTAGCTATGTGTGGACTAGATAACCGCTGAAAGCATCTAAGCGGGAAACTAACCTCAAAACCAGGTATCCCTGAGAGCCGTGCAAGACCAGCACGTCGATAGGCCGGGTGTGGAAGCGCAGCGATGCGTGGAGCTAACCGGTACTAATTGCTCGATAGGCTTGATTGTTGAAATTCATGTGTAGTTGAAAGCGTATTTGCTTCTACACAGTCTCGATAAAGAACATGTTGGTATAATATCCCTGACTGGTTTCCGCCGACCCGGTGGTTATGGCAGGGGGTCCCCACCCGATCCCATCTCGAACTCGGTCGTTAAGCCCCCTTGCGCCAATGGTACTACGTCTTAAGGCGTGGGAGAGTAGGTCGCTGCCGGGTCCGCAGAGCCCAGTCAGACAAACTTGCAGACACATCTTTCCATTACGACGATTTTGGTCGCTTTTGCGGCCTGCCGCCGGGATTTTCCAGGCGGATTTGTCCGGCCCTCGCGGCCGGATTTGCATTTAAGGGGTTACCCTCCTAAATGTAACTACAAGCTGACGCGGGATGGAGCAGTCCGGTAGCTCGTCAGGCTCATAACCTGAAGGTCGTAGGTTCAAATCCTACTCCCGCACCCATCATAAGAGTAGTTTGGCCGTCCTGAGAAATCAGGGCGGCCAAATCGCCTTTTATAACAAGGTTATAGCCGCTCTCATTTTTGCGCGGCTCAAGGCAAATCCGCTGGATGGTCTTCCTCAAGATGGATCGGACCTCGTCAGCATCGGGAGACGGGTCCGAAACCACTTCCACAAGTGAGCCGATAAGCTCGGCATACAGCTCGCCCGCGTTCGGATGAACGCTCACAACAGGCTCGCTGCCCATTGCCGCAAGTTTGGCCTCGTTCTCAACTTTTTCCGCTTCCAGGGCGACCAGCTTCTGCTTGAGGGCAGTGGTCGCAACCCCTTCGGCAATTGCATCGACAATCCGGTCAATGCGCCTGCCGGCTTCAGCGATAGCCTTTTCAAGCTGAAACCGTTCGCTGCCAGTCGCCTTCTGTTGGCGAACGAGTTCTGCATGAAATTCCCGAGCAGCTGCTTTCTGTGCATTCGGATGAAGCAGGGCGTTGTTCAGTCCTGCGAGGACGCGCTCTTCAAGCTCTTTGGCCGCTATGGTTCGATTGTTCGAGCAGGTGCCTTTCTCGCGTCTTGTCGAGCACCCGTACCGGTTCTGGGAAACGATCGACATCGGACCGCCGCAGACACTGCATTCGAGGAGCCCCGACAGGAGCCGTGTCGGTCGTTTTGCTCCACCACGTTTCCGGGAGTGCCTTTGCTGGCGAAGCTTCACAGCCTGCCAGAGTTCATCATCAACAATCCGAAGGTCCGGAACCTCATTGATGACCCATTCGCTTTCGGGATTAGCCCGCATGCGCTTCTTGCCGGAGAAAGGATCCGTCACCTTGTGCCTGCGGTTCCATATGCGTCGGCCGATATAGAGTTCGTTGTTCAGGATGCCGTTGCCAGCATGTACCTGTCCATTGATCGTCGAGGCGCGCCAATCTGGACCGCGCGGCGCTACGACACCTTCCTGGTTCAACATAGCCGCGATGCTTCTCGGAGACGTTCCCTCGACGAACAGCCGCATAATCCGTCTGACGGTCTCAGCTTCGTCTTCGTTGATGGTCAGGATGCCATTCTGTTCACCCGGTACGATATCGTAGCCGTAGCAACGCCCTCCGGCCGATCTGCCTGAATTCACAACTCCCGTCTGACCTCGGCGCGTCTTCTTCGCGAGATCGCGCAGGAACATCTCATTCATCACGCCCTTGAAGCCGACGTGCATGGAGTCGACTTCGCCTTCGGAAAGCGTGACGATCGACACGCCGTGAAAGGCGAGGATCTTGTAGATCGTTGCTGTGTCAGCCTGGTCGCGGGAGATGCGGTCGAGGGCTTCGGCGACAACCACATTGAACTGACCGTTCGCGGCGCCTCTTATCAGTTCCTGAATGCCGGGGCGCGTAACCATCGCGCCGCCCGAGATCGCGCGGTCTGAATAGACGACTGTTTCGGTCCAGGATTTCTGTTCAAGATGTTGTCGGCAAAGGGCGATCTGGTCTTCGATTGAACGAATAGACTGAAGATCCGACGAATAGCGGGCGTATATGGCGGCTTTTAGGGTCATGACCCTTTCCGATATGCCAACCTCGCATGATATCGCGCAAGCGCTTCGGCGAGCTCAATTGCCCAGGATGGGGCTATTTCCCCAGAAAATTCGTCCTCGGGAGGCTCAGTTTGTGTCGCGATCGCCTTTGGAAGGCGACCGCGAGGCACGAGTTTGGGGTATTTGCGGTTCACGGTCCTATAGGCAGAAGCTGATCTAGTTCAGCTTCTGCCGGTTCCAGACCAGCACGCCGCTGCCATCCTCTTCCTTTTCGAAGAAGGCGGCCCGCAGCGGTTTCTCGAATCCAGGATCATCGAGCTTGACCGCGAGATAAGGCGTCTCGCCATCCTTGCTCTCCTCGCGCCAGGCTGCGCCGAGCTCTGCGCCGCCCGCGAATATCCGATAATCGGGTCCGCCTTCGGCCTTCTCGGCCACAGGGACCATCTGGGCTTTAACATTGATTGTCATGGTCCGGATTGTCCCGGTCCATTTGCCATCCTTCTGGCTGAAGGTGCCGATTGTCGCCATTGCTATTCTCCTTTGCTGGCTCTGGCATGAAGGGCCTTGCGGGCCCGCTTGAACCCGGCATCCGATGCGAGGAAGGTTTCCAGCATGACAGGAACCAGGGTTTCGGGTTTCTCTTCGGCGCCATAGGTCTCGGCATAGATCGCCGCATAGTCGGCAAGCGCGGACGCGAGATCGGGTTCAACAGAGAGGGTCAGTTTGACCGGCGTGCGATCCGGCAGTTGGGCAATGCGAAGGCTCATCAGCGGCCTCCCTGAGAATAAGGCCGCAGCACGAGATCACGCGTCACGATGACCCGCACCGGCCAGCCGGGCCGGA
>Ga0208668_1000465_pt1 | contig 11030 bp, 24 predicted proteins | sample 18_taG_FD_184093 | JGI IMG/M metagenome (GOLD analysis project Ga0208668, IMG submission 184093) | Marine viral communities from the Subarctic Pacific Ocean - 18_ETSP_OMZAT15316 metaG (SPAdes) (version 2) | ecosystem: Environmental > Aquatic > Marine > Oceanic | place: Pacific Ocean | collected...
ATCTCCTAGTTAGAATCATTCTAACCCTATCCCACAGCAATCTCACCCTAATTTCCCTCACCGTCCTCGGTTCACGCAGGGCAATCTCATCCAATTCCATTTTACATTTTATCAGTTTTGCTTCCCAATTCATTTTTCCCTTTCCCTTTGACATTGAATACAACCCCCTATTTTAATTTACTGACACCTTGTTGTGTCTTCTCCTATATACTTTAATTTCCCTTTTTACTTTTTTCAAATGCGATGTGGCGAGTTTGAGTTTTCTCTCCCAAATTTTTTCCCTTTTCAGCATTCTAGCAAACCTATGCAAGATGACATCTTTTTTAGGTTTGGGTTTTTCTTCCTTAATCAAAGATTCCTTAGTGAACTTTGATTTGATAATTTCCACATCTTTGAGCGATAAAGGTTTGCGGTTAAACATCCTTGTTCTTCTGTGTTTAACATTATCTCTATAACCATAAGAGTGCATAAGTTCGTGGGCGAATAATTGAGATATGTCTTCAATAGTATTATCTGCACTATATTTTAATAAGACATCCCAACCCTTGCCGTAGACTTGGCCAACATAAGCAAGACCAGAATATCCATAAGCACGATTTTGAATCTGCACTTTAAGACTTTTCCAGTGTTCTAGTCTGCCTTCAAACTTGGCAATCCTATTATGAACCAAACTAAACAGAGACTGTAATTTCTTATTGTCTAGATTGGTTGTGTTTTTAATTATCTTCATAACTAAATTCCCTTAATTGCGAGGGTCATATTCACTTGTCAAAGAACAGTATTTTTTTTAAAAAATACGTCCTATTGTACCACGCCTTTTTTTGCGTTTTTGAAATCTGACGGAACCTCCTCAAAAACTGGAGGTCGTCTTCAAGTGGGCAATCAGAAAAAAAGTGAAAATAAATTACTTGACAAGATTTTTAACAATTTTGAAATGTAAAAGTTTTGTGCCGGTAATGTGAAAAAGGGTGGCTCTTACACCACCCTAGGCAAATTATGAATAGTGACCTTCGGGGGATTAGTGTGACCGCACCCCCAACCTTTTCCCGCCTAATCACATTTCTATGATTACTAGTACTTCAGTACCAACCCTTAGAACCTTCATCCATTCGGACATCCTTTCTAAGAACCGTGCCTTACAACTTAGGTATTGTCGTTCAGCCAGAAGGAAACAGTATTTGCAAATACTGTTCTCTTTCACTACTTACCATATAATACAGCTAATTATAAATACAAGTATTTTATTCTAATTCTCCGTTATTTTTTTCCACATACTCTAAAAACCTAGTAATTTCCCCCTTATCTTTCAGAAGATAACTCAAATTAATTGTCGCATAAGCCTCATCTTTTTCAAAGTCCTCCAAGTAGTAATCGCCGTCTCTGTCGAAGTGAAAAAAGGTATATCCCAAGTAATTTTTCCTGCGGCATATCAATACGAAATTATTAAACTCCTCTAAGTTCAAGTATCTCGGCTTTAAAAAATTAACATGGGATTCTTTATTACCAGATTTGCAGAATACATCATCTTTATGCTCGGCTGCGGAGTATCCCCTTCTCCATCCACTGCTGTATTTGACAATTTTTCTTCTTCTAAAAATGTGGAACAGGTCTAACACCCTGTTATAAAATCCATCTGTCCACCCACCGTATGATTGTGGGTTTGATAATTTTTTCTGGAAATTTTTTATATCACCTATGCATTCATCCACTTTATTTCTGTAGTAGGTTTGCAGTTCCTTGTTTACTTGCTTCCTTTTTAAAGTTTTTCGGCATTCCTCCAACTGCTTGCTCATTTCAACAATTTGCTTTTCCGTCTTTCGCAGGAGACTGAACTTACGCCTCAACTTTTCTTCCCAAAATAACAACGGCTTCATCTTCTTCTCCAACTCTTGCGTTGCTTTTAGCATTATCTGTTTTTCTTTTTCTAATTCATCTTCTTCTTTTTTCTTTCTTATCTTTTCTTCTTTCTTTCTTATCTTTTCTTCTTTCTCGATGCGTTGCTGATGAATGACTAATTCCTTTTGAACGATGTCATCTACGTCTTTCACGCTGCACGAGAACCACTCCCCAACCATGCTCTTAACATTGTTATTGCTTTCCAAAAAATGATGGACTATTTTCTCTACGCTGCTTGCGTGTCCACCCAAGTTGTATTGCTTAATGAGAGACAGGGGAAAGGGACATCCCGTCTGAATGGATTTTAATCTGCTGTCTGGATTATTGGAGATGCCAATCTTGTATGTCTTCTCCTCATCATTTCCAATGATATATAATTGTGTGTCAGTCATAATCGGACTGCCGCATCTCTCCGGGTTCCAAGGCACATTAAAAACCCACTGCTAAGGGAATAACAGTGGGTTTAGGAGCAAAATAAATAAACTTATACATAGTTACCATTTTTATTCAAGTTTGGTCAAGCCTGTTTCAGAGGATGTCTTTCGTGTATTTTTCACCCGTGATTCCATCAGTGTAAATCTTCTTCTTATTGTTGCTTGGGAATTCATCATACCCCGTTTTATCAGGGTGGGGGAGGGCGTCTCTCGTGATTAAATCACGAAAGTCTTCTAAATTTTCCTCTTCTTTAATCTTATCCCTATTTTTATCAAGTTGTTCTCTTTCATCTGGCGTTGTTATCCTGTGTTGACTGTGTTCCTGTGCTTTCGTTATAGCCTCAGACACCAGTCCCCTCTTTGTGACTAACTCCTCATCCAGTTTCTTGTATTTCTCCTCATCCTTACGCTGATGCCCCTTGTAGAGCTTCTCGCACAACTCTGGCGTTGACAGAAGAAAATCATCATAATCGGTAAAGACACCCGACCACTGGATGATTTTCGTTCCGCTCGTCAGCGTGGAAATCCTACGCTTAAAGTGGTGAACTGTTTTCTCATACGCCTTGCTGAGGTATTCCTCCATCTTCGACTTTCCAATAGTCCTTTGCTCCCCCGTATCAAATTCAAGCAGCCACAGGGGTTGCTCAAACAACTCCGTCTTGGTGTTGGTTCCGCCCTCATCTATCTGAGTGACGTTACTTATCTCTATGCTCATCTTCATCTCCTATTATTTCTTTCTTTGCACTGTCGTAGCAGTAAATCTCATAATTTTTAAAACACATTTTATTCTCCTCACAAATTTTTTTGTATCTGTCGTACAATGTCTCCAGTATCATCCCCCTAATCCTACTCCACTCTAGTCTGTGTTGCATACCAATCATGGATACCCTGCTTTGGGTATCTCACCCGACCATTCTCCAGTTTAACAAATTCAGGCCCCTTGTTTTTATATCTCCAGTATCTAAGCGTCCACGTTGAGATATCAAGCAACTTAGACAATGTCCTTTCGTTGAGCAATTCATTTTCAATATTAAGTTTGTCCATTGAAGACCTCCTTCAACGGCAACAGCACGAATTCCGCATCGTCATTGTCTCCGCCGTTTTTCTTCTTGTCCATGTGTTTTCGTGCAAGCTCTTTTAACTTGCCCGTTGGAAACAACAGCGTGCAATATGTTTCATCTCCATCAGCTAAGACGTGTGCCCACCACTTAGCCTCCGTCACGGCGATGCCGCTTGGATTTCCCTTGTACTTGTATTCAATGGCGATGTTACCAGTCGTCTTCCATATGTCACGCTCGGTCTTCACCTCTATCTTATCGTTTGACAGCATGTCAGCCAGTCTCTTCTCCCTGACCTTCCCGTACTGCAAGTCTATATCAAATTTATTCGTCATTTCTTCTCCAATTTATTAAAGCCACCATCGTCAACAAAGTAGTAGCTGTTATCCAGTTGAATGACATCCCCAACACTCATTGACGTGTGAATGACATTAATTTTATTATCTTTCATCTTTTCTTGAAACGCCTGCCCCTCCTCGCCACTGTGGCCAGATAATGGGTTTCTGTAGTCGGAATTGAACTGCGTCATCAACGCCATACACTTGTCCAATTCATAACCACGCACTTGCAACGGCTGTGCCTCTATCTTTGTTTCAAAGTTCTCCCAGACAACCTCGTGTGTCTCTCTGAGGTTTTTGATGGTCGGCTTCCTGCCGGTGCCCATACTAAAATTAATGAAAGTTTCCGTGTTCGTGTACCATATCCTAATCATTTTATTTTCATCTCCGCTCGTTGATTCGCTTCCTTTGTTTGAATTAAGTCAATCCATTTTAAATATGTTTTATATTTAACGGATGCCTTGTTCTTGGCCTCTCTCGCCTCGCTTAAATTTTTTATGTAATTCGCATACTCTTGTTTTGCGTGAGCATAGTAAACGGCTTTAGTTACTGGAATGCCCTCATCCAACAGGGGGGACACCAGCCTTCCCTCTAAATTCTTTTTAGTGTCATCCAACATGCCAAAGGCGGCATCCTTCTCCGCCCAGTCATCACCCAAGTCTTCCGCCCTCTTCATCAGGACGTTCGGGTCAAATCGGTTGTATTCTATATAATCTTGAGACATAACTCCTTCTTCTTAATCTTTTTCTCCAGTTTATTTCTAACCTTTTCATTATACTCTTTAAAGCTCTCGCACAAAATATGGCAGTTTCTACATAAAGCGACCAAATTGTGCGGGGTGTCCTTTTTTTTGCTTCCTCCGGAACCTCTTCGGGACAAATGATGGCAGTCGTTTGCAAAATTCGCTTCGCATCCATCGCACAGCACCTGCTCCTGCGAGAAGGAGGAATCTGCATACCCCCAGAATTTTAAATAAATTCTGACGTGTGGCTTCATTAATACGGTATGTCATCTAGGTCATCGGGTTCTGATGAAGGGTCAACCTTCAAAGGTTTTTCTTGTTTTTCTGCCACTTGAATATTCAATGACGGTTTGGCTCCTTCATCAACTTTGTTTCTCCATAAGCCAATTGTGTATGCCTGACCCGGCTCCAAAACAACCCTCTCCTTAACCGTGAAGTTTGAATTGCTGTAGCTAGGTTTGTTGTCGTTCTTTTCCTTGTATTCGTTCTTAAATAATCTCATATAAAACATTAGCCTTTTCTCCTTTGTGTTGTGTGTTGTGGTGTTTTATCATTTTTTTTTCCGTTCTTCTTCTCCTCTTTTTTCACATCAAAATTTTGATTGTGTCCATCCAAGTCATCCTTCTCACCCGTTGATATTTGAAACAGCGACCTCATGAATTGTTTTAAGCAGTAAGACATACTGCTGCCCATTGATTGTCCCCCCGTCATGGAAACAAACATGTTTCTTCTTGGTGTATACAACCAAGTATCGCCGTTGGCGTGCGACAAAATGAATTTGTATACAATGTGCATCCACGGATTTTTCGCTCCGTCTCTGGACACGGTGCAACTCTCTTCATCCATAATTATAATCAAGCCGTGCTTCGCACACAGAGGATTAACCGCTTTCAGAAAGTTATCTATGCTTGCATAACTATAGTTTTGAAATTTGTTTTCATCTTCTTTCTTCAGCATTTTAATGTCACCCATGACACCATTTATAGCCGTGGCTATACTCTTGGGCAGCTTGTGAATAACGGTTTCACTCATCATGGGATATCCGTTTCCATTGTTTCTATAATTATTTTCTTCTTGCTCTACGCTCATTTTTTCTCCTTTTAAACTCGTATTCTAACCCTGATGGGTCTGTTATAATATTTCTCCAACACATGCTTATCAACAAATCTTTTGTGTCTGGAAACGCATATCTCAACATATAATTTGACGGCATCAAAAAAATTACCTTTATTTTTGTGGCTGTCGTTTAAATCCTCTTCATCCAACCATTCAATCATTTTTTTTCTCCTTGATTAATTTCATCCATTTAACTCTGGGGCCGTGGTAGTATGCCATAGTCCACTCGTTATTCCAGTTTTTGTGCCAATAATATTGTAAATAGAAAGGTAAGAAGCTATCCCAGTCTTTTGACATTTCTTCATTTTTGTCCCCTTCATATTCAGCCAGAGTCAACTCCGACATCACACCCCCCAGACCTTCTTTCTTGCTGCAATCAACTCTGGTGAATCCCAAAACCAATCGTCTACATTGGGGTAGCACATATCCGCCACCTCATTCTTATCATTGCAATTATATAACAGGGTGTCCATCGTCCTTATGATTTTATACGCCTCCTCCAAGTGCTTTTCCCTGTCTTCCAACTCATACCAGATGCCCTCCGTCCTGTAAGATACTATTTTTGTTTTCCTGTCCGTCACCTTATGTGGAACAAGATATAACAGGACAGCATCGCACTCCAGTGCTTTGCTGTAGAGGGCAATCTGTCTAGCGTGGGAGGATGCTAATTTTGAGGGTGTTCGCTTTGTTGTTTTTAAATCCACAATTGTTTTTTTCCCTGTAGACATATCTTCCAAAACAAAATCCGTATAACCATAAAATTTATACTCATGCAACACGCCTTCAATCTTTGCTTGATAAGTGTGTAGCTTACCAAGATTGTTTTGTATTTCTTTTACCGCTCCTTTAATTAAGTATGGTATTGTCTCTCTCTCGGTGTGGTAGTTTTTCATATCTGGATTACATTTTTCATCAAATTTTTTTAGAGCCAGTTCTATGCCCTCATCTTCGGTTGCTATTCCCTCCAATATGGGTTGCACTCCCTTTTCAGTGCAGGTTCCCCTCATCATTGCACAATTAGTTGGAAAATCATATCCAAATATTTTACGCAGACACCACTTTGTTCTATAACCGACAAAATCATTTATGCTTGACGGCGACACCACTGGTATACTATATTTCTCTAATCCGGCGGCGGGTCTATTAGGTATAATCATAATGTGTTTTTTACTAAATTTAATGACAAATAGCAATGGTTAATAAGTCAAAAAGAAAAGGTTCTAGAAGGGAGTACCAGATGAGAGACTGGTTCAAGGAACTGGGATTGCGGTGCAAGAGGGTCATTCTCAGTGGAGCTTTGGGTGGAAAGTTTTCTGGTGACTTGGATTTATTCCTCCCCAGACAGCGAAAGCCAATCAAGGTGGAAGTCAAGGGACGAAAGACGGAGCCTGCCAAGACTCTGCTTGGATGGAAGAAGGACTGTGACATACTCATCGTCAAGGTTGACAACAAACCGCCTTACTTTCTCCTTGACGAAGACATAATGAAAGTGATTTTAAGCAGGGTTAAATGACAAAAAGACAAAAAAAGTTGTATGATTTTATAGTTAAGTATATTGGGAGATATGACATTGCCCCTAACTATGTTGAAATGATTAGGCATATGAGGTTGGCAAAAAGCAGCAAGTCCGTTATATTTCACTATCTGACGGAGCTTGAAAAAGAGGGTGTCATTAAGAGGACGCCTGCAAAATGGAGAGGGATAAAAATAAATGAGCGAAGAAATACAACTACCTTACAGTGATTTATATCACGGAGACTGGAGAATGGGATGCTCTGGTTTTACCGCACAGCAAGAAGGCATATATATGAGATTATACACTAACTTGGGCACTCTGAATGGAAGGGGATTGCCCAATAATTTTAATGTAATAGCGAGGATGGTTTTAGACCACAGCGATATTCCAGAGTTCGTGGAACAACAGAAAGCTGATTTAATGCTGGTCATTAATCAAAAATTAGTGCTCATTGATGGAAAATACCATCAAAAAAGGCAGAAAAAAGACAGGGAGAAGAAAGTTGAAAAAATAATGCTTAAAAAGTTAGCAGGGAGTAGGGGTGGTCTAGCAAAACGTGTAGCATTGCGTAAGCAGAATTCTACCATGGTATCTGACTCTGATTCTTATATAAGCATATATAAGCATATATGGGATAGCCTGTTAGTGAAGAGGGGTTCAAGGCCGGTTGGTGAAAAAAGCTACATAGCTCACGCCACGGAGATAGACCCGGAACTGATAATAAATAAATTTAATGAACTGTGTAAGCAAAAAGCTGATGACCCAAAATTCATACCTCACTTCTCAACTTGGCTGAATCATCACAGGTGGGAGGAGGAACTGCCCACTGACAAAATAAACATACCAGTAGATTCAAGCATTGTTGAATCAAGGCTTAAAATGTTTAAAAATGACAAAATTACGCCATTTTTAAAGAGTTTTGCCCTAAAAAATGAGCAGGATGTTAAGGATGCAGTCAATAAGGGGGATTTATCTAAGGAGAGAGCGATAGAGCTAGGCGTAAACATTGGCTAAGAAAATAAGGTCAAGAAAAAGAGGAAGACCGAGAATAGACAGACCTCTTCGTGATAAGGGTACGCCGGAGTCGTTAATTAAGAGGTTGGCTCTTGTTGGTGAAGGAGACCCAACCATGTCATCCACGCCAATTGATGTTATGTTTACCCGAAAAATTATTAATCCCAACCAATATAACGCAGGCTTGACTTACTGGTATCTCTATACGAGGGTTTTCGGCAAACCCTACCCGCAATCCAACACGGGGAAATTGTTATCCCCCATTTCTGGAAGGTCTGTGGAAAGCATTGTAAAAAGGAAGGACATAGAGCATCACACCCTGTTGGATGAGTGCCTTACTTTCATTAAGAAGGAGGTTGGCTCAAGAGGTTATAACTCGATGAGAGCGGTTATTATATTCCAGCAGTATCCTAATTACCTATTTTACCTGAAGCCGAAGCCGAGAGACAACCCAAAAAAAATGATTATTCGTGACGCCCTCGACTCCATAATAAAATTCTTTGATACTAAAAAAAAGAAACGCTAAAGTTCCTCCAGTTGCCGTATCAATTCCTTTACTTTTTCCTTGTACTTTTTGTCCTCTGCGTATTCGTCCAGATGGTTCACTAGCTCATAGACGTCAACGTCATCAACCGCCCACTGGTGAAACAACTTGTCTTGGAATTCCCTGTATGGATTTCCATGTGCCAGTAAATCCATGTAGTCGTCAACCGAGTCGCACCAAGTGTGGTATCGCTTTACCTTTCTGCCGTTTTTGGATTTAATGTAATCCTCACCACTCACAGCCTTGATGCCGAATAAATTATTACCATTTGTTGCAAAGCGACTCTTACCCCAATCCGACTCCAGTATGGCTTGAGCCAACACCAGATTGATGGGTATCCTCTCCGGGGATTTAACTATGGCGTTGTACTGCAAGGCACAAGCCTTGACCTCTTCAATGAAATCTAGGTCTATGTCACCATTGAGCGTGTTACATAGAAGCAGTAGCGTTGCACATATATGTTTCATTATTGTTCCTCATCTGTTCTTTATACTGTTTATCGTTTCTGTGATATAAAATATACACTGCACAATCGTGCAGACTTTTTAATATCCTAGAGTTAGAGAGAATAGGGCAGTTAACCTGCCCTACATTTATTATTCGTGAATATTCCATTTGTATTCAACGTATCGCACAAAATCCTCTAGATTTTCACAGAAATGTCTCCATTTATAGTTCATTTTTGTTTCATCTTCATTTTTGCGACAGGCTAAATTAAATACACGCCTTAACTTATAATCCCATCTGCGATATAAGTAAGAATATCCAATATTTTCATTAACCAAACTTGTTTTGCTTGTATCTTCTACAAAATCAACCTTGTTTTTAAATTTTGGTCTTACATAGTGTCTGGGTTCATCACTACACAATCGTGCAGCATCTTTGATATCAGAGTAAACCTCCACACAGCGATAAATATCATTGTGTATGTATCCCCAAATACGCCACAGAGTAGACACAATTTTTTCTTTAATTCTTTTCATCATCACCTCGCTTTCTATGGTATTCATCCATTGTTTTGTATCCCAACTCCTTCGCCCATCGGCGTTTTGTCAGGATTTTCTTCTCGCTGTCAATGATGACCTCTGGTGCTTTCAACTTGATAAGCCTCTCAAGTCTGTCCGCAGAAATTTTAATTGACTCGTCAACCGGTGTCTCGTGGCGTTTCAGCCATTTCATGTAGAGACCCAACCTCTCTAGTCTAAGATAGACGAACAAAAAGCATTCACAAACAATGTCGAGCGTCTTACTGACTGCCATACTGCTTCCATTTTCCATCGACTTGAGCATTCTGTCATTCGTCCAGACAACCAAGTGTCTGGAGGTATAAAAAATACGATAAAATAGAGGTTTCATTTAGATACCTCTGTAGTTTTTTTAGGACTTGTAATCATTTCCTTATAGGCACTCTTAACTATAATTTCCAATGTCTTATTCTTTGGCAAACTATAGTTAGTCGCTATCTTATTTAGGATACCATTGGTTTCATTTTTAACGCTTACAGTAATCCAACCTCTCTCTATTTTCTTCTTGCTGTTGTAGTGGTCGGATGTCTGCGTCAGCATGTCGGTTACATTATTCATTATTGCTCCTTAGTTAGCATGTAAAGAGAGAGTCAGCTAATCCAACTCTCTCGCAGGGTTATATTATTGAGCGTCCTACTACGCTACTATCATCAAGTCCTATCATCAAAAATTTTTGGAAGTGATTTCAGAATTCTAGGCACAAAAAAAAGGCGATGAGAATAAAATCCCATCGCCTAATTCACTATTAACCATACTCCATCATTTGTTTTAAGTTGATTAATTTATCCAAGCGAACTGCCACCCTCACTTGTTCATCACCACTTTCATATTGAACCCACACAGATTGGTTCAGAGTTGTTGGTGCATCCAAAACTGGTGGAGCAGATTTCACTATTATCCACCTGCTACCATCCTCATTATTTTTTGCCAATGCTGTACAAGAACCACCAGTAGAGATTTCCTCAAGATTATGTTTCTTTAAAAAAGATTTAAAAGACATCACGCAACCTCCTCATCTTTTTTATTCTGCTTGTAGCCTTCACGAGCAGAAAAAAGTGATGACTCAAAATCAAGGTTATGTACATCCTCATCGCCCAATTCTTTTGCATAATCACAAAAGTGCATTAAAGCATTTAATACATCTGTTACATTATAATAACCAAACTTTTGAGACTCATCGCCATTTAAACCTAACAACTTTTTAATTTTAATGGCATCATCTTTATTTGTAAGAGTCATTACGCAACCTCCTCATCTTTGTTTTCATAACAATTATCGCAATAGATATTAAAATTATTTATATCCTCATCTGGTTTCATTGTATTCCAATCTTGAATACAACCACAC
>Ga0208668_1000466_pt1 | contig 11028 bp, 10 predicted proteins | sample 18_taG_FD_184093 | JGI IMG/M metagenome (GOLD analysis project Ga0208668, IMG submission 184093) | Marine viral communities from the Subarctic Pacific Ocean - 18_ETSP_OMZAT15316 metaG (SPAdes) (version 2) | ecosystem: Environmental > Aquatic > Marine > Oceanic | place: Pacific Ocean | collected...
TAGATCCAGGGCTATAACCGGCTGACCAAACCCACACGCAAGGGCGGTGCCCCCATTCGGGTGGCCCATTTCTGGGACCATGCCCGCCGCAAGCTGAAGGAAGTCTTTGACCGCGATGGCTCACAAATCGCCGCCGAAGGCCTGCGCCGCATTGCCGAGATCTATGCCGTCGAAGCCGATATCCGTGGCATCTCCCCCGGCCAACGTCTGTCGGCCCGCCAGACCCGCATTGCTCCACTGATCGCGGCCTTCGGCGATTGGCTCCAGGATGGACGCCTCAAGATCTCCGCCAAGTCTCGGCTGGGTGAAAAGCTGAACTACATCCATAATCACTGGGACGGGCTGCAGGCGTTCCCGGCCGATGGGCGTGTCGAGATCGATAACAACCGCGTCGAAAACCTGATCCGCCCCATCACCTCCAGTCGGAAAAACGGCCTTTTCGCTGGACATGATGAGGGTGGTATCGTCTGGGGCCGCATCGCCTCACTGATCCAGACCTGCAACATCAACGGCGTCGAGCTTTCGACTTTCTCAAGGCAACCCTCACAACGATAGCCAATGGTCACCCACTAAGCGGCATCGACGACCTGTTTCCATGAAACTGCAAGACGTCAAGCTGACCCGACAGTGACCTCTAGGGATCGCTTATATGCGTCCCATCATATCTCTAAAATCAAAAAACCCGGCCCCATCAGGGGCCGGGCTTCTTCCGCCTATTCGGCGGTCGACATAGTGAGTTAAGCCGCCTATTCGGCGGGAAACTTGGCTGCCTATTCGGCCGCCTTACCTCGATAACCATACACACAACTAGTTAAAGCATGATTAACGAATGGTCTTTTAGGTGTCGGTACCTGATATTTAGACGTCTAAGCACCATATATGTCCAGCCAGTAGTCCATAAGACACTCTACCGCAGTCGCCATCGCGAAACCCCCGCCGAATATCCGTCAGAAACGGAATCGCAGCTCAGGCGAAAATTGGGAAGGTACTGTCCAGACAACGCTTATGGGTGTTCAGCCGCAGTCTGCAAGTATTTTGAGCTTTGTCTGAGTGGTTCACCTTGTATGTAATGGGGCGGTATCGAGCTTAGAAAGCGTGAGTAATTAGCTAATGTAGTACAGGAGGGGCTGGCTGCATGCGCCAATGGTGCCTGCGTTCAGTTTTCGCACTATGGGCTTAGTTCATGATCTTTCGGGTGAAATTTACCAACCGCTCAGCCTGAAAAGCCACTGATTTTTTGCCGGTATCGCTCAGCGCCCCAGGCGTGCATGAGTAACCATAAGGGTTTCCGCCATCTTCGAACTTAATCGGATCGGCGTAACCGGGTGGTACGATGATCGCGCCCCAATGCATTGCAGTTGTATATATCGACTGAATTGTCATTTCCTGGCCCCCTTGGGGGTTCTGAGCCGATGTAGTCGCGGTGATAGCCTTGTTCGCCAGAGCGCCATTTTGCCACAGTGGGCCGAGTGTATCCACGAAGGCGCGGAATTGACTAGCTGAAACGCCGAAACGAGTTGGCACCGAGATGAAGTATCCGTCTGACCATTCCATGTCATCCGGTGTCGCTACCGGTATATCTTTCATCCTCTCCAGCTGTTCACGCCAAGCGTCTTGACTGTTCACCGCCTCGTCAGGAGCAGTTTCCTTGCAGCGGCGCAGCCTGACATCGGCACCGGCGGCCTTGGCAGCGTGAGCAGCCTCAACAGCGATACCGTGATTGGTCCCATACGCTGAATAAAATAGAACTGTGATCTTCGGCTTCATGAAATCCCTTTCCCGTCTACTATGTTGGAAACTGTTGTCCCCACATAATGGTTCCGAATGCCGCAAGGTTTCAAAGATCAGTGCCAGACCACATGTCGGGACATAGAAAATAGTGCACGGCGTGTTCGAACTCACGTTAAGTTGCAGTTCTTGATATCTCGTTCTACGCCAACCGGTTCCGGATTTTCATCAGCTTGTTTTCAAAGAACTCAGCGGGCGTCGGGTAGCCAAGGCACATGCGCGGCGTATTGTTGAGGCGGAGGCAAATCGAATTCAAATATCGATTTGTCAGCGTCGTCGCCACGGTTGATGTCGATACATGGTATCCCTGGACGCTCTACTCAGCATTCGGTGTTCAACTGTTTGCGCAGCCAATTTGCCTCTTCGGCGACGATACCATGTCCGGTGTTGGGCAAGATTAGCGTCTCAACCTCTGCCCCCATGTCGCGCAAGACATCGGCGCTCTCACGCACCCGCGCCAGTGGGATATGTGGGTCTCGCTCATGGCAGCCGATTAGCACTGGGACATCCGTAAGTCGGCCCGCGTAGTCGAAGGTCTTGTCGGTGCGGTCATAGAGATCGGCGCGCGGGGCCCCGCCCGCCTCTCCGGTTCCGACCAGCCCGCCGGAGAGCGCGGCCACCGCGCGGAACGGACGCGCCAGCCGCGCTGCCGCTTCCAGCGCCAGACAGGCACCCTGCGAAAAGCCAATCAGTGCCACACGCGCTGGATCGAAGCCTTGATCAGACAGGTCATCGAGGAGGAAGGAGATGACGCTCAATCCGCTGCCAAATTCCGGCTCATTGGCCTCCAGGGGTGCCAGAAAACTATCCGGCCACCAAGACTGCCCGGCCGCCTGAGGTGCGAGCACGGCGACATCCAGCAGCGTTAGGTGGTGGGCCAGTCCGACCATATCCTCCGGAATGCCGCCCCGACCATGGATCATCACCAAAGCCAGCCGCGCACGCTCAAGCGGGGCACCGGCGGTGACCAGCCGTTGCCCAGCGTGCGGACCGGTACCGCGGGTAGCAGCCGCCATACCGCTCATTTCGGCATCTGGATATGCGGCAGAACCTGCTCGATACGGTCGCGGTGAGCTTCATATTTCTTGGGAAGTTTCAGCTCCTCGCCCAGGTGGGCCGGATCTTCGTCCACCGCAAATCCTGGTGTATCGGTGGCGATCTCGAAGAGCACACCGCCAGGCGTACGGAAGTAGATCGCGTCGAAATACTGCCTGTCGATAACCGGAGTGATCTGCTGGCCCGCGGTCGAGAGGTGCGCACGCCATGCCAGTTGCTCGTCCTGACTCCGCGCGCGGAAGGCGACATGATGGATGGTCCCGGCACCGGAGCGTCCGATGGAATGGGCATCCGAGGTCATCAGGTCCACGGCTGAGCCGCGTTCGGGGTCGGTCGAGCGGTAGCGGATGCGAGCTTCCACCCCGTCGGTGCCGCCGGTTGTGCTGGCCTCCACGGCCTCGCGGACATATCCCATCGCTTCGAGCACCTCGGCGGTGGCGACGACCTCTTCAAGCCAGAGCGTCACACTGTGAAACCCCTCGTCCCGAGCGCCGCCCTCGATCAGTTCGACGCGCAGCCCGTCCGGGTCCTTCAAGGCAATGGCACGTTCGCCGAAACGATCAAAAGGTCCTTCGAAGTCGATGGCGGCTTCGGCCAGTTCACCCATGCGCCGTTCCAGATCGGGGACCGCATACGCCACTGCCGACGCCATACCGGGCCCTGCACGGCCCGGACCGGCATCCACGAAGGGAAAGAAGGTCATGATCGATCCGGGCGCCGCGTCCTTGTCCCCGTAGTACAGGTGATAGGTGCCGGGATCGTCGAAGTTCACGGTGCGTTTGACCAGCCGCTGCCCGAGGGTGCGCACCCAGAAATCGAGGTTATCCTGCGGCGGGCCAGAGATCGCAGTAACATGGTGCAGTCCGGGGATGGCTTGGGAAGTACCTTGGGACATAGTGCTCTCCTTACGGTGCCAGAGGTGCGAAGCACGTCCGGCGTATTGTTTCGGTTGGTTGGGATCTTATGTAAGGCGAGAGTTACCAAGTGAAAGTAGTTACCAAATGGAAACCACCCAGAAAAAGGTGCCCGGCCCCGAGGACCGGGATCCAGTTGACATCTCCTGCGCGGCGGACACGCTGCTGCGCAAGCTTTGGGGACAATGGAAAACCCATGTGATCTACGTATTGGGCGATCACCGGACCTGCCGCTTCGGTATGTTGCGACGCCAGATCACCGGCATCTCTCCCAAGGTGCTGACCACCCGCCTGCGCGAATTAGAAGCAGACGGGCTGGTTTGGCGCGAACAAGAGAATACCATTCCGCCCAAGGTGACCTATGGGCTGACTGAGACAGGCCTTGCCGTGCATGCGGTGCTGAAGAATATTGAAAAGATTGAATTCTAATCACGCTTAAAAAAAACGGAGTAAAACGGATGAACCAGTATATCAAAACCCCTAGCTACGTGGGACGCACCAACTTTTAGTTGGCAGTTATTGGTGCTTTCGGCCCAGAGCTGCCTTCCACATCGGGAGGTACAAGCTGCAATGCCGCGCGTCGAAGGAGACATCCGCTGCGAACGCAAGATCGAGGACTTTTCAAGCGGGCAGTTTAAGGGCTAGGAAACACGAAACGAGTGAACTTACTTTGGGAGGAAAAACGATGCGACGTTCAAAGAACAATCCTCCTGTGGCCCAAGGTCAAAAATTCCCGTTTCAGATTGCCATAGTGGCGTGGGGCGATCTGCTTGGATACGGAAGCAAGATTGCCGAGGCGCAATTCAATCCACTTGATGCTCGAGCAAAGAACAGCATTAAGAGGATGCGAGATTTCCACCGTATTGTAGCCGAGCACAGCAACAGAAACTTTCGTACGCTGGTCATCAACGACGGGGTTGCGGTGTTCCGCGATCTGTCCCTGCGCAGCAGTTCGGTGTCGCATGACTTTCTTATGCGTAGTTGGAAGCTCTTCAAGGATATCAATCAGCATGAAACGAGCTCTGGCCAACCGGGTGTCAGGATGGTTTTGGCTTGCGGTTTCAGGATACGTGGTCGGAAGGCAGTTGTTGAACCCGACCATGGGCAAGTAAGATCGATACTCAAGCGCTATCACGAGGGCTTACTAACGGTTGATCAAGCCATTAGGGAAGCGTCTACCGCACGGCCATCATTCGACGTGGTCCCGCAGCTTCAAGCAAACTTTGCTTTTACGAAGGCTTACATTGCAGAAAGCTCAGGTGCCGCTGGAGGTTTCGCCGGACCAAACTTCTTTTTGGACACATCCTTGCTCAAACAACAGGATTCCGAATGGCCAGTTGGCGGCAAGTTGTTTGACTGGGAACACAAGACTCTAGGTCTCAAGAGCAAATTTAGGAGGGTTGAGGACCTTTCGCCTGAAAAGTTCACGAATGAAGCAGGCTCTAGACTAAAAACCGGATTGGAAGTGGCACAGACGCTGGCTGGTGATAAGGATGTTCTGGATGCGCTTCGCAGTGCACGTAAAGACTGACGGCCCATTCCTGCCGTCCGACCAAAAACCGCGATGCTGCATTCGCAGCCCGTACAGGCGACATTCGCCGCAACTGAAAAATCTGGAACGGTTCGAACTGACACACAGCTGACAAAGTGGGTGTTCACTGCATCAGAACAGCAAGCTCTTTTGCAGATCGGAGCGTCATGGCGCGCAGAACACTGCATCGGCTTCCCCAACTCACTCAACGATCTAAGGCACTTTAATCCGAAGAGATTGCAGATAAACAGCATCCGCCCGATTTGGCCACTTCATGGTGCAATATTCGCGGTCCTCTTCCGGGATATGAAGAACGCCAGCCCCAGTTTCAAAAGCAGTTTCTAATGTAGTAATCTTCAGCCAAATACTCATCGCATCCAATTCGGCGTGAGCTTCCCGAAACTGGCAATACCAACTCAACTCATGGAGCTTCAGCTCGTCGAATCGGCGTGCTAAATCAAGCGACTTTGCATAGTCCGGAAAGCCGTCAAAGAGACCAAGCAAACCATCAAGGCCGGCTAACGAGTAGGTGTCTCCCCTAACAACCATCTTCAGTATTTGATCAACATCAAGCCTGTCGCCAAATCGCCGAGTGAGGTCGACTAAAACTTTTCCAAATTCTTGCGAGTCTACCCGCGAAAGGTGAGGGCCCCGCTTGATAAGTTTGTCGATGGCTCCATTGAAAATCGCGATGTGACCGTTCTGGCCGAGATGCTCAAGCAGGTCTGAAGCCAACGCCAGTGCCTTCGCATCATACTTTGATGAAAACACCTCGAACAGCTTCTGAACGGCCATCAACTGAGAGCCTTTGGTTACGCCAAGCGCGATCTTTGGTAGGTGATGCTGGAACGACAGGTCTAGCCTGTTCTCTTCCGGGACCTTCACCAGAACGCTTTTGGCACCGTATAAGATGTCCTCTCTGCCAATAAGGTACTCTTGGAGCCACAAGTAGTGGATTTCTTCGCTCCGGACATTCACCAACAGAAGAAGAACTGGGACTCGGAACTGATTTGCGTACTTCAGATACTCAGTCCTCAGTCGAACGTAGTAGCCACGGTTTCTATGGATAGGTTTGAGCGTTCCCTTGACCTGAAGTTTCACGAGAGCGCCAGATAATTCTTCGGCACCATCAGTGATTTCAATAAGCTCTGCCTCCAAATCAATTCCAAAATCATGCGATTGTGTTCGGCAAATCCAATTCGGAGCATTTAGGAATGCACCTTGGGCAAGATGTTCAGCTTGATCTCCGGTCCTTTGAGAAATTGATCGTTTGGGCAACGTGCTACTCCAAGATGTATCTGCAAGTGGCTATTTCTACCATCACTGTGGAGCAAGCTTCGGCACGAAATTACATACTCGTGGCAGCATACCCTCGGCACGCGATCTCGAAATCACTCATCAACCAAATGGCCGTCTTGCTCACGTCCCCAATACGCTTGATAGTTCGGGCCATGGCTTTCCGGCTGCTGCCCTTTTTCAGGTTTGCTCATCATGATTGGCAACGGAGCGGGCAGGTCGGGGCCAACGATGATCGCTTCGCCCTGTGAAAGGGATGGGATGAAAGCAGCTGCGCTGCGATCCAGATCACCGCAAGCTCTTTCAATGGTCTCCCGGTCTCGGTCATTCGTGAGCATATGGACAAATAAGGTTCCAAGCTGACTGAGAACATCCTGCGGCACATCTCTGGGGCGCTGGGTGGCGACGACGGTGGACAGACCGTATTTCCTACCTTCCTTCGCGATGAGACCAAAAGCATCGAGGTTAACGCTATTCTGGTCATCGCCAACGGATCGCCCAATGAACTGGTGAGCTTCATCTAGGAGGCAAACGAGCGGATTTTGGCGGAAACGCCCTTGCCGCGCGATGCCGAGCAGATAGCGACCAAGAGCATTCAAGAGCAACTCACGCGCATTGTGCTTGAAGCTTACGTTTTCGAATGAAAGCACCAAAGCTCTCGCATGTTGATCATCAAGAAACGCGTCGATTTCGGCGCATATGTCCAAGCCGACCTTTGAAAAGAAGCAAGACATATCCGGTGAGTTCAAAAGCGTCTCGATCCGAATGACTAATGTATTGTTGTAACCAACTTGCCTTGGGTCCACACCGCCGAATGTGCCGTCCGCATTGGCCGGAAACAGGCACTCTTTGCCAATTTGATTGGAAAGCACTTTGAGATCGAAGTTGCAGTCGTCTGCCGCCAACTGATCAGCTAGCATCAGTTGAGCGCGACCGAGTGGTTTCCTGTGTTGGTTTGCTTTCGAAACAGTTCTGTTATCATCAAGTTGGATGAAGCCCACCGTTTGATGGTTGTGTTGAACTTCTATGCGAAGTGCATCGCTGCCTTCGACGGCATGTTGCGGAAACCGCACTGGGTCAGCCAACAGCAGTCGGGCCAGTCTCAAGCTGATAATAGCACTCCGAAGTGTGGGGCCTTGGCTTTGTCCGGTTGGTCTGAGCAAGGCATTTAAGTCAAGCTCGGAAAGCTTCTCACTCGGAAACCGCGCCAAGCGTCCTTCAGCGGCTTGGTCATTTGAGAACTCAAACTCACGTGCGCCAGCCACCTTTCCCGCGAACTCTCCTGTCGGATCGAACAGAATACATTTCCCACCGATCCGCACGATTTCATTGACGAGGCGGGAAACTGTCCAGCTCTTCCCCCCGCCAGTCGCACCAAACACTCCGCAATGACGACCGAACAGTTTCTCTGGCGGAATGCTGAGCGCGGCATCATCCATGCCGGATAGGTGCCCCAGCTTGACGAGTAGCGGTGCACTGTCACCCTTCACGTCGCCTTCCAAGGCATCCTTGATGGAATTGGACAGCGCTCCGCCCTCTGCGAGATAGACCCCATCACCGACCCTTGGCTGCGTGTTGATACCGCGCGTCACTTTCCGAGTGGTCTTGCTAACGGTGGCCAAGAGCTGGACGCGCCCCTGCGGCTCTACCGTGGGATCGGTTTCGATCTGGTGCTCAAGAACATTTCGTTGCCTGTCGGGAATGCCGACCTCCGTCACGCGCCCCAAGATCGCTGAGCGGTCGCAATCGACAAACACGAAATCGCCCACAGAACCTTTAGCCAGCCCGCGCCGACCAAGGGCTGCAAGAGCATTCGGCAAGGTAAGTTCCACTGCACTTGCCGTGACCCGTGTAACCGTTCCGATGCGCTTGGACGGGTCGATGAGGGACGCGAGTTCGGTCATGCGCCGTCGCCCTCGCGCAGCTTTTCAAGCCGATCCTGCAAGAGCTGACGATCCGTCTTGCCCGAGATCATCGGCAAGGCGTCGGCAAGGTCTTCGAAGCGGCCATTCAACATCGTGATGCGGGTATCGCCCTGCTGCACAAGACGGGCTAAGCGTTTTTGATGTTGCTTTTGGCGACCAAGGTCGAGGGGAATTTCTTGTTCTTCTTGCTCAAGCGGTAGCTCGGGTTCGTGATCTCCTCTCGAATGAGGCACGAAACAGGTGTCGCAGAGGACCAACCTGATCGACAGGTTCGTTTCGATGGCTGACCAGATCGGGGCGCTGATGTGATCGTCTGCGAAACCGAAGCCGGAAACGATCAAGGTGGTATCGGGTTCCCGTAACGCTGCCTGCAAGGCCGTGAACATGTCGAGATAGGGGCTTTCGAACGCCTCCTGATATTTCGAAGATCGCGGATAGATCAGGACCGGCTTGCGGTCGTCGCCCGGGGCATCGACGCTTCGAATAACGACTTCATTCGACCGTCGTCGCCAATCCACCGACCCGTGCAGCTTGTAAAGGTGGAACACACCATCAAGGTAGTCGGCCTTCGAACTGGAAGCGGCCCGTCGCACAATGTCATGGTCGAAATAATCGCGGTTAAACCGCTGCTCTGCACTGTGTGAGAATCCGTCGATCAGCACGACTCCCAGGCGAAGGCCAGCCATTTCAATGCACAAATCGTAATTAGTGGTGAACAGCTTCACTCTGGGTTTTTCCGGTGATCGCCGGGCGAATTTACGAAGAAATCCGGTGTGCGCTGGTAGTTCGGTGGCGCTGCGCACGAAACCAACCTGCGCCAGAATTTCGCGTTCTGCGGTGGCGACAAACTCTTTCAGTTGCTCCAGTCTGGCAACGTCGGGGAACGTGGCATCCTTTTCAGCGCGGACCTCCAACAACTCGATGGACATCTTGCACAAGCTCAACAGGGCTTCGATGTTCTCCTCGCCGTCAGCTGGTACATGTCCAATCACAGTTTTCGCGATATCGTTGAAAGCAGCTTCGCCACAACCGTTCTTGACCGCCTGCCACAGGTGCCACATGCTCGGAGCATTTGGCCCGCTATCGTTCTTGGCCGAGAACGACGCCCCAGACCCCAAGAGCACCACGACATTGGTTGAATGCAGCGCCGCCATCAGAGCTTCTTCAACCTGATCCTTGCACCCGGCCTTGGGTTTCGTGCTGGGGTCGTTCGGATCTTCCTTCTCTCCTTCCCAGCGAAGCCACTTGCCGTCGCGTGTCAGCATGCGCAGAAGTTTTTCATTGCCCTCTGGATAGCCGCCCCAATAGTTCTTCAATTTTTTTGTCCAAACATACAATTTTAAGGCGAAGCTAATTTATCTGGATAGACAGGTAAACCGCCTAGTGAGCACCTGCGGAGTGGCACACTGGGGCGGCAAGCAAATCAATGTCGGCTTTTGACGTAGAGCCTTTGCAATTCGTTCCTGCAGCGAAAGTCCGGTATCCGCCCCTTGGTGCCGTTCGACACGAACGGCACCAAGCTGCTGTAGGTTGAAGTTCAATATGCTGCGGTGCAACCTCTCTTATCCGGTCATTTATACAACGTAGTCATGCATGAGTATTGGTGGCTGAACTTGACTATTCTCGTCTACCACAGTCATGAAGTTGTACTATCCACACGATCAAATACTTTGCCATGCAGTTAAATCATTATCTGGAAGCGACCCTGTGACACAAAACCCTGATCTGATCCTTTTCGGAGTGCGCGCACCGCTGGTCGTAGATTATGAAATGGTCGCGCAGCGCAGTGAGAGGCCTATCGCTTATGGTGTTTCCGTCGCTGGCGCGCCAAGGGTCATGTTCGGCACAAAAGTCATCGATCTCGCGCATATCGAAGGAGAGATAGTCGGGGTGGTCTTGCCGTGTGCGTTTGGACCCGTGCGACGACACGAACTGGCAAAGTTGGCGATGGAGCTTAATCTCACTCTCGCAGAGACCCTCATTGATCCATCGGCCATCTTACCACCCCGCCTTCGGCTCGGCGCGGGTGGTTTCATCAATGCGGGGGTTATCCTCGGAGCAGGCTGCATGATTGGCGGTGGGGTGCTCTTAAACCGCAGTGCATCGATTGGGCATCATTGTGTGTTGGAAGACTGGGTGAGCGTCGGTCCGGGAGCAATCATTTCGGGAAACGTGCGTGTCGGGGCGTATACCATGATCGGAGCGGGTGCGATCTTGCAATCCGATATCAGGGTTGGCACGAACGTGCGAATAGCTGCAGGATCGGTCGTGCGTAAATCAGTGCCCGATGGCGCAATTGTATCCGGCAATCCAGGAAAAATAGTACCGGGTCGGCCGGTTCCGTCAACGTTGAGGCGAAAGGGCGCTGAATGACTGATGCTTTGACACGACATCTTTGGGAATCCTTTCAAACTGAATCATCGAACGATTTTCTTGTCAGTCCCGCGTCGAGGTTTACCTACCGGCAATCTCGTGAGGGTATCGGCCGCTGGCTTTCGGCATTTGATACGGCGCGACT